>Ga0247815_10003627_pt1 | contig 11054 bp, 16 predicted proteins | sample UWRJL194509B1_FD_181014 | JGI IMG/M metagenome (GOLD analysis project Ga0247815, IMG submission 181014) | Plant litter microbial communities from Arlington Agricultural Research Station in Wisconsin, United States - UWRJ-L194-509B-1 | ecosystem: Environmental > Terrestrial > Plant litter >... | reverse complement strand
CAACATCCGGTTGCGTCAACATTGGCGCAGCTATCTTCCGGTATAGGAGTCGGCGGCGCAGTTGCAACAGGAACAAAACTCGGAACCATGGCTAACAATATGCTTCGGTCTGGCAGTACGGCGCAACGTATTGGCAAAGGTGCATTGGCAGGTCAAGCGACAGGTGCGCTCTATGGAGCAGGTTCATCTGAGGATGGAGGAATGGCGCAAGGTGCGGCAAGCGGTGCTCTTCTTGGCGGTGCTTTCGGGGCCGGGCTTCCTGCTCTTGGTGCTGCGGCTTCTGGCACAGGGTCAGCATTAAAAAGCATTGCAGCCCCTACAATTGAGGCATCACGCTTGCCTGTTGCTGAGTTGGCTAAGAAACATAACATACCCCTTGGTATTGATGACCTGACAGGCAATGAGTTTTATAAACGTCTCATTTCCCAAGGTGAAAGCTTGCCTGGTTCTGGTGCTGCATCAAAGGTTGATGCTCAACAGGTTGGATTAAATAAAGCCATTTCACGCGCAATAGGTGAAGAGGCTGAAAGAATTACACCTGAATATATTAAGTCTCAGCAATCCAGATTAGGCGGCATGTTCCAGTCCTTTACAAAAGACAAGGTATTCGAGCCGGGAGCGGATTACTATTCACGTATTGATGATATTAAAAACAAGGCCAGCCGAGGCGGTTATGGTCGTGATGGTAAAGAGTTTCTACAAGACAACATTAATCGCATCACCAATATCATGGACGATGGCGGACAGATTAAAGGCGACCAATTGGATAAACTGCGCCGTGAGTTTGCACAGGATGCCCGTGAAAGATTTGATGACATTGGTAAGTTATCGGACGATCTTGAAGACGTTCTCGTTAATATCATAACAGATGGCGACCCCGCCACAGCCAAACTCATAACCGATACAAAATACCAATATAAGAACCTGAAAACTATTCAGGGTGAAGCTATTAAAGATCAGGTTGATGGAAATATTCGTCCAGCTACCTTAATGGGCGCGGTTAAACGCAAATTCGGAGAAGATGCTTTATCTCAGGGTCAAGCGGGGGATTTAGGGGAAATTGCCCGTGTCGCTCAGTCCATGCGCAAATTAAACGATTCAGGAACTTCCAAAAATCAGTTAGCCAGAAACCTCCTTACAGGAAATGTAATGGGTATGGCTCCTACGTTTATGTTTGGTGGACCTTTAGCGGCTCTTGCTCAGGGTGCGGTTTCGGGTGGGGCTATGCTTGCCAATCGTGGATTACAATCAAGAAACATGAATCCTGCTCGCATAGAATCGGCACTCAAACAGCTTTCACGTGAAACAAAGCCATTAAAATTAACCGTCCGACCATCAGATAAAAGGATATCACAATGACCGACAACCCTATGAAACTAGGCGCGCAGACAACGCCATCATCAGTAACGACTGCCTCTGGTTCCGCTACTATAGCAAATGGCGTATTTGCTATTATTTATAATGCCGGGCCGGGTTTAGCTTTTGTCAACGATGCGTCAGCGACTGCAACCCTTGTATTCCCAACCGGATCAACTCCTCAAAACGGAACAATTATCCCAGTTGGCATCCCTGTTTCATATATGAAGAACGGTAGCAAAAACACGGTTTTAAATCATATATCGGATTCTACAGCGACTATTTACATCCAATCGGGCGCAGGTGTCTAAGTGAGCGGTGATGTAACATTACAGGCCCTGAAGCGTTTAAGTTTTCTGCCCGAAAGGCCAGATGACAATACACAGCGCAATGGAAACCTGATTGCAGGTCAGGACTACTGGGATGTTTATTTCGCCGGGGGTCAGATTCTCAACACCACCATTACAGGTGGAACAATTAACGGAACGCCAAATTACCGCACGGAAACTGTAGTAACAGCTACTGGTAATTATCAGGTCCTGCCTACAGATTACGTGGTAACTGTTAATAAAACGGCCAATGAGGCAACCACTGTTATTCTGGAAGCCATGCCGGATGTTAGCCGGGCTATTATTGTCAAGGATGGAAAAGGTAATGCGTCTACCTACAATATCACGCTCTTAGGCAACGGTAATACCATCGATGGCCAGCTCACCACAGCTATTACGTTAAATTACGGAGCAGTGGAAATTATCTATAACGGTACCGAATGGAACGTTATCAACAAGTTTGAAAACTTTGTCCCTTATACGAATGAACAGGCTCAGGATGCCGTTGGATCGATCCTTACTGACACAGCAACAGTTGATTTTGTATATGACGATTTTGGTAATACGATTACTGCAAATGTTATAGCTAATAGCTCTAACCAGCAGGTGCGAATTTCTAAAGCTGGGACACTCGTGGGAACTCGCAGAAATGTAAACTTTATTGACGGAACAAACGTTGTTTCCACAATTGCCGATGATGCCGGAAATGATCGTATTAACATCACGCTTACAGCTACTGGCGGCGGCGGGGGTATTGCGGGTCCTGGATCATCAACTGATAATGCTGTTGTTCGATGGGATGGAACTTCCGGAGCCTTAACACAAAATAGCGTAGTTCTCATTGGAGATACTGGAGCGGTTACAGGCGTGACTTCTTTAGGTCTAACCTCTCTGGTTTATACCAATTCGACTTTTACAAATACAATTACAACGTCTACACTGACAGCAAACCGGGCCATATCCTTTCCTGATGTCGCAGGAACCCTTGCTTCAGCTACGGGCGCGCAGACACTGACAAACAAAACACTGGATAATACAAATATCCACGTTATCAGGGATGACAGATTAACAATCCAGGATAACGCAGACACAACAAAGCAGTTTGTTTTTGAAGCTTCAGCAATTACCACAGCGACGACAAGAACGCTTACCGTTCCTAATGCCAATACGACCCTTGTTGGGACGGACGTGGCGCAAACCCTGACTAACAAGACCATTAACGGAACAAATAACACCATAACAAACGTATCCCTAACAACGGGCGTTACGGGTATTTTGCCTCTGGCTAACGGCGGAACAGGGGCCAATCTTACCGATCCTAATGCTGACAGAATTATGTTCTGGGATGACAGCGCAGGGGCTACAGCATATCTTACCGCTGGTTCCGGCCTGAATATTACCGGAACAACTTTGACAGCTACAGCCGTCCAGGATGCCACTTACACAAGTTCCGGAAATGTTATAGCGACTTCAAGCTTATTAACTCTTAATCATGGATTGGGCGGAATACCAGATCAGGTTCACTTTTTCCTTGTCTGTACAACCGCACAAGCTGGTTATTCAATCGGTGACATTGTTCCGGTAGACTTTAACACGTCCTACTCAGGAGGCACGGGTTATAACAATTGCACGATTACAGCAACTCAGATTTTGGTCCGGTACTCGCTCGATACTAACTGTTTCAAAATTGGCGACAAAACCACAGGGGGCGTTTCAACCCTTACGAATTCAAGCTGGACACTCACTGTAAAAGCAAGGAAGTGGGCGTAGATGGAGAGAATTAGATCACGTCCGGGTGTACCTTATAGAGGTTTTGGAGTTGGGGGAGCCGGGGGCGCGTCCAACCTCTACTTCACAAACGATGCCAAAACAGACCAATATTTTGTTAATGATGCAAAGACTGATAAATATAAAACCAACGGTGGCATAAACACTCCATTTTCACCGCTTGATATTGGCCCCTTGTTTTATGCATATGCGCCGGATCAATCGGCATCAGGCATGACTCAATCTGGGGGTGCTGTTTCTGCATGGATAAATAAGGGAAGTGCTGGCACGACTTTTAATGCTGTTGCGCCTTCTTTAAATAATGACCCGACAACGGGAATTAAACACTACAAAGGGAAGAATCTTCTATCTTTCGATGGTGTGGATGATTACCTAACGCTTGGAAGTTCAACTATTGGTTCTGTTGATTTGTTTGCTGATGTCGGCAAGGCGTGGACGGTTTATGTATCCGGGGTTATCGATGATACAGGTTATTTGATTGCAAAGATTAACGGTACAAACGTGAACTTTCGTGTTCTGGCTATCGGCGCACTAGTTAATGGTCAGATAGTCGGGATTTGCCGAGGCACGAATACAACATTAAAAAACACGTATACCCCCGGAGATGTTGTTTGTGTAATTGCCAGATGGGACGGCACAAATCTGACTTACTGGTACAACGGAAGCAGAATCACTGGAAACGTTGGCGCAGGCGGCGCACAATCAACAAATATTCAGTTTGGCGCAAGATCAGGAGGAGCTAACTTTCCATTGGTGGGCGGAATAGGTGAGGCTGCTATATATGATACAGCCCTGTCTGATGCACAAGTAGCGCAGATAAATGAATACGCGCAGTATAACTGGATTAACCCACCTATTGATGCGAGGTTCTTCGCTGTTGGGGCCTCGAATGAAGTCAGGACATTTATCGATCTAAGCGGGGCACAGCGTATGATTGATATTATCGGCAATCAGTACCATAAGAACATTATCATGGATGTATTTGCCTCTAATGGGGAAATCTCATCCGGCTGCGCGGCTAATATAGGCGCAAAACTTGCAAGCATGCCTGATAAAGCGACAGAAGATTTCCCGACTTATGCATGGGTGCATATTGCAGGAAATGACGTAACGAATACCAGACCATACAGCTCAACTTCCGGCGCACAAAGAACCGCGTTATCCGCTGATAACCAATCTATTTTAAATCAATTATCCACGAAGGGATATATTCCGATCCTCACGGATATTTCATTCAGGCATTATGGATTTACAGTGCTTCCTGGTCCGACCGAGGTTAACGGATCACTTCCTTATAATACGAATATCATCCGTCCGATTGTGCCAGCCGGGTGGAGATTCCCTGATGGAATTCCGTATATCCAACTCTACACTTTGATGATTAACAATTACACCACATATCTTGATCCGGATGGTATCCATTTCAGTTTATCCAGTGGCCGCGCAGCCTACAGACAACACATAGCCGATACCGTTGGAAGAATGGCCTTCCTCGGACTTCCACCAGTTGAAATATTTTAAGGAGACATACATATGGTAGATAAAGTAATGCCGGATTTGGCGGCAAGCACAACCCTACAGGCAACGGATACGGTCCTTACCAGACAGACCGCCACATCAGTTGATACGAAAACAACTTTCAGTCAGGTCGCAACACTTCTGCGCTCAATACTTTATTCAGTGGTCGGATCGGGTATCTCCATCAAAGAGGGAACAAACGCCCGTATGGGAACGGCCACCTTGGTTGCTGGAACTGTCACGGTTGCCAATACGAGCGTAACGGCTAATACCCGTGTTATTCCATTCCTGATTACTTTGGGAACAGTAACCCGCCCTGCTTCCTTGGGATGCACGACGAAAGTTGCCGCTACAAGTTTCACCATCGCTTCCGGTGATGTAACCGACACATCTACAATCGGATGGGTCTTAATTGAGCCAGCCCCATAGGATTTAAATAATGAGCATATTTTCCGTAGGACAATCCCCTATTATCTGTTCAAACATGACGGAGATGGGGACGCTTTTGACCCTGTATCCTGATTTAGAGACCATGACTTCGTGTACTGTCATGTCGGGGGCGGGAGGTGGCATTGAGGTTTATCGCTTACAGTCAGGAACATGGACCCGCACCTACCCGGATCAGGCAACGGTCAACTGGTTGACACAAAACAGTACGGATATTTCTACGCTGCAAACAACTATGGCGGCAAAGGCAGATTCATCAAGTCTTACATCAGCGATTGCCACGCTTACCGCTGCTCTAGGTGGTAAAGCCGACTCATCAACCGTAGCTGCTTTATCCAGTGCCTTATCAGCCAAAGCCGATCAAACAGATGTAAACAAAAAGCCTTATGTTTTTCTTGGTGGAGCGGGATTAAATGCACCTAAAATCGCTCTAGCTGATGCTGTAGTATCCGGCGGAAACGCAGTATTTTATTTGACCGATACGGGCCTTTCAAGCGGGACAGCTATATTCTCAACATCTAATGTAAGAGTCCAGCCTGTTCTTTTTGCTGCTGGTGCGCCTCCAGCCTTTGCTCCATTGACACTATCAGCCGATAGAAAAACCCTCACAATCCCCACGACTAAGGCCACAACCGGAATTTCAGTGCTTGGAATTAACGTTTTGGGTGCTAATATCGCCGCAAATGGCGATACGGTTTCAGTTTTAGTGATTGGGACATAATTTTGAAATACTATTGTTACAATAGGGTGCTAACGTGAGTGCAGAAACAGCGAATCAAGCTGTCAATGGGACGTTCGAGCTTCTTGGGAAGCTGGATAATCCGTATATAGCTATTACATTCCTGATATGTATAGCAATCGTTCTTGTATGTTTGGCAACTGTCGCATGGATGGTGTGGACAGCCAGAAATGACAGGAAAGATAATGAAATACGTTGGGACAATGCTGTTAAAACAGCCCAAGACAGGTACGACACTCTGTTAACGCAGACCCGTTCTGAATTTAGGGAAATGCATAATGACAATATTACAACGGATAGGGAGCTTGATAAAACACTCCAGAACCTGTCAAGCAACTACCAGCAAATTTCCACCCTGCTCACCGCCCTTGTCACAATGCGCGGAGGGTCAAATGGTGGATGAAATTCTGGTTGATCCGATTGTCAAAATAGAAGCAGACAAGGCAAGAAACTCAAAAGTCGCGTCTTTGGTAAGTGTTCAGCTTATTGCTAATTCCACTAACGCTAATATACAGAATTTGATAGAATTGGTAAGCAAAAGGCACAGGGGGCATTAGATGGATATTTACGAATTCGTTACCCGCGCCGTTATGATAATAGCATCATTCTTTGCATGTGCTCTTTGTATTAATGGTTTCATTAGTAAAGTACTGGATAAAAAGGTTGATCCTGCGGCGCGTTTTGCTTTGGGGTTTTTTATAATTGTTTCTGGAATGCTGTTTGCAAATTCTAATTTTGTCGGAAGCAATCTGAATATTCTTGATACTCCGCTGGAACTGCAATCCGCCATAAGAGGGTATTTAGCCGTTGGTATCCTGTTAACAATCCAGGCAATGCTGGCAAACGCCCCTAAAATGTATTGGTGGGTGGTTTTGCTATTTACTGTTCTGGGGGCGGCGGCGGCTTTTCTAAGCTTCCCGTATCTTTAAATTCAACACATTTTCTCTTTAGTTTCTTAATTTCCAAGAGAGAATTATCCCTAGGCTTCTTTGAAACCATGCTATTTACACCGATGGCAAGCGAAAACCCGAAGAAGGAAATCATAAATACTAAAATTGACAGGTGAAATAATTGTTTCATTTTGCTAATATACAACTAACAAGGGAATTATTCAATGACGTTTCACTTCTCTGTCAAGTCTGAAAACAAGCTGCGTCAGGCCCATCCTAACCTACAGGTTCTAGCCCGGGCCGTTATAGCCGAAAGCCCCATTGATTTTGGAATCCTGTGGTCAGGACGCACTCTATTAGAGCAGCAAAAACTATATGCTCAGGGCCGCACCCGGGAAGAACTAGACAAAGTTGGAATTAGGCTTGCGCCCATCCCGGGCAAAAAGGTAACATGGACACTGAATAGCAAGCATATATTAGTCAATGGCTATTCAAGGGCAATTGATATCGGTGTTTATTTGAACGGAGTTTATCAAAATGGTGATACCCCTTCCGAGCAAAAATTCTACTTTGAACTGGCTGATTTATTTAAGAAAAAGAACCGTGAGCTTGGCCTCAATGTCTCATGGGGGCCGGATGTCGGGATACCGGGGGACATCGGGCATTATGAAGTTCCCTAGGGTGTATTATGCCTATACAGATAAAAATGGACGGTTGAACCGAATTGACGTAAACTTGCTTAAATTCACCTGGAAGGAAACACCATGAATCTTATCGTCCTCCTCTTAATTATTCTCATTCTCGCTGGCGGTTTTGGTGTTCATTACGCCGGGCCCGGTTACTATGGTTATGGCGGTGGTATTGTCGGTATTCTGGTTTTGATCCTAGTTTTGAAATTACTCGGAGTCATTTAATGTTCCATTCAATGGCGCATATCACTCAGCAATCCATCCTCGATGACAATCTGAGAAAATGGCAAGAGAAGTTTGCTGCTAGTCAGAAACCAATGGATGAAGATTTATATAAAATCCTAGATCAGAACCGCTGGGATTTGTATGAGAAGGGCGAATAATGTGGGCAAAGCTTATCAAATTCTTCTTGGATTACTGGCCGTATCTTCTGGCTGTCGGGATTGCGGTAGGCTTAATATTTGCGTATCTGGCGTGGATGAGCAGTCATGATGCAAAAATCGTATCGGACACCACTGCCTTACGGGATGCGGCCTGCACTCAAAAGAACGCCAAAGATAAAGCAGCTTTTGACAAGGCTCTCTCAGATATTAAAACCAAACAGAAAATCATCAAAAATACTGCTAAGCCTGTTTCTCAGCGTGAGCTTATTAACCTCCTGCAAGCCGGAGAGTTCTAATTTCATCACGTCGATGACGGAAGTATCCGGTGTCTGCCCAGATTCATATCAATACAACATGGATGAGCAAAAGAAAGCCGCCACAGAGCTTTTAAACTGCCCTGACTGTTACCAGGTAGGGATCATGTTAGGCAACCACAGGGTGCAGAATAAGCAAAGCGCGGCATGCTCGGAATAGCTCTATTTGCCTTTGCCATGAGCGTAAAAGGCGGATGGCTAAAACGCATTCCAAGCTTCCCCGATTGGTGTGATGGTAACTGGTTCTCATCTTTAATCATGGCTGCTGCTATTGATCCTGTATTCGGTCTATTCTGGTATATCGGGAACTCAGCCTCTATGCGTGACCCTGCCGGACCTGACTGGAAACTGGCTGTTTTGCGCGGTGTATTTACCGGAGCATGCCTAACATTTGCTACAGGATTAACTGGGGAGCCTAATGTCTGGTATATCCTTGCAGGGGCCTCAATGCCGCTTGTCTACAGGGCTGCGATTAAATTATCCCGTGGTTTGTCATGGGCGTGGGCAGAGCCAGCTTACGGGGCTATTTTGGGGCTTGCTAGAGTGTTATAGGTTGGACAGACCGTTATTCTCTCCACGCGAATATAAACCGAAGCTGGATTATAAAGATGAAATAACTGGATCACAGTGCGCTCGCCATTGCCTGTCCATGGGAGGGATGTTCCCCAACATATATAGGCGCGAAGCTTCTACATATTGGCATCCCTCACAAAGAAAGGCCCCGGTCCCATACGACCTACCAAAGTCATTCCATCTACCTCTTCAAGGGAACTATACTTACCCAAATAGATGGAATTTTAGGAACCGGGGGTACGCAATATATAAATATTATTCCTGTTTCGCCCTATATGCAACCTGATTATAAGCGCGTTTATCATGAGTCGGGCAATATGAGCTTCTATCCTTAACTTTGGCTCCACAATATGTTTTATCCTCACCGGGCCATCTACATGAAGAGTTTGTAAGCTCCATAATGGATATATTAAGCTTCTCCGTTGGAAAGTTTTCCAGTGCCTGAGACTGAACCGGATAGCCCTTGTTTTGCAAATTATCCCTGTTTGGTAAACCCATTCTCTGCGCCTTTCCCGTTATGGCCATGCGTGTGCGGAAATTGTTAAAGAGTTTATTCAGTTCGTTAGCTATGAATGCATAGGTATGGCCCTCTGCATGAAGCTTCCTGAGTTCCTTAGTTTCTTCTGGATGCCATGGGAATTGGGGTTTATGGAACATCATTTATCACCGCATTTATTGCATGATGACGGTCCGTAACAGGACGCTAAACATGTGCAATCCCCATCTTTTCCTTGACCAATATTAGGAAATGTTTCGGCAAACGCTCTTTCAAAAAATCCCCTTCCATGAATTTCTTCACTTACTCCTTTTGTGGAAGCCCTTGTCACCTTGCCCTGCAATTTGGCGTAGGCTTTCGCCACAGTTTCCCAGATTTTTGATCTGGTTATCTCGTGGGTGTAATTGCGCCTCATTAGCTCTTCAATTTCATCTATGTTTTTAGGATAATCATCTGGGTGTAAACCTAGATAGGCCCCGACTCTCTTATGTGCGTCTTCAATCCTTGGCTCCTGTAGGGCCGCGTGAAATGTTTCTTCCAATCCCGTTTCTTCATTCAGGATCGTAATCCGGCTGATGTGTCGGCCTATTGGATCGCGGACAATGTGTTTCACCTGGACAGGTAGTGTGAAGCGGTTGATGTTCTCAGAGCATTCCTCCATCTCTCGGCTAATTTCACCATCTGTATATCTTACAGGACGGCCAATTTCGGGCTTCGCTGCGGATATGGCGGCACGTTGAATACCGTCAACCCAATCAAGCATTGAAGGATAATATGCATCTGTGCCGTAAAATTCCTGAGACATTAGGTGCGCTATGTCGTTCCGGTTTCCTGCTGCTTCAATTGCCTTTAGTCTCGCGCTTCGGCCCTTTATGTCCCGGTATTTTATATCCGCTTCCCCCTGCGGTTTACTCGCCCCCTCAGTCACAACAAGTGCGGCTTGGTTATACTCCCGCAAAATATTCATGTAGCAAAAATGCCAGAACTCACTTATGGCTTCATCATCAGCTCCATCTAAATGCTCGACCAAACGCCCAGCAAATTCGTCAAGATGCTCTTTAATCTTCACCTCCAAAGCCTTCGCCCGGTCAGGCGCGGGGGTGTATTTGACAAACCCCTTGGCAAGTTCCGGGTTAAGCCCTTTTGCATCCATGACGATAAAGCCTTCTTTATCTTTTGATACCCAGATTTCGTTTGGCAATAAGTCTGATGGATTGTTCATAGCTTGTACTTTCTTTTCATCCATATTTTTGTCTTACGGCTAACGCTTCTCATCAGCCAATCTATTTTCTTTCCGACGACCTTATGACACGAACGACACGCCATTTTTACTTTAGGCATCGCGTACTTATCATTAAACGCCTCAAGGTCTTCCGTAACTTTACCGCATAGATCACACGCCATTATTCCTCACTCTCCGTTACGTTGACATATGGGGCGATCATGGCGATATAGCCATAACCATACATGGAACCCCAGTAACCTTGGCTCTGCGCAGCCATAGATAATTTGTCGTTCTGAGCAGCATCGGT
>Ga0247815_10003626_pt1 | contig 11055 bp, 9 predicted proteins | sample UWRJL194509B1_FD_181014 | JGI IMG/M metagenome (GOLD analysis project Ga0247815, IMG submission 181014) | Plant litter microbial communities from Arlington Agricultural Research Station in Wisconsin, United States - UWRJ-L194-509B-1 | ecosystem: Environmental > Terrestrial > Plant litter >... | reverse complement strand
TGGCGGCGCAGACCTGCGTCAAGCGCGGCGAACACCAGTTGGAAATCGTGCTGGAGCAGGGCAAATACCACCAGGTCAAGCGCATGCTGGCCGCCGCCGACAACCATTGCAGCGCGCTGCACCGGTCGGCCATCGGCACGCTGACTTTGGAATCGCTGGGCATCGCCGAGGGCGAATGGTGCTATCTGACGCCCGAACAACTGGCCTTGTTGTCGCCGGCGGTGGCGCCCGCATGAAGCTCGCGACGCTGAAGGACGGCACCCGCGACGGCCAATTGATGGTGGTCGCGCGCGACCTCAAGACCGCGCAGCTGGCCGACGGCGTGGCGCGCACCTTGCAGCGCGCACTGGACGATTGGACTTTCATCGCGCCGCAGCTGGAGCAGATCTACCTGGAGTTGAACCAAGGGCGCAGCCGCCGCAGCTTCGACTTCGAGCCGAAGAACTGCATGGCGCCGCTGCCGCGCGCCTTCCAGTGGGCCGACGGCTCGGCCTACGTCAATCATGTTGAACTGGTGCGCAAGGCGCGCGGCGCCGAACTGCCGGCCTCGTTCTGGGAGGATCCGCTGATGTATCAGGGCGGCAGCGACGACTTCCTCGGCCCGACCGACGATATCGCACTGTTCCACGAGGAATGGGGCATCGACTTCGAGGCCGAGGTGGCGGTGATCACCGACGACGTGGCGATGGGCGCGACGCCCGACCAGGCGCACCAGCGCATCCGTCTGCTGATGCTGGTCAACGACGTCTCGCTGCGCAATTTGATTCCGGACGAGCTGGCCAAGGGCTTCGGCTTCGTGCAGGCCAAGCCGGCCAGCGCCTTCTCGCCGGTGGCGGTCACGCCCGACGAGCTGGGCGACGCGTGGAAGGGCGGCAAGGTCCACCTGCCGCTGCTGTCGACCTGGAACGACAAGCTGGTCGGCAAGCCGCAGGCCGGCGTCGACATGACCTTCAACTTCCCGCAGCTGATCGCGCATTTGGCCAAGTCGCGCAACGTGCGCGCCGGTTCGATCATCGGCTCGGGCACGGTGTCGAACAAGGACGCCAAGCGCGGCTATTCCTGCATCGCCGAGCAGCGCGCGCGGGAGCTGATCGCCGGCGCCGAGACGCTTACGTCGTTCATGGCCTTCGGCGACACCATCCGCATCGAGATGCTCAACGGCGACGGCAAGTCGGTGTTCGGCGCCATTGAGCAGACGGTTAAGCAGGCTTAAATCGAGTCGGGCTTATGGTTGTGTAAACGTGGAAACGTTGAATTGCTCTCTGTGAGCAAAGTCAACCTCATCATGGCCAACAAACATGGCCCCATCCAGACGGTCGTAACCCCATGAACTGTCAATTGGAACCTCTTTGGTAGGATTGAAGAAAACGTTCTGATGGTAGACGGGAACTCCAACTGGTGTGGTGTGCATCACAAAGCTGAAGCGGGTACGTGAAAGGTCCCGAATTTTGCTTCCTCCGTGGGGCAATTGAGGATGCCAAATAATGGTATCGCCGGCGGAAACTGGAACCACCAGTTTTTCGAGACCGCGCTCATTGCAAGCCTCCCAAACTTTTGCTTGATAGATGTCCCACAACTGTTGAGATGACGATGGCATGCCATCCAAATCGGGAAACAATTCCAGCGCTATTTTCTCGCGGTCAAACTCTGGAATGAGATGGCCCTTCGGGACAACCTCCAATGCGCCGTTTTCTGTGCCTGCATCTTCAAGCGCAACCCATACACCCAAATAAAACAATTCCGGTTTAGTCGAAAAATATGGCGTATCGCGATGTATATCCTGCGACGACCCTCGCTCATAGAAAAGTGAGGTGTAAAGCGAAGGTTCAGCGCGAAAGAGGGCTCGTTGAACTGCTAACGCCATGTGGTTTTGACTAAATACTTGTTGGAGGGGAGTGAACGCGGCGTGTAAATTGGCTATGCGGGGGTAGTGTCCATCCGCATCCCGGAAACGCTCGAATTTGCTTTCGTTAAGAGCCGCAAAAGCATGAAAATCCTCTACCACTTGTTTGCAAAAGGCTTTCGGCAATGCTGATTTGATGACTGTATAGCCATTCTCTATCATATTTCTGACATGCGACTTCACATCTGCAGCCAGCGAGGCGAGGTCGCCTTGAGCAATAGTATTTGATACGAACCATGGCTGATTATGTTCAGCTACACTGTTTTTATGTGTGCTACGCATTTTACTTATCCTTCAAATTAGTCGACATTCAGTCCAGGTCGGACAATTGCTCGGTTGCCCATCCGTTCTGAGGATTAAGAGCCAATAGCGCCTCCAACGCTTTCTTTCGCTCATGCGGCTTTGAATCGTTTGCAGCGGCCAGGAAACAGAGAAGTAGCGATACTAAACCGTCAAGTGCCATTGCATCTACACGGTTATTGTTAAATGCAGCCCAAAAACAAGCAAGTGCTTTCTTTGTATCTCCAGCGAGCCATGCCGCTTGTCCTACCTCCACTAAATTTTCGATACCGCTAAACGTGTCCGCCTGGCTGGGGACGCTCGGTTTAAAGCCCAATATTGTCGAAATCGTTGAGGCTAAAAAATCCCTGTCTCGATCCATGTCAAGCCGTTTCGGCGTTGTTTCACTTGCAGCCACAAATAAATGTTGAATTTCTTTGCGCCGATTCGACAAACCAAAAAGCTGGCGTGCGCGGTTGGATACCTCTATGACCGAGTTCGGGTCATACTTTTTAAACTGCGCCACCAATCCATCCACTGTGAACTTTTGGGCGGTGGCCCTACCTGAAAAATTGCTATGCGACAATATATCGAAATTATTCGGGGTAATCAAGCCGTCCTCACCACAATCCGCCATGACGATGACAGCCCGCCCCGCGCACATGCCTTCGATCGCGCTACGCCCGGAAGCGATGACGATGTCTCCCTCGCGGACAATTGATGGAACCTCTTCATACTTAGTCTTGCCTGGTACGCCGGGGCGACGGTCAATGACGGTCAGACCACTTGTTGCGCAGGCATCGTAGATTCGGTTAATTGTGGGTGGGGTGAGCTTATAGCTGTGTAGAACAACGCTTTTCGGTTCATGCGCTGGCTCGGTTTCCGCATTAAACAGCGCATCGTCTATCACGTTGCGGAAAATCGTCCACTCTCCACGCATCGGCCCTACCCGCTCTACATGCCGGAGAACTTCCTCACTGAGCACTAGCATCCGTGCCAGTGCTAAATCGTGTAAAGGGGGTTGCTCCAAAAATGGCAGAACGCCAAGGATCCCATGCAAGAGCGGGCAATACGGCAACGCTTGTCGCACCGTAATCGCTATCGTGTGATGTTGGGTATAACCGACCTGAGGATCAAAATTTTTCAATTCCGCTAGACTATCCGTCCACTGAAGCTCCAGAAATGGACGGTGTGAGAATAAAGCATCCGATACAAATGGCGCATACAGAAGGACAGTATGTCCAAAACTTTGAAGCGCGTGAGCCAGCGTAGCAATCATAAGTTCCGAGCCAGTAAAGGCTTGCAGATGATTGGTGGCCAGCACAATTCGTAGCGGTTTTGGATTTTCTTCCATGACCTTAGATGTTTTTAATAAGGTACGAGCGCCAAATCTCAGTTCTTAATAGCGCCAAAAAATAATTGCTATTTTGACGTACCCAGCTAAAAAGATTTTCATCTTCGGAGCAAATCTTCTTTATCAAACTGAGATCGGCCTCCGAAGTGACAAAATCTTTACGATCTGAAGAGTTCGTTATTCTCGGCATGTATTCCACTCGAGCAAATGTTTTGATGATATCAGCCACAACGGGCATATCCTCAACGTCGAACACGCAAATATGACTGTTCAGAATGTTTTTTATTGAAGTGGCGGACAGCCGATCTTCAGAAAAATAACTGCACTGCATGTTATGGAGTTCAGGATCGTTGGCCCACTTTTCCCAATACAGGTGGGGATCGTCTATATTGATAGAACTATGATCATCATACGAATGCTTTACAATATTACCATAGCCGGATTGTTCCCGCTCTACCGGATCACGAATGAAGGCAATGGTGAAGCGATCTAAATGACATCCACGATCCGCAAAGTATCGATAGGGGATATGGCCTGAAAGACATGTATAGTCATCAAATGCCTCAATCTTGGCCATAAAATCGACCACGCTATTGTTGTCGCCGAATCTTAGGGCACTGCTTTCAGAAAACACTTCCTGCAAAAAGTAATAAAAACTCATTCCGCCGCATCGCGGAACGTGTACAAAAAGACATTTCATAACTATTTCACAATAAAATATTTGGCCAATTGGCTGCTATCGGAGCACACTGATTAATAACGGGGCCGCGTTGCACAAGTTTTCGGAATGTGGATAACACTATTTCAGTTTCTAGCTCTGCAACGGCGGCTAATTGACTAAAGGAATTACTGCTATGGATCCGATATAAATAAAGCTCTTCCGCCACGTAGATAGGTTCAGTGAGTATTAATGCACGTAGAACAAAATCCCAGTCATGGACATACTTCAATGGGCGAAAACCATTCAAGCGATCATAGAGGCTGCGCGAAAAGAGCAAGTTTCCCGTAGAAATAGCCAGATTACCCCGCAGAAATCCGAATCCCAACGACGGATCATTGACCTTGCTACGGTCCGCCTGCTCAAATGCGCCCTGTAAAACCGCCGGCAATTTACTGGGCAATAGAATCGCCCCATTGTCATCTATGGCAACAACTTTTGAAAAGGCAAGGGAAGCGTCGTTAAGCAACAACGCTTTTATCATGCTTTCCAGGCGAGATGGAACAAAGATATCGTCGGAATTGAGGATTGTAACGAATCTGCCTTTGGAAGCACGAATACCCTTGTTGATGGTGCCATCCGCCCCCAAATTAATTTGATTCCGCAAGAGATGCACCGATGAAAAACGCTGCCCGTTGTTGGCAAGCCATTCGGCTGCAATTGCGACAGTATCATCGCTTGAACAATCATCAATCACTATCAATTCAATCTGGTCGTAAGTCTGATCCATTACCGATTGGAGCGCGGCCACGATAAACTGATGATGGTTATAACTCGGAATAACGACGGATATCAACGGCGTGGTGTTAGGTGAGGTCATATAAGCCCTCAAAAAACTTAATGAAACTATCTGTCTCATTAAACTGAATAAGCCCCATCCGATACTGATCCGCCTGAATGTTGGAAATGTCTATGTAGCAATTTATTCCCGAGTAGCGAACTTCGCCATCGGAATACTGAGGGTAGGCCGAGCATACGTCCGGACGCTCTTTGCGACTAGAAATGAGTCCATAATATCGTTCACGGGTTTTGATGTTTTCAAACACGAAATATGCCGGTGTTTGCGCTGTGACAAAAACCGCAGGCATGACCACCCATGCCGAAACGTACATCCAACGATGGCGCGGAACTGAAATTATCGAATCGCGGGATATTGAGTAAGTGTTCACCCGCTCCAGAGTCGACTCGCCGCCAGATTGATGTATCGCCGCACCAATCTGTAAAGGCATTCTGTCGGACATCGCCACTTTTGTGCAGCTATCGCTCAAGGTGTTTCTGTGGATTTTGGTGAGAAACTCCATCGACCGTTCCTGAGCAACCAGAGCTTGCTCCAGTTCAGCCAGCAAATCTTTTTGTTCTACCGCCGTCAGATGCGTCTTGGATTTTGCATATTGAATTAATTCTTTCCAGCTACTCGCTCCCTTCAACGCCCGACGTGTCGCTTCCAAATACGCGTGACCGTTCGTTTTGTCTGGCTCAAGATATGTGCCCTCCGCCCACTCATTCCAGGCATTAATGAAAACAAAACGCTCACCGGGATTTAAGTTTTGACGCGCACGCTCAGCGGCTCCCCGGAGCCATATCTCGTACATTTGAGGCGTTGCTTTGATGAAAGAATTTCCTTTCAGTTTTCTGCGGGCGGTATTATCCCATCCACACATCACACCCGGGAAGCGTGTATATGGCGGAGCCTCGCTGTTTAATTCGCGAACGACTACTTCCTCGTAGTTGTAAATATTTCCCGAAAATTCAGGGTTAATATCGGGAGTAGAGTCAGCCACATTCTGCGCAACAACGCCATGAGGCGGAAATTGCACGCTGGAGTCAAAACCGATGGACATCGGGGAATTAAAGCCAAAAGACTCTACAGCACAAAGATGAATTTTTTCAATTCCATTTTCTTTGCAGATATTTCGCCATATTTCCGCTGTTCGCTCCGCGTGAGGGAACAGTTCGGTTCGATAAATTAACAGCAAAGGCGCGCCGTTGACCCTGATATATCGTGGATCTTTCAGAACCGGGATGACGTCATTGATAAAGCGGATGTCATTGGCGAAGTTATGCACCTGCTGTAGCAGCACCTCTTGTTCAGAGCCATCCCAACGACGTGACCAGGATTCATTCGCCCAGCAAATGCAGAAAGGGAAATCGGGTTTTCCGGAGTCCAGCACCTCAGCGAGTGGTCGTTCAAGAATCCGCCGTCCTCCGAACCAATAGTAGTAATAGCAGAAGCCGTGGATGCCATATTCGCTGGCAAGCTTTGCCTGCTGCGCCCGCACCTCGGGCAGTCTCAAGTCGTAGTAACCGAGATCGGCGGGCACGCGGGGTTGGTCGTGGCCGGGAAAACTGGGCTTTGCTTGCGTAACATTTGTCCATTCGGTGAATCCGGTTCCCCACCACTCGTCATTTTCCGGAACGGGATGAAATTGCGGTAAGTAGAAAGCGATAGCCTTCACCAAGTCTGCGGACTCATCGGGCGCCGCCAAAATGGTGGGAAACGCCGCAACCGCTTCCTGCTTTTGGCGCGGCGTCACAACGGGGATGATCGCGTTCTTGATCCATTGCGCCAATTCCGCTGCGGCGGGCGGAACTCCCGCATACGCAAGTAAAATCTCCCGGCCTTTCAAGCGCGCAAAGATACCAAATTTGAAGGACGGTTTTTTCAACCAGATTTGGACCTCATCGCTCACTGCGATCGAGGTCCAGTCTATGCGGAAACCCGCGTTCGCGGGCCGTCCGATGCGTTCCGACAAGTCTGGACGGAGATGGACGGGATAGGTTGTCGCAAGCAATATTTGGTCGATGTATATCTCTATCGCGGTGATTTCATTAACCTCATCCAAGTCCAGCAGCCAGCCACTTATCCCCGATGAATCAATCATATCGATACAGCCAAATTTACCCGTTTTATCGCCTTGCTGAATACCTGCATTAAGCAGTTGAGCGCGTTTTTCTAGTTTTGATTTAAGCGTTGACACTATTTCCCCAGTTTTGAAATTATGGATTTTTTTTGGACGTCTTATATTGGCGGCACTAAATTATTTTATTGAAAGTCAGGAAGGATAAAATATCTTCGACCGCACTTTCCAAGTTTTTCTTATCTGTATCGATGACGATTTCCGCACTTTCAGGTTCTTCATAAGGAGATGAGATGCCGGTAAAGTCCGCTATGTCGCCTTTTCTGGCTTTTTGATAAAGCCCCTTTATGTCACGCTTTTCACAGACATCAAGTTCACATTTGCAATAGACTTCAAAAAATCTACTCGGTAATAATTCCCGGACTCGTTGTCTATCAGCGCGAAATGGCGAAATGAAAGCACAAAGTACCACAGTCCCCAGTTCAGATATTAATTTGGCAACCTCACCGACTCGCCTGATATTTTCTGAACGATCACCGCCTTGAAATCCTAGGTCCGCACACAATCCATGGCGAACGTTGTCGCCGTCCAGCACCGCGACGCTGACACCCATGTTAAAAAGGCGGGACTCGACTGCGTGAGCCAAGGTAGACTTTCCGGCGCCTGAGAGACCAGTAAACCACACTACTGCACCGAGGTGTCCATTACGATCTTCACGCATTTCGGTTGTAATCGCACCTGCCTGCCATACTGTGTTACTAGACTTCATTCGATTTAGCCACTAAGCATAAAAATAGTGCACATGATGACATACCGCTCACGAGAACTCCATAGGGGGCGGTGTCGCACCGGAAGAAAATGGCACTACCCATCCTCGTCCGGCATGAATTTAATTGTAAAATATACAATAAATGTTCATGTGTAGGAATGTTGTCATATCGCATCTGGTCTATTGATAGCTAGAATTTTCCCCTACAATATGCGAATTGCGAATTACTATATTTGAAAAACATATAATGAAGAAAGTTTTAATCATCGGCGCCGGTTTTTGCGGTGTGAGCATCGCAGCGCGACTTTTGCGGCAACAACATGACACACCGATGACTGTGTATTTGCTCAACGGCAATGGCCGAATTGCGCGGGGCATGGCGTATGGAACTCAGAGTCGTGAGCATACGTTGAACGTTCCCGCAGGAAATATGACCGCATTTGGCGAAGATCCGGATCATTTTCTGCGTTACGCCCATGAGTATGATCACGGTATCGCAGCGGACTCTTTTGTGTCCCGACGCATGTATGGTGATTATTTGGAATGGCTACTGAACCAAGCCGAGCAATCCGCACTGCCCGGGGTCGAGCTAAAGCGTATATATCGCAACGTCACGCGCATTGCTCCATTGTCGGCCGATTACATGCGGGTTGTTACACTGGACTCCAGCGAAGAGATAGCGGTAGACCAAATAGTGCTAGCGCTGGGCCACTTTCCCTCCCAAAATCCGCAAGTGGATGATGTCATGTTCTATGACAGCGAGCGGTACATACGCGACCCTTGGGATCATGCGCGGCTGGACGCCATCCCGGCGCGATCGCCAGTGCTCTTGCTCGGCACGGGCCTCACGGCTGTCGACGTGGCGATGACTCTACTTAGCCGCGATTCGACGCGCCCCATCACGGCTGTGTCGCGTCGAGGGCTGCTGCCGCAATACCATAGACATACCGCAGGCAAACCTCGTGACGCTGGTGCCAAGGCGATTTGGGGCGATGCGCTGACGGTGCGAGCTCAGTTGCGTGGATTGCGCCAATATTGCCGTGCTATTGCAGAGGACGGGCGCGATTGGAGGGAAGGACTTGCCTTATTGCGTCCGATCACAGGCGATATCTGGGCAGCCTATCCCCAGAGGGAGCGCAAACGGTTTCTGCGGCATGTGCAGCCTTATTGGGATACTCACAGACACCGGTTGGCGCCTGCGGTGGCGGAGCGATTTGGCGCGGCCTTGGCGCGAGGCGCCGTTCGCACCATGGCGGCGCGGGTGTCTGGATTTGTTCACGATGGCGGCGCGGTGCGGGTCGCACTCAAGTCGCGCGGCAGAGATGATGTAAGTTCATTTGAGACGCAATATGTGATTAACTGCACCGGACCTTGTTCGGACCCGCGACAAGTGGACAACGCGCTGGTGCGGCAGTTGCTTGGCGATGGGATGATACGGGCCGATCCCTTAGGACTGGGAATCGACGTGGCGGCGGATTGCGCCGTTGTCTCCAGCGATGGGCGAGTGTCCGATACGCTGTTTTATATCGGGCCTTGGTTAAAGGCACACTATTGGGAGGCGACGGCGGTACCGGATCTGCGAGGCTTTGCGCAGCGTTTAGCTGAAAGGCTGATCAAGGATTAAGCCCTTCTCAGAGAGAGAGCATTAGTTCGATCTGCGCCGCGATGCAGTGCCGCGTATCCAGCGACGCAGAGTCCGTGCATGCGGCGGCGGGGCGTTTTGGATTTGCCAACCTATCGGACAGCGCGGCCGCGAATGCCTGATGATCGAAGAAAGGAATCGTCTCTGCCCCGAGCAGCACGGCAAACTCTTGCACCGGCGCCGTGTCCGAGGCCACCACCGGCAAGCCGCTCAGCGCCGCCTCCAGGAACGACCACGACAGCACAAACGGTGTGGTCCAGTACGCATGCACGCGACTGATGCTGAGCAACTGCAGATAGTGTTGGTAGGGGACTTTGCCGAGGAAGTGCACGCGGCTCATGTCCAGCTCGGCGCCCACTTCGGCCAGCATATGCGCTTTCCAGCTGACGCCGCCCGGAGCCTGTTGACCATAGCTGACCTCGTCTCCGCCGACGATAATGGCGTGCGCCTTGGGGCGGCGCCTTAGCACCTCGGGCAGCGTGCGCATGAACACCTGGAAGCCGCGCACCGGTTCCAGGTTGCGGGCGACATAGGTCAGCACTTCGTCGCCGGGCTGGAATTCCAGTTGTCCCTTGCCGCCGGCGTCGGCCAGCGTCAGGCGCGCCTGCGGATTGAAGCGCACGCGCTCCAAGTCAATGCCGTCGTGGATCACCGTGATCTTGTCCCGCGCCCACGCCGGATAGGTGCTCTTTTGCCACTCGGTCGGCGAAATCGCCGCGTCGGCGATTTCCATGCTCAGCAAGTTGGTGACGTTCCTCATGCGCAGCCTGCAGCGGTCGGCAAACGTCAGCGCCGGTGTTTCGGGATCGAAGCCGACATCCTGGCCCTCGGCCGCGTAGTAATACTCGCAATACATGATCACTTTGGCCTGCGGGTAGACATCCTTGATGAAGAGCGCCTCGCCCCATCCGGGGTGGGCGACGATGACGTCCGGCGTGAAGCCGTCCTGCTTGAGCTTGAAGGCGGCGGCGGCGCACGCTTCGGCGCGCAGCACGTGGCCTTCCTGGTTTTGCAGCAAAGGATGGGTTTCCGGCGCCGACGGACGCAGCAGGCTGTAGCGGCGTGCCTGCACGCCGGCCGGCACCGCGTGCTCGCTCATGGTCAGCGCCACCACCTGGTTGGCCGTGTCCTTGGCCAGCTCGGCCGACAGGTGCACGAACTGGCCGGGGAAGTTCTGATGTATGAACAGCACTTTCATCGTGCGATCTCCGCCAGCTCGCGGTAGACGTCCGGGTCGGTTTCCGGCATGGTGGCGATCGCCCACAGGTCGAGATGCCGGCCCTCGTGCACCCGCACCTCGGTGAAGCCGGCGTCGATCAGGCACTGGCCCAGCGTGCGCGCGGTGAAGCCGGTGCGATGGGCCATGTAGTGGTTGCCGCGCTGCAGCGCGGCCTGGTGGCCGAACAGGATGTCGAGCGCGTTGATCGGGCCGGCCTTCGATTCGTACAGCGTTTCGGTCAGGTGGTCCTGGGCGACGTGGCGCGCGACGGCGCGCAGGTCGGGCACGGTGATCAGCGCGAAGCCGGTCGGCT
>Ga0247815_10003624_pt1 | contig 11060 bp, 6 predicted proteins | sample UWRJL194509B1_FD_181014 | JGI IMG/M metagenome (GOLD analysis project Ga0247815, IMG submission 181014) | Plant litter microbial communities from Arlington Agricultural Research Station in Wisconsin, United States - UWRJ-L194-509B-1 | ecosystem: Environmental > Terrestrial > Plant litter >... | reverse complement strand
CGCCAGTAGTCCCATCCGCTCGTGACCGGAAGCGACGCGACGGATGACGCCCCGCCGTTCGCAGACACCGAGACCGTACGCGCTCCGGGCTGGCCATTGGCATAGCGCAGCTGCAGCGCATAGTCGCCGTCTTTCGGAACACCGGTGACGTGGCTGGTCTGGGTCGCGCCGCGGCCGAGGCCCGCGAGGAAGACGCCGCCCGCAGCACCGTTGTGATCGGTGGCCGCGGTCGCGCCTCCGCTGAGGGCACCCTTCTCGGCGTCACAGAGCGTGCCGAAGGCGCACGGTGTGACCGTGGTGGTCGGCGACGGATACTGCCCACCCGGCTCGATCACGGCAAGACTGTCGAGGTTGACGCTCCCACTGTCGGTGGCGGTGCGCTCGACGGCGATGCGGTGATCGCCGGCGGTCAACGTCAGCGCGGTGGATGCGAGTGCCCAGCTGTCCCAGCTCGCCGTCGGCGGCAGGGAGATCGTCTTGGGCGCGGCGCCGTCGACTGTCACGGTGAGCGTGCGGGTGGTGACCTGACCGTCGCCGCCCTGATTGTTGGCGTACCGGAGTGCGAGGTCGTAGTCGCCTGCGGCCTCGACAGAGGTGGCGAGGGTGAGGCGGTTGCCCACCGCCTCATACCCGGCGGCGAAGCCTTTGCCGGTGTACCCGGTGTGGTTGGTCGCCGGCGTCAGTCCGGCAAACACGGCGCTTTCGGCCTCGCACAGCACACCGGGCGCACAGGACGAGACGTCTTCGGGTGCGGTCCACGGTGCGCCGACCACTTTCTGTCCGTTCGCGCTCGTCAGGCCGATGGAGAGGTTCTTCGCGGTGAAGTCACCGCTCTTCTCGTGGTACTTGACGACCATCGAACCGGTGTCGATGGTGAGCCACCCGTCGTCGACGGAGGTCGAGAACTGCGCGGGGGCGAAACCATCGCGACCGATCGCGTTGAACGTCGCATCGTCGGTGAAGGCACCGTCGCCCGCATACTCCGAACGGATGAGGGTGGGCGACAACACTTGGAATCGCGCGTTGCCCGAGATGACGGTCTGGTCGGCGAGGCGACCCGCCGCAGCGGTGGCCGGTACCGCCGCCATCCCGACCGCGCCGAGCGTGGCCGCGGCGACGAGTATCGATGCGATCGTCCGGCGTCTGTGCCGTGCTGATCGGGTCATTGACAAGCTCCTTTGTTTGCTGACTGAGGTGGGATGCGTTGCGGATCTGCCAACCTCGCGCTGACGCAGTCGATTGCTGACCATCTGCTGCGATTGCCCCGAGTCGAGAACGTAGCAGTTTGACGGGAGATTTACAGCGCTGTAAATTTGGCGAGTCACATCGTCGAGGGAGACATCCGTGAATGGCCAACAGCATCGAGCATCATCGGTGACGCGGCGCGCGTTGCTCACAGGGGCAGCGGGCATCGCGGCACTCGGGCTGAGCGCCTGCGCCGGTCCGGCGACGGCGGTGAAACAGACCGATCTGCGCTTCTACGAACAGAAGCAGGAGGTCATTCCGTACTTCGACAAGCTGCTCCGGCAGTTCGAGAAGGAGCACAGGGGTGTCTCCGTCGTGCACGACTCCACCAGTTCGATCGCACCGCAGTTCGTGCGCGGGGCACCGGCGGATGTGGGTTGCTTCAACGACAACCTCGAGCTCGCCCGCTACATCAAGCGTGGTGTTCTCAGCGACATGTCGACGCTCCCCTCCGCCTCGCGACTGCGCACCGACATCACATCGCTTACCGACCAATACGCTACGTATCCGGGTCGCACCAGTGTTCTCCCGTACTCCCTCGCGGCCGCGGGCGTCATCTACAACAAGACTCTGTTCGCGAAGCTCGGCATCTCGGTGCCGACCACCTGGACGGAGTTCGTCGATGCCTGTGCCGCCTTCAAGGCAGCCGACATCACGCCGATCTACGCCACCGATCGTGACACCTGGACGCTGTGGCAGGGCTTCTTCGACTACTCGGTCGGCAGCCTCGTCGACACCGGTCGCTTCTTCCGGAAGATGAAGCAGCTCGGCACCGACATCGGTCCCGATAGCGAGGTCTCGTTCGAGAAGACCTTCGCCGTGCCGATGGAGCGGGCGAAGAAGATCTCCACCTTCTTCAACCCGGATCACGCCGTGCGCTCATACGCGGACGGCAACCTCGCCTTCGGCAAGGGCGAGGTCGCGATGTACTTCCAGGGCCCGTGGGCACTCGGTCAGATCGCACTGATCGACAAGGATCTCGACATCGGCACCTTCGTGCTGCCCGTCTCGGAGAACCCGGATGATCGCCAGGTACGCGTCAACATCGACCTGGGCCTGTGGATTCCGACCTCGACGCGGCACCGCCCCCAGGCGCGCGAACTCGTCGAGTTCCTGATGCGCGATGACGTGATCAACGCCTACAACGCCGACAATCTGGCCTACTCGACGCTCAAGGGGGCTCCTCCGCAGAGCGACCCTCGCCTCGCCGGTCTGCAGCCCTACGTCGACGCCGCCGCCTTCTACCAGGGCGCCGGCACCTTCATCCCCACGTCGATCCCCCTCGGCAACTACCTGCAGTCCGCGATTCGGAGCGGCAACTTCGACGGGATGCTGCGACAACTCGACGACGACTGGCGCCGGCTCGCCGGCAGGGAGGCGACAGTATGACGACCACCAGAGTCACCAGCACGAGCGTGGAAGGCACGCGCACACCCATTCCCAGCCCGACCGGCACCCGCAAGAGGAAGCGCTCGCGAGTCGAGCTGACGTACTACCTGTTCCTGATTCCATCTCTGCTGGTATTCACGGCGTTCGTCGTGGTGCCCGCCGTGATCGGCATCTTCTACAGCTTCACCGACTACGTGGGCTACGGGGACTGGTCGTTCCTCGGCCTGCGCAACTACCAGGCGCTGTTCACCGACCCCACGATCCTGGGCTCGTACGGGTTCACCCTGGGCTTCGCCGTGGTGACCGTCATCGTCGCGCAGGTGATCGCGCTGGCCCTGGCGATCGGCCTGAGCCGCCGCATCCGTTTCGCCATACCGCTTCGGGGGATCTTCGTGATCCCGATGGTGATCTCGGGCATCGTGGTGGCCTACGTCTTCAACTACCTGTTCTCGAACTCGCTGCCGGCGCTGGCCACGAGCGTCGGGTTCACCCCGCTCGAACAGAGCATTCTCGGCGACCCCAACCTGGCCTGGATCTCCATCGTCATCGTGTCGGCCTGGCAGACAATTCCGGGAGCCTTGCTGGTCTACACGGCCGGCCTCGCCGCCATCCCCGGGGACGTCTACGAGGCGAGCTCGCTCGACGGTGCCTCCACCTGGAAGCAGTTCACCTCGATCACCGTGCCCCTCATCGCCGGCTTCATCGTGATCAACACGGTGCTCGGCATCAAGGGCTACCTCGGCGCCTACGACGTGATCGTCGGTCTCACCGGGGGCGGCCCGGGGAATGCCACCAGCAGCGTCGCGATGACCATCTTCGGCGGCTTCACCGGCGGCGATTACGCCTACCAGATGGCCAACGCCACCGTGTTCTTCATCGTCACCGTGCTCATCTCCATCATCCAACTCGTCGCCACCCGCGGAAGGACCGTTCGACTGTGACCGCACTCGATGTGAAGTACGACGAGGCCGTGACGATCGAGAAGTCACGCCGTCGCCGCCGGCTCGACCGCACCAACTGGCCGCTGACGATCCTGCTCATCCTGGCCTCACTGACGGTGCTCGCGCCGCTGTACGTGACGCTGTCGATGGCATTCAAGACCAGCGCGCAATCGGTCGATGGCAACGCCTTCGCACTGCCGGCGCCGTTCAACCCGCAGAGCTTCGCTCAGGCGTGGCAGCTGACGAACTTCCCGGTGTCGTTCTCGATCTCCCTCGCGGTCGCCGCGATCACCGTGCTGCTCACACTCTTCCTGAGTTCGCTCGCCGCCTACGCGATCGTGCGCAACTGGACCAAGCGGGTATTCCGCTGGTCGCTCATCTATCTGCTGGCGGCGCTGTTCCTGCCGTTCCCGGTCGTGGCGCTGCCGCAGATCCAGCTGACCGCCCTCACCGGACTGGACAACCCGGTGGGTGTGGGCATCCTGCACGCGATGTTCCAACTGTCGTTCAGCGTGCTGCTGTACTCGGCCTACCTGCGCTCGATCCCGATCGAGCTGGAGGAGAGCGCCCGCATCGACGGTGCCAGCACCTGGCAGGTCTTCCGCCGCATCATCCTGCCGCTGCTCGGGCCCATGAACGCCACGGTCGGCATCTTCGCCTTCCTCGCATCGTGGAACGATTTCATGATGCCGTCGCTCATCACCGCGAACCCCGCCCTGCAGACCCTGCCCGTTGTGCAGAACATCTTCCAGAGCCAGTTCGGCACGAACTACAACGTGGCCTTCGCGTCGTATCTGCTGGCCATGGCACCCACGATCATCGTGTACCTCTTCGCCCAGCGTTGGGTGATCAGCGGCGTCACCCAGGGTGCCGTCAAGAGCTGACCGCCCGCATCCGCCTTCCGTTCCGAATCCCCCACCGGAGTCCCGTGTCGAATCTCACCAGCACCGCCAGCCTTCCGCTCATCCGCCCTGTGCCCGGCTCCGCTCCGCGCGCGAACGCCGAGAGTGTCGTCACGGGCGAGCACTGGCGCATCAGCGTGCTCACCGACGGCCTCTTCCGACTGGAATGGTCTGACGACGGGCGCTTCGAAGACCGCGCGTCGTCGTTCGTGATCCGGCGCGACCTGCCTGTTCCTCCGTTCTCGGTGGACCGCGTTGGCGACGGCGTCACCATCACGACCGCCCGAGCGCAGCTGCGCTACGACGGTCGTCCGTTCAGCGCGCAGGGTCTGGTCGTCGACCTCCTGGGCGAGGATGCTGCCGGCAGTTGGCGATTCGGCCACACCCGCGGCGACCTGGGCGGCACCGCCCGAACCCTCGACGACGTCGACGGGCGCACCGACCTGGGCGGGGGCGTACTCGCGGCCGACGGAGTGACGTCGATCGACGACTCCGAGTCGTTCCTGTTCGACGATGACGGATGGGTGTCATCCCGGCTCCCGGGCCGAAGCGACATCTACGTCTTCGCGTTCGGTCGCGACTTCTCCGACGCTCTCGCCGCCTTCCACGCCATCGCGGGAGCCCCCACCCGACTGCCGCGCTGGGCTCTCGGCAACTGGTGGAGCCGGTACCACCCGTACTCCGACGCCTCCTACCTCGAGCTCATGGACCGCTTCGATGAGGAAGGTCTCCCCTTCTCGGTCGCGGTGATCGACATGGACTGGCACCGGGTCGACTCTGTGCCGGCGCGGTTCGGCAGCGGCTGGACCGGGTACTCCTGGGAGCCGGAGCTCTTCCCCCGGCCCGCAGAGTTTCTCGAGACGCTCCGCCGCCGCGGAATGCGGGTGACGCTCAACCTGCACCCCGCAGACGGCGTCCGCGCCTTCGAGGATGCCTATCCCGCTGTCGCCGAGGCGGTCGGGGTCGACCCCGGCTCGGAGGTCGCCATCCCGTTCGCTCCGACGAACCCGGCGTTCCTGCGCAGCTACTTCGAACACCTGCATCACCCGATCGAAGACCAGGGCGTCGACTTCTGGTGGATCGACTGGCAGCAAGGCGACACCTCCGACATCCCCGGCGTCGACCCGCTGTGGATGCTCAACCACTTCCATCACCTCGACGCCGCCCGCAACGGCGGCCCCGGTCTCACCTTCTCCCGCTACGCCGGGCCGGGCAGCCACCGCTACGGCGTGGGCTTCTCCGGCGACACGGTGGTGTCATGGGCATCCCTGGCCTTCCAGCCCGAGTTCACCGCGCGAGCCGCGAACATCGGCTACGGCTGGTGGAGCCACGACATCGGCGGCCACACCCGCGGCATCAGCGACGACGAACTCGCCACCCGTTGGGTGCAGTCCGGCGTGTTCTCGCCGATCATGCGGCTGCACTCGGCCAACAACCCGTTCATCCGCAAAGAGCCGTGGATGTTCTCGGCGGACCACCACCAGGCGATGAATTCCGCGCTGCGGCTGCGCCACCGTCTCGTGCCGTACCTGCACACGATGAACCACCTGGCCGAGCACGGGCAGGCCCTGGTGCGCCCGATGTATCACCTGGAACCGCGTCGGTCCGAGGCATTCCACGTGCCGAACGAGTACGCCTTCGGCACGGAGCTCATCGTTGCGCCAATTACCGAACCGGCGGATGCGGGCTCCCGCCACGGGCGCGTCACGGCCTGGCTGCCGCCCGGTGTGTGGACCGACGTCACCACCGGCTCGGTCTACCGGGGCGACCGCACGGTCGAGCTGCACCGCGACGTGCAGTCGATTCCGGTGCTGCTGCGGGCCGGCGGCATCCTTCCGCTGACCGCGACGGATGACCTCGACGCCACCCGCAACCCGGAGCGCCTCGAGATCCTCGTCGCCCCGGCCGCCTCCGGCACCTTCACGATGATCGAAGACGGCATCGACGAGACCGCGGACGACGCGACCGCACGCACGACGTTCTCGTGGAATCGGGATGCGGGCGAGCTCCGCATCGGATCCGTGCAGGGTGATCGCGGTCTGGTGCCGCCGACCCGCTCGTGGACCCTCACCTTCCTCGGACGCCTGCCAGCGGGGGCCGAGATCACCCTCGCCGGGCGCACCCTCGCGCCCACGGTGTCGGACGACCGCTTCTCGGTCACCGTCGACGCTGCGGCAGCCGACGAGTCGCTGCTCACGATCGCCGGAGGCACGCCTGTCGTCGGGTCGGACCCGCGGCCGCGCATCCGTCGGGTGTTGGAGCGCGCGCAGATGTCGAACCCGGAGAAGCTGGCGGCCTGGGAGGTCGTCGATGCGCCGGGCAGTGCGGCGGAGCGCATCGCCTCGCTCGCGGCGGTCGGGCTGCCGCCCGCGGTGCTGGCGGCGGTGACGGAGCTGCTGGGAACTCTCGGGGCAGACGCCGAGTGAGAGGGTCTGCGACGCCCGAGGAAGGGTCTGCGACGCTCAGGCCAGCGGCGCGCTCTCCCCGATACGCAGCGTGTAACCGACGGTGGCGTGGCGGCCGGGGCCGGTGAGTCCGTCGATCCGCTCGATCAACATGTCCAGCGCCCGCTCGGCCAGGGCGACGGTATCGGGTGCGACCGAGGTGAGGGTCGGCACCAGGTTCAATCCGATCTCGGATGCGTCCCACCCGACGATGGCGACATCGCCCGGCACGTCGAGCCCCCGAAGGCGCAACGCTCGCAGCGCTCCGATGGCGGCGAGGTCGTCGCGACAGAGCAGGGCATCGCACTCGAAGCCCTCGGCGAGCGCCTGCGAGAGTGCGAGTTCGGCGCCTGTGGCCGCATCCAGCTCCCGGGGGACGATCAGCGCAGGGTCGTAGGGCAGCGCCGCCTGCTCGAGACCCAGCCGGTAGCCCTCGAGGCGGAGCACGCTGGTTCGGGAGAGCGTGTCGACCTCGCTGCCGAGGAAGCCGATGCGTCGTCGACCGAGCGCGACGAGATGCGCGACCGCATCTTTCGCCGCCGCGACGTTGTCGATCATGACCTGGTCGGCATCCGGCGGCTGTGGCCCCTCACCGAGGAAGACGAGAGGGGTGTCGCGGCCGAGCCGGTCGAGCTCGGCGCTGCCGACCGCCTGGGGTTGCATGATCGCGCCGTCGACGATTCCCGACTCGCGTTCGAGCAACACCCCGCGCTCGCCCTCGGCGGTACCGCCGGTCTCTTCGAGCAGCAGGCGATAGCCGCGCTCGGCGCTCACCCGGGAGAAAACGTGTGCGAGCTCGGCGAAGTACGGGCGACGCAGGTCGGGGAAGGCGAAGGCGAACATCCGCGAGCGACCGGTGGCCAGGCTGCGGGCGCGCGAGTCGGGCCGATAGCCCAGCTCGTCGATTGCCGCTTGGACGCGAAGGCGGAGAGCGGGGCTGACGTGTTCGTATTCGCGCACCACATTGGACACGCTCTTCATCGAGACGCCCGCGCGCTGTGCGACGTCTTGCAATGTGACCCTGCCCACGCCACCACCGTAGCGTTGACTGCAGATTTACAGCGCTGTAAATTTGCAGTCATGAGTATCGCTACAGCCGAGACGACCACCGTCGGCCGCACCCGCCGCGCCTCCGAGCAAGACGGGAGCTACCCGCGTCCGCAGCTGATCCGGCCCGACTGGGCCGATCTGTGCGGAGTCTGGTCGTTCCGGCACGACGACTCCCTCTCGGGCACCGCAGACTGGAGCGCCGGCCTGCCCTCCGCGCGGTCGATCACCGTGCCGTTCCCTCCGGAGTCACCCGCCTCCGGTGTCGAGGAGCCCGGCTTCCACCCGGTCGTCTGGTACCAGCGCAGCATCACCCCCGACGACCTCGCCGCAGCGGGGAGAACGGATGCGGCACCGCGCATCCTGTTGCATTTCGGAGCGGTCGACTACCGCGCCACGGTCTGGATCGATGGCGGTTTCGTCGGCAGGCACGAGGGCGGCCACACGCCGTTCACTCTCGATGTGACCGCCGCGCTGGCGGACGACGGCGCCCACACCCTCGTCGTGCGCGCCGAGGACGACCCCCACGACCTGACCCAGCCCCGCGGCAAGCAGGACTGGCACGAGGAGGCGCATGCCATCTGGTACCGCCGCACCACGGGCATCTGGCAGACGGTGTGGCTGGAGGCCGTACCGACGGTGAGCGTCGAAAGACTGACCTGGTTGCCTGCGGCCCCGGACGCCATCGATCTCACCGTGCGGTTCCGGGGCACCGTTCCCGTCGGCTCGACGGTGCAGGCCAGGCTGACCTTCGGCGACGAGGCGCTCGGCACGACGCGGTTCGACGTGCTCTCGCCCTCCCGCCCGCTGCGCGCGACGCTTCCGATCGCCCGGCAGCGCAACGGACAGGCCGAAGACGAGCTCACCTGGTCGCCCGAGCATCCCCGCCTGATCGACGCAGAGGTGACGGTCTTCGACCCCGACGGGGTACCGCTCGATACCGTGACGAGCTACTTCGGACTGCGCTCCACGACCGTGTCACACGGGGCATTCCAGCTCAACGACCGGCCCTACGACGTGCGCAGCGTGCTGAACCAGGGCTATTGGCCGGAGTCGCACCTCGCCGCTCCGTCGGCCGCCGCGCTGCGCGACGAGGTCGAGCTCATCCGCGCGCTCGGCTTCAACGCCTGCCGCATCCATCAGAAGATCGAAGACCCGCGATTCCTGTTCTGGGCAGACCGCCTGGGACTGCTCGTCTGGGGAGAGGCTCCCGGGGCGTACGAGTTCTCCCCCATCGCCGTCGCCCGCTTGACCCGGGAGTGGACGGAGGCCATCGACCGGGATGCCTCCCACCCGTCGATCGTCACCTGGGTGCCGTTCAACGAGTCCTGGGGCATCCAGCACGTGCGCGATGACGCCGGCCAGCAGGCCTTCTCCCGCGGGCTGACCGACCTCACGCGCGCCCTCGACCCGACTCGTCCCGTGATCAACAACGACGGCTGGGAGCAGCAGAACACCGACATCGTCACGGTGCACGACTACGAGGGTGACGGCACGCGCTTCGCGAAGACCTATGCGGATGACGCTGCGCGCGCCGCGCTGTTCACCGGACTCGCGCCGTCCGGCCACCCGCAACTGGTCGGCGGTGCGGTGGATGCCGGACAACCCGTGATGGTCACCGAGTTCGGCGGGGTCGACTACCAGCCGGACGGACGACGCGATGACGGCTGGGGTTACACGGTCGCCAGCGACGGGGCCGATTGGATCGCCCGCATCACGGCTCTCTACGACGGCATTCGGGCGAGCACCTTCCTCGCCGGATCCTGCTACACGCAGCTCACCGACACGATGCAGGAGACCAACGGCCTGGTGACCGCCGAGCGCCGCCCCAAGGTGCCGATCGGGGACATCCGTCGGGCCGTGCTCGGAGCCTGACGACCGATACACGCGAACGGCGCGCCCACCAGATGGTGGACGCGCCGTTCGTTTGTGCGGCTACTTGACGCCGAACGCCCGGATGATCGTCTGCGACACCGAGTTTCCCTTCGAGTCGGCAAGATCGGTACGGATCGACACGAACTTGGTGCGCAGCAGGGCCTCGACCGTGACCGTCCACGAGCCGTTCGGCCCCTTGGTCACCGTCGCCGAACGCCAGGTCTTACCGTCGTCGTACGAAAGCGCCACCGTCGGCTTGCCCAGCGTTCCCGCACCGGTCGCGCCCGGAAGCTGCTGCGGGGTGATGCTCACGGTGGACTCGTTCTTCACGACACCCTTCGCATTGGCGGTGATGCCATAGAGCAGCTGAGCCATGGGCGGTACTGCTCGTCCATCGGCCGACGCCGGGGCGCCAGAGGTGAAGTTCCACTGCGTGGTGGTCGACGAGGACAGGGCGCCGGGGGCGGCATCCTGGGTCTTCGTCACGAAGCGGTACGGGAGAGTGGCGGATGGCAGGCCACTGGCGTAGAGCGACAACCCACTGCCCGAGTCCACAAGCGCACTGCCCTGGTAGAGCGCCACGGTCTGCGACCGATTCTGCGACCAGGAATCACCGGTGTGAGCTCCCCCTCCGAAGCCCGGGACAGCGATCGCCAGGACGTCGCGGGTGCGGTACGGCGCTGGGGCAGAGTTGTTCAGGTACGGCCGGATGATCGGCGCGAACCAGCTTTCCGCATTCAGCGACCCGGGAAGATACTGCACTCGGGATGCCTGCTCGCTATACCCTTCGCGCACGTTCACGTCCTGGCCCCAGCGCCATCCGTCCCCCACCGACACCCAGTCGACCCGCTTGGATGCAAGCGGCCGTGTCGATGCGGTGGCGATACCCCACACGTCGTAGTCCTGCAGGTCGAACCGAGACTCCTCCACCTCGAGTGGCGAAGTAGCCACGCGACTGAAGTCCTCTGCGACCCGAGCGAGGGTGCGCGCGTCTTCGTGCACCACCAGGTTCTGCGGCGTCTGATTGTGATGGCGCTGCAGAACGTCGTAGACGTAGGCGCTGTCCGGAGTAGACGTGAAGGTGGCCTTCGCGTTCTTCTTCTCGGCTTCCGCGATCAGCTGCGCACCCTCATCCGGCGACACGGCGACCACCTCGATCGGGGTCACTGCCAGGGGTTCCGCGAACGGAATCACCGGCACACCCGCCCGGTCGTTCA
>Ga0247815_10003623_pt1 | contig 11060 bp, 8 predicted proteins | sample UWRJL194509B1_FD_181014 | JGI IMG/M metagenome (GOLD analysis project Ga0247815, IMG submission 181014) | Plant litter microbial communities from Arlington Agricultural Research Station in Wisconsin, United States - UWRJ-L194-509B-1 | ecosystem: Environmental > Terrestrial > Plant litter >... | reverse complement strand
TTTACATGGGAAAAGAGAAAACTTATGATACCGCGGTTAAGCAGGAACGGGCAGTCCTGGTAGGCGTAATCAGACCGGGAGAGAAACCGGAAGAAACGAAAGAATATTTAGATGAACTGGCATTTCTGGTAGATACTGCAGGGGGCCTGGTAGAGCATACATTTACACAAAAAATGCTGAAACCAGATCGTGGAACCTTTGTAGGAACAGGAAAGCTGGAAGAAATAAGGGCATACGTTAAATCGGAAGAAATAGACATGGTTGTGTTTGATGATGAATTGTCGCCATCACAACTGCGTAATATAGAGCGTGAACTGGAAGTAAAAATACTGGACAGGAGTAACCTGATCCTGGATATTTTTGCGGGAAGGGCACAAACATCTCAGGCAAAAACCCAGGTAGAACTGGCGCAATTGCAATATCTGCTGCCACGACTTACACGTTTATGGACCCACCTTGAACGTCAAAAGGGTGGTATTGGGATGCGTGGTCCGGGTGAAACCCAGATAGAGAGTGACAGGCGGATGATCCTTGAGAAAATCTCCCTTTTGAAAGGCCGGTTGAAACTGATTGACAAGCAAAACGAAACGCAACGCAAGAACCGGGCAGCCCTGATCAGGGTAGCTTTGGTAGGATATACCAACGTTGGTAAATCTACGATCATGAATATGATCTCCAAATCTGACGTGTTTGCAGAAAATAAGTTGTTTGCTACTTTGGATACCACAGTACGTAAAGTGGTAATAGACAACCTTCCGTTTTTACTTTCGGATACGGTTGGGTTTATCCGCAAACTGCCGCATCATTTAGTTGAATGTTTTAAATCTACATTGGACGAGGTAAGGGAAGCTGATATACTGATCCACGTAGTGGATGTTTCGCATACCAGTTTTGAAGACCAGATTAATGTGGTGAATGAGACATTAAAGGATCTTGGTGCAAGGGATAAGGAAACCATCATGGTTTTCAATAAAATTGATGCCTACGTGAGTCCTGAAGCCGACGAACTGAATGAAGGTGAAAAAGCAACTCTGACGCTTGAAGAATTTAAAAAGAGCTGGATGGGGCAGCACAATGCACCGGCACTATTCATTTCTGCATTGCATAAAGAGAACCTCGAGGAGTTTAAGCAGCTGTTATATGATAAGGTGGTTGCCCTGCATACTGCCCGGTACCCTTATGATAAATTATTATACTAAATACTAAGAACACAAAATCATGGAAAGTAAACGTCAACAGAAATTTGCTGGTGTACTGCAAGAGGAGTTAGCTACAATATTTCAAAGAGAAGGAGCAGAGTACTTACCCAATACACTGGTTACAATTACAAAAGTTCGTGTATCTCCGGATTTGGCTGTGGCAAAAGTATATCTAAGCTTTTTAAGCACTAACAATACAGGTTTGTCCATCGCAACGGTAAACTCACATGCGAGTGAAATCCGGTATAAGCTGGGTGCCCGTATCCGTCACCAGGCCAGGGTTGTACCTTCGCTGACATTTTTCCTGGATGATACGAATACTTATGTAGAACACATGGACAAGATCTTTGACAAGATTTCCAGGGAACGTAAGGAAAGCGGCGAAGAAGAAGAGGAATCTGCAGAAGGTTAATCACTATGGCAGGTCCTCTGGAACAGCTTAAGGTCTGGCTACTGAAGAATAGCCAGAACATTGGCAGGGTGGTAGCTTTTGAGCCCTCTGCTGATCGGCTGTACGCCCTGGATTTTACTGCGAACAATAAGGAGCTAACCGCAGACATTTTCGGAGACACTGATGTTTTTTCTGATTGGGTGTCTGGCAAAATATCCGCTTCCGGATCGCGGTACGGGAGCGGGGGTTACAATGAACACCGGATCATCTATAACCGCAGTACACATTTTGATAGTGGTGAAGAACCCAGAAGATTGCACTTAGGGGTGGATTTATGGGCAGCCGCCGGCACCCCTGTTTACAATTTTTATGATGCAGAGGTACATAGCTTTCAATATAATGATCAGTTTGGAGATTACGGCGGCACTATTATCTTAAAATATAATCTGGAGGGGCTTATCCTTCATATTTTGTATGGCCATTTAAGCCGTTCTTCTTTAGACGGGCTGAGTGAGGGACAAGCTATTCCAGCCGGTACAAGGTTTGCCTCTTTTGGCGCCCCGGATGAGAACGGCCACTGGCCCCCGCACCTTCACATGCAGCTGATCTTTGATATGGAAGGTAAAAAAGGCGATTACCCTGGTGTTTGCCGTTTCTCTGAAAGAGAGGTTTATCTGCAAAATTGTCCTGATCCGGGACTGGTACTCCACTATACTTTTGAAGCGATTTAAAAGAATAATTTCGTAAATTGTGAAGATGAATAAAATACTTGCAATGTTCCTGTTTTGTCTTGCATTTTCGGCAAAAGCGCAACCTGTACTTAAAGGGGGAATGGAAAGTTTTATTACCCAGAATATCATTTATCCCGCCTATTCATATCAGAATTGTGTGCAGGGTACCATCAACATCAGTTTCAAACTCAATAAAAATGGGGAAGTGTATTATTCAACCGTTAGCAGCGGCCCCGGAATAGATCTGGATGACGAAGCCTTGCGATTGATCAGGCTGAGCAGCGGCAAATGGAAAGTTCCGGCAGATTACGATTCTACCTATGTACTGATTGCCCCGGTAAATTTTAAGCTGGCCAGTGAAGATTGCAACCGTGTAAGCCAGGCAGAAATGAACAAGGCTATTGCAGTGTATAAAGCTAATCAGGGGCTAACGGATGCAGTGACCAGTTTTTACAGGAATAAAGCTAAGGGCAAGTTTACTGAGGCTGAAGAGAAGAGGATTATAGCTTTAAAAACGGAGTTAGGGTACGATGATGATTACCTGAACAAAAAGATCAAAGATGGTCAGCAAAAGCTGAAACAAAAGGACAAACAGGGGGCATGTGAAGATTTCCTGTTTGTAAAATATATGGGCTCCAGCCTGGCAGATGGTTTACTGGAAAAATATTGTAAATAGAAACGCGGTCTGCGGGCGGCTATAATTCGCCTTCTTCTGGTACGATGACGGAAATAGCCGCAGGAAAAAGCTCTGCATCAATTTGGTTCACCCTTCCCATATATTCGCCGTCCACCTGAAAGTGAGCTTTATGTTTTGCTTTGATGCGCAGCTTGCTGGTATGAAAAACCTCAATTTTTTCGGGATTAAAAGGTAACGTGGTGAAGCGGACCTTAAGGATCTCCATCACAGAATACTTTTTTACCAGGATAACTTCAAAAACGTCGTCGTCCAGTTTGCCATCAGGATTGATCTTTACGCCGGTCCCGTACATTGTAGCATTGGCAATAACTACCATTGCTGCTTCTGAAGAAATTGTTTCCTTGCCAATATTGAATTCTACCTGCATCTTATGATGGCTCCAAAGGGCTCTCCACGTAGCTTTTGCATAACCCAGCATTCCTCTTTGCTGCAGGTCATCGAATTTTTTTACAATGTAGGCGTTGAAGCCGATGTCCGAAAGATGGATACAAAGCTCCCCGTTAACCACGACTGCATGAATTTCTTTTGCTTTGCCAGAGACAGTTAATTCCAGCGCCTCTTCCATATCGGAGGGTATGCCCAGCTCTTTGGCCATTCCGTTTGCCGAGCCGGCGGGGATTATCCCAATGGGTACCTTAGTTCCTTTAAGGCACTCCGCAACGAGTTTTAAAGTGCCATCTCCACCCACGGCTATCACCCGGTTCGCATTAGCTTTTTTGATAGCAGACCGGATCTGTTCGATATTACAGTTTTCCTGCAGTTCATAAATTTCAAAGCTGGCTTGTTTTGCTTGAAAAAAACTGGTAATCAATGTTGTGAAATCGGTATCGTCACTTCCTGAGCCAGGATTTACGATAAATAGCAGTTTCATTTCGGGTGTATCGGCTTTCATCCTATGGTTTATAACCAAACAACTTCCTGTGAACTCTGTTTGCTTTATAATGAATAATTCTTTTAGTGTTAAAATATACCGTGGCTATGGTCACACCCATAATCTGGTGGTTTACGGCCATGCATTTAAATTCAGGGCCAGAACGGCCCAGAAATACAGCAATAGCCTATTTGTCAATATTTTATATCTTTTAAAATTATTTATACTTAAACCCTATAGCGGAGCAAATGTACGTTTGACATTTAAAGAGCAGGTTATCAATCAAACAACAGAATATGATGGGTTTTTTAAGTTTGAATGGCAGGCAGAAGAGAACATTACAGCGGGATGGCATCCGGTTAAAGCAGAACTGATCAGTGACGAGGGAAACGTGCTTGCAGTAAGCAGCGGAGAAGTGTACGTGCCCCATATTACCCAATATGCTTTTATTTCCGATATAGATGACACGGTTATGGTATCACATTCTGCTACAATTGTACGAAGGTTAAGGGAGTTGTTTATCAAAAATCCCCACACGCGGAAAACCTTTGCCGATGCCGCCAGGCACTATAACCTGCTTGCGTTATCACATACAGATGCTACCCATCCCAATCCGTTCTTTTACGTATCCAGCAGTGAATGGAACCTGTATGATTACCTTACAGAGACCTTCAGTTTTAATCAGCTTCCGGAAGGTACTTTTTTACTCAATCAGATTAAGTTATGGACCAACCTGCTGAAGACAGGTAAAAGCGGGCACGAGGGAAAATTGATCAGGGTAATGCGCATCCTTGATGCTTTCCCTAATCAGAAGTTTGTATTCTTTGGGGATAATTCACAGCAGGACCCTGATATTTATTCGGCGATTGCACTCAAATACCCTAAAAATATAGCGGCCATTTACATCAGGAATATCAGGCCGGAGAAGGAAACGGCTACGAAGGAAATTCTGGATAAAGTGGCTTTGCAACAGATTCATACCTGTCTCTTTACCCAAAGCCAGGAGGCAATAGATCACTCCATTAGTGTAGGACTGATAGCGGTTTAAATAAAATCCAGTGTATTGAAGCGTTTATTCAGTACATCCCCGTTATTCACGTCGAGCCATTTATCCAAAATTGTACCATATACCTCCCTGAAATCGATCTGGTAGCGCAGGTCGCCATTGTCCAGGTTTCCCAGGTTTGGTGCAGGATTAAATATACCCTGTTTCTTTAAACGGCCACCAAATAAAAACATGTTGTTGGCTGTACCATGGTCGGTTCCATTACTGGCATTTTGGGCCACTCGTCTGCCGAACTCGGAAAAGGTAATCACCAGGGTATCTTCCAGTTTATTATTCTGGTTCAGGTCTTTGATGAAGGCATTCATTCCTTCCGCATATTGCTGCAGTAGTCTCCCTTGCTGGTTATTCTGGTTAACATGGGTGTCAAAGCCGCTTAAGGATACATAATAAACCCTAGTTTTAAGTCCGGAACAGATAAACTTAGATACAGTTTTAAGCTGATTGGAAAATGCCGTAGCCGGATAAACGTAATTTTGCTGGTAGATTTTTGAGGTGTTCTGAATATAATTTGCAGAAGAAGAAGTCTCCACCATCGTTTTATACAGATATCCGAGGTTATCTTCATCCAGGTGCTCCTTGTCACTATTGATCATCTCCCTGAAAAAGGGCTCGTTGGTATTGCGGAACAATGCCCCTGGATCTTTTAACGCTATTCCTTTTTTACTGTTCCCTTTCATGGCCAGCGAAAGACTATCATCTACCTCGATAGCTGTATAGGGCGAATTACATGTGGCACAATTGGAATCGAGATAACGTCCTATCCAACCCGTGGACAGGTACTGGTTGGCGTCGCTTCCGGTTTGCCAGATGTCCATAGAGCGGAAATGGGAACGGTCCGGATTGGGATACCCTACGTCATTAATAATGGTCATCCATCCCTGATCGTACAACTCCCTTAGGCAATTCAGGTTTGGATTAAGCCCCTGCATATCATTCAGCTTAATCACTTCATCGGGTTTGATTGCAATATTTTTCCTCATCTGGTAGTAAATATCATTTCCAAACGGGACAACGGTGTTCAGTCCGTCGTTGCCTCCGGAGAGCTGTACCACAACCAGGTTCTTGTATAAGCTCAGTTCGTCTAGTGCCAGGGCTTCGAATGGTTTCATAAAGGCAGGGACGAAAAATGTTCCTGCTGCTGCAAATGCCGTTTTTCTTAAAAAATCTCTTCTTTCCATTTTGTTTTTTTAGGGGAGGGCTAACTAACACAATTGGTATTCGGGCATGCTGGTTACTGCAATGGCCGTATTTTTCAGATTAACATTGTTATTTACCAGATCGGTGATCTTTTTGCCTATCGCGGGTTCAAGCAGGAAAGCGGCGAGTTCGGCCTGCTTCATATCTTTGGGCAGGCTGGCCAGAAACTGGTCCCAGCTTGCCTGGGCATTGACATATGATTTCACAGGTTTCGGTTTTGGCTTTTTGTTCAGCGCAATTACCGCCTCATCTTCAGGATCTGCTTTGCCATCGAAGTCCAGGATCCCATCATTGAGTACCAACGAGGGGATTTTCAGGCGTAACATGAGCGATGAACTGTCTATCCAGCTTTTTCCTCCCGGCCAGCCGGCAACGTTTGGCGGGTTAAATAAGTATTGGCCTAAACTGCTTTGCAGCTGGATGAGAATTTGTGGTTTATGGTAAGTGACATGGAATTCCCTGCTCAGGTTTACGAGGAATTCTATGGGTGATTTAATTTTATTTCCGCTATTTTTTGGGGCACAGAACCATTCTGAGGTAAATAGTTTTTTCATTACCGCGGTAATATCATACTGTGCGGCGTAAAAATGTGTGGCTAGTTCGGCGATGTGCTGCTCATTGGGTGTATCGTTCACAAAAAAGATGTACAGCTTGCGACAGATAAAAGTGGCAGTTTCGGGTTTTGCAAGGATCATATCTATAATCGTCTCGCCGTCATACAATCCGGTTTGCCCTAAAAATGTCTTCGGCTTTTCGTCGTGGACTTTTTGGTTAAACTCAAACTCGCCTGCTTTATTGTATGCCCATCCTGTAAATGCACGGGCACCTTCTTTTATATCTGCTTCTGTGTACTTTCCGCGGCCAAGTGTAAACAGCTCCATCAGCTCCCTTGAGAAGTTTTCGTTCGGGCGTCCTTTCCTGTTTTGCTGATTGTTCAGATAATCGAGCATGGCGGGTGATTTGGAAACCTCCAGTAGCAAAGTTTTAAAATTGCCCAATGCATTATTCCTTTGAATGTTATTCAGCTCCTGCGCGAAATAGGGGTTCCCGGAGCGGCAGGCGAAATGTCCATGCCAAAAGAGCGTCATCTTCTCCAGAAAAGGGTTTTCAGTGGTCATCATGAGCTGCAGCCAGGCGATATTGAGGTCGCGGCTTTTTTCGTTCCTGGCCTTTGTTATATTTTCCCGCTGCTGTTTTTCTTCAGGTGTCTGTTCTTTTTTTGCACCCAGGCTTACGAGTAAAGCCTGTTGCTCCTTATATTCCTCATGGTTTACAACAGTCAAAGCAACCGGTGATTTCGGGGGAATGAAAAGTGTATCAACGGCCTTGCTTGGTCTTTTCCTGCTGAGCTTGTTGAGTTCAGGATAGGATATACCAAACGCCGCCCTGTTATAAAGATGTTTAATCGAAACAAAATTATCTTTTCTATCCATGATGCCGGAGTTGATGAGTAAGTATGACTATTAACTAACGTATAGGTTTAAATCTTTATTTTTGTATATGATATTTCAGTTGACCAAAGAGTTAGTTTTTCCGCAACCCTCACTAGCCGAGCCCGATGGGTTATTGGCCCTTGGCGGCGACCTGAGCACGGAAAGACTGCTACTAGCGTATGAAAATGGGATTTTTCCATGGTTCAGCGAAGGTGATCCTATATGCTGGTTTGCCCCGCATGAGCGTTGCGTTATTTATCCTGATAGGGTTAAGGTAAGCAAAAGTATGCGTAAAATACTTGCCGATGGTATTTTTACGGTGACAATGGACCATGCTTTCACTGATGTAATTGCCAATTGTGCACAGGCACCAAGAAAAGGGCAGGACGGAACCTGGATTACAACGGATATGCAGAATGCCTATATGAGCCTGTATGAAAGCGGCTGGGCCCACAGTGTGGAGGTTTGGTATGATGGTAAACTGGCAGGAGGTTTATATGGTTTGGAGATCAACGGCGTATTTTGTGGCGAAAGTATGTTCAGCCTGATGAGCAATGCCTCCAAGACAGCACTGATCTGGTTATGCCGGAACCCTGACTACCGGCTTGTTGACTGCCAGTTGCCTAATGATCACCTGATGAGCCTGGGTGCCGAGATGATCCCTGCTTCGGTTTACCTCTCTGTTTTGCATGAGGGCTTTTAGGCCAGGATTTCGCGGATATCCTCTTTGCTTAGGGATTTAAAGAAACTCTCTTCGGTAGTTATCAGTGAACTGGCCAGTCGTTTTTTGCGGTTTTGCAGGGCAAGGATTTTTTCTTCTACGGTATCTTTGGCAATAAATTTATAGATGAATACTTTTTTATCCTGGCCAATACGGTGCGACCTGTCTATGGCCTGCTGTTCTACCGCCGGGTTCCACCAGGGATCAAGGATAAAAACATAATCTGCCTGTGTAAGGTTTAAGCCCACACCACCTGCTTTTATAGAGATCAGAAATACCTTAAGTTCGGTGTTTTCCTGAAATTCCGCAACAATTTCGCCCCGGTTTTTGGTTGCGCCGTCAAGATAGGCGAAAGGTATCTTTTCATGCTCCAGATGTTTTCTGAAAATCTGCAGGTGTTTAACAAATTGTGAGAATATCAATACCTTATGGCCTCCTTTGAGCACATTATCAAGCGTATGGATTACGTTTTCAAATTTGCCCGAATCTGAGGTATAACTTTCGTCAATCATCCTGGGATGATTGGCCAGTTGCCGCAATGCGGTCAATCCCTGTAATAACTGCACCTGTTTTTTTGCGTAGGTACCGTCATCCATACTACTCAGGAGGTCGTTGCGGTAGGCCGACTTGGTTTTTTCATAGTAGGCAGCCTGGTCTTCACTCATATCACAGTAAAAGATCTGTTCAGTTTTTGCCGGCAGCTCTTCTGCTACCTGCTCTTTGGTTCGCCTCAGTACAAAGGGTTTAATAATGGCCTGTAGCTTTTTTGCTTTCTCTTCATCTTTCCTTTTCTCAATAGCCTGCACATATTCTTCGTTAAAAAATGCCTGTGTGCCCAGTAAACCAGGGTTAAGGAAGGTTAGCTGTGTCCAAAGGTCGGCCACTGTATTTTCAACCGGTGTACCGCTGAGTACAAGTTTGTGCCGCGATTTTAACAAACGTACTGCTTTGAACGACTTTGACGAGGGGTTTTTGATATTCTGACTTTCGTCGAGAATGATATAATTAAAATAGAAATTTTGAAACTCATTGATATCCACTCTGATGATGCCGTAGGTGGTAATTACTACGTCGTACTTAATAAAGTGGCTCACATCTTTGTTTCTGGTGCTGCCTGTATGCGCAAGGATTTTGAGCTTTGGCGTAAATTTCTTCGCTTCGTTAAGCCAGTTATAGATGAGTGAAGTTGGCATGATGATGAGCGAAGTACTGTGTGTACCATTGGTTTCGTCTTCTTCCTTTAATTTTTGCAGCATGGCCAGTGTCTGGATTGTTTTACCTAGTCCCATATCATCGGCAAGACATCCTCCAAAATTGTACTCCCTTAAAAAACTGAACCAGTTGTAACCGGCTTTCTGGTAGCTTCTGAGTTCACCTTTAAAATGAACCGGCATATCCGTTTCGGCAATATTCTCAAAATCGTTTAGTTTTTGCAACCGGCGCTGCAGACTTGTATTGGCAATGCCGTCTACGGCCAGGTCAGTGATCAGTCCGATATGATGTTTTTTTAGTTTCAGGGCTTTTCCGCTGTCTGACAAACTGAACAGGCTGCCGTATTGTGTAAACCATTTTTCAGGAATAATCGCGATAGTGCCGTCAGGAAGGGTGAATTCGCGTTTTTTATGCAGTATATGTTGTTTCAGCGAAATGAATGGTATCGGATGTATACCAAAATAAACAATAGCATTAATATCAAACCAATCGTTGTCTTCCTTGATCTCGAAATCAATTTTGCTTGAAGCAAAGAGGAATTTTTTATTTCCTGTAGATTGTTCAATTGTATACCCTTTTTCTTTAAGCAGTTCAATATGCTCGTTTACCCAGTTCAGTACACCGTATGCGGCATTTTCACCCTCGTGGATGTTGCTGAGTTCGAGGTTATAAAATAGCGGGCTTACTTTTTTCAGTCCCAGTTTTATCAGCTCATTGAATTTGCCCTTTTCCCAGGTAGTATCCCTTTTGACACGGGTAAATATATAGTCTTTATCCTGCCTTGCAACATGTACGGTCACCTTCTTTTCGCTTCCCAGCGCGAAAGAATAATTACCATAACTGAAATACAGCTGCAGTTGTGAAATTCCTGATTCTACATAAATGACCTTGATCACGGCAGAGGGCTCATGTTTTTCGGTCCTGATTTCAAAGCCTTCGGCATACACGTGATATTTCTCTATCAAAGGCGCTACAAATTTTTCAAAGTAGGTCTCTTCCTTTGCTGTTGGAATGGAGATATAACGTTTGTTGAGAAAAGGCTGTAACTTTTTACCTTCAATATCCTGTTCAAAAAAATAAAGTATATCATTGAGCAGGAGCCATGCGGGCTGATTACTCACAATCTGCGCCTCTTTAAACATAAAGTCAATGCGCAGTCCCTGGTATTTTATGGTTGGGAAATAACGTGTCTCTTCCTCGTTTCTTCTGAAATGGAATAAAATGGTAGCCGGTTCTGTGGCCAGTTCAATTTTACGTTCCGCTGGCCATCCGTCTTTATCCATCAGGTAAAGGTCGTCCCTGTCCTTCAGGATTTCCAGTACTTCGGCTAACTTCTTTTCAATTTTTGGCCGTACAGATTCATAAAAACCGTCGTCGTAAAATTTAGTGAAGAACTCAAATGGGCGGATTGCTTTCTTATGGTATTTTTTGATCACATGGTCCTGTTCTGTTTCATCCAGGATTTTAATGATTTTAATATCTGCCTCAGAAAGATGTTTGATGAATTCCTGGGCAGTGTGACTGAATAAGCGCTGATAGGTG
>Ga0247815_10003622_pt1 | contig 11061 bp, 14 predicted proteins | sample UWRJL194509B1_FD_181014 | JGI IMG/M metagenome (GOLD analysis project Ga0247815, IMG submission 181014) | Plant litter microbial communities from Arlington Agricultural Research Station in Wisconsin, United States - UWRJ-L194-509B-1 | ecosystem: Environmental > Terrestrial > Plant litter >... | reverse complement strand
AATTTATCCGTGAAGCAGAGTTATATAGTGGCATGGAAGGTGGCTTTGCACGGCGGACAACGGGTTTGATAACTTTCAAACTACCAAACCGGGTCAAGGCTCCAGACTGCGAGGGCAAAGGCGGGCCTCGCACACGTCAGCACTAACCTCTCCCCTGGCTGAAAGACCTGGATAGCAATCTGGACAATGTCCAGGTCAGACCAGATCGTATGGATGGGCTCGTAACTGGGCCTGACCGGAGCTTGCTATCGTGCGCGGCCGAGGTGAACAAGAAAAGACATAGTCACTACGTGGCCTTGAACATGAATATCTGCCAAACTTACGAGTTTATTTCGGCTAAAACACAATTGACGATCACTTGAGGCACTCGGTGAAGTATGGCATTGGTACTTCGGCATCAATGTTGTGCTTCGTTTGTTTGGTTGCATCCGAGTTTGACCAAACGTCAGCGCGAGTCGGCCGCCAGACCAGGGCCACACAATCTGTCGGCCCTGACTGTTTGACCTCTCTGATACATCCCTCACAGGCTGGGTCGGGCCATAGAGGACCAGATCATGGCTGGCCCAGCGACGACCCTCAATTTAGACCAAGCTAGGCTTAGAGGTTGGTTATATAAGGAATGCGTCTCGAGGACGAGTGAGCTTTCATCCAGCAGCCTCCTAGCTACCGGCCTCTCGCACCACAACGCTAACATGAGCGAATACGAAGTCACATCTTTCGAAGTTCAGACCACAACTGACCTCGCGGCCGGCCCTCCTCCCATTGGCATCAAGTACTACGAGCTCAGTAACTCAGGCGCAGGCATCGTGATCTATCCTCAGCTCCGTTCTGCATCTAACCCAGCGGGGGATGTATTCTGGGATGGACGAGGCATGAAGGGTTTCGGCTACCTCCTTCCCATCGGTAGGTTTTCCGTCGCTTGTATTACATATTCTCCTCGTGCTCAGGGTAGATTGCAGGCTGCTCGGTTATCGTCAATCTCGATGCTGTTCACGTTCAGGAAAACAAGCCGTTTGTTCTGTCCTCGAATACGGTCGCGGGCTCGGACAGATGGGACACCTCGCAATCGTTCGTTTTTGACCCAGAGTCCGACCTGATCGCCTCCGCCGACCGCACCGGTGATGTTGGACGTGGCGCGCTGTGCGCCAAAGGCACGCGTCAGTTCCGGACCCTGTCGTTTGAAGAGGGTCGCATTCTGGCCAAGGTACGCGCAAATGCGTGATATTCGCGACGGGCAAGAATTAATAAGCGTGTACAATAGAACGCAGCCTCGCCACTCGGTCCCGAGCTTTTCCAGGCCATTGCGTTCGAGCTTCTCCGCCCGCCATACGAAGGGCCAGGGACCGTCATCACCGCTCCACGGACCATCCAATTCATTGGCAAGGTCAACTGGGAGTTTGCCGCAGCCGCGGCCACAGTCACCTGTGGCATAGCGCTGATGGTGTACAGTCTGTCCTCGCACGGCATCCTGATCGAAAGCAAGAACACCGTCGACACGCAAACCATGCAGTCCGTCACTACGTGGATACTCAAGGTCGGTCTTGGAACTACCCTCAAGCCTCAAGAAGTCGCAGCCACCACAGGCGTTCCGGCCAACGTCAAGGAAGCCTGGAATGACGCCATCAAGGCAGCCAAGCCGTGCCATCCCAAGGACCTCGGCATCGAGCGTCAGAAGTAATGCACCTTGAACTGTGTATCATCAATGTTCACTGTTGTCCACCACATGTATGACCCATTTGGTACGCCTAGTACGATCCGGCCATTATGCAATGTCATCGTTGTGTTTCTCAACCGACGACCCCACATTCTTCCGCACGGTCAGCGACCAGCGCATCCAACTTGGCATGGGCACAACGCATCGCGCGGAGAACACGTCGAATACATGGGCATAATGCTTCGAGAAACGAAGCATCAAAGGCTTAATGTGAAAGGCAAAGCTTGGGTTTGGCTGGCCGCGGAAATATGAACTTTTAGGTTTTGATGTTTGCGGCGAGATCCGTCTCAATAAGCTCAGAAAAAGAATGATACTCGTCGCTTGATCATGGGTGACACCTGTGACATCGAGTTCAAGAAACGAGCGATTACAAGGACAACGGGCATTTCGAATTCCGCATTCGGCTCCGAGCGTGACTTGGAGTGACACCGCCATGTCGATTCTTGACCTCCCACGCCTCGACCGCGCCTCGCGCCGAGCCCTGCACAGCACTCGGAGTGTTCTCGTATAAAGTTGGGCATCTCGATCATCGGCCACTTCTGTCCGTTCCTTCGCTTGCTCTCCGCCACTCGTCCACCATGTACAAATCCGTGGCTACCTCATACTCGTCACGTCCCGTGGACGTCGAGTCTTCATTCTTGCGTGGCGCTCCTCAAAGTTCGACTCCGATCACAGCTTCGCGCGTCGACTTTACAAAGACGCCACTATCCCAACGTGGCGCAGCGTATGCTGTTGTCCTCGATGGCGTCCTGACGCCTGAAGAATGCGCGCAATTGACTGCCTACGCCGAGGCTTCGAGCACAAAGCAAACCAGCGCCGAATCGACCGATAGTGCTGAGCGTGGCTGGACAGCTGCGCTCGTCAATGCCGGACCTGGACGTGAAGTCCTTGCACCCGACTACCGCAACAGTCAACGCATCATCTGGGACGGGCAAGATATGATGGACCGACTGTGGGCGCGAGTCATTCAGGCACAAGGCGTCAAGGATGACCTCGAGTGGCTGGATGCGACAAGCGGCGGTGCGAAGAAGCCCTGGACAGAGGCAGTGCTCGGCGGCGCGGCGAAGAAGAGCAAGTGGCGCGAACCGGAGAAGTGGAAGTTCACGAGGCTGAACGAGCGCATGCGGTTCTTGCGATACGAGCCGGGCATGTTCTTCCGAGGTGCGTATTTCGTTCTGATAAAGTGGAATGATCATCCTGACGCGATGGCACTCCTCAGAACACTGTGACGGTAACTACGTCCACCCGTCGACAAAGGAGAAGTCCTTCTACACGCTGCACCTTTACCTCAACGATAGCATTGAAGGCCTTGCCCCCGAGCCGTTTACATGTTCGTCTGAGGACGATAATACGACCAACTGGCTTGACGCGATCAACCCGCTCAAGTCGAACACGAAGTCTAAGGAGAAGAAGAAAGGAAGCAAGTCGAAGACGGAGGTCGTAGATCTCGACAAGGAAGAACTCAGCGGCGGTGCGACGACGTTCTACACGGACGCCATGCGTGCCTCGATGGACGTGTTTCCGAAAGCAGGTCGGGTGTTGATCTTCCAGCAGGTGCGTTACCTGTTTCTCAGGCGGTGCTATTGGCTTACATTTGTCTCCTCTTATTCAGCGCGCTCTTCTTCATGCCGGTGGAGACGTGCATGCGGGAGTCAAGTACACGATGCGGACGGATTTGATGTACGAGCAGATCGAGGAGGAGGATGACTGAGCACTGGGTCGAAATCGGAACGTACAAGTAATCGGGTTCCTGTATGAACTGTATAGTAGCAAGCCACTCATCGGTTTCAAATTACCTACGCCATCCTCTCAGCCTAATTGTACGAAAAATCGCCCGAAGATCAATCAAGCATGTCTCTCCATTTATCACGAGCAGACGATAAATTCAAAGCGTACTCACGGCATGCCCTACGGGAAACTCCATGAGTGGCGAAAAGATGGCGCGGAACGGACAAAGTGCGCATTCGGCTTCTGTTGTGCCAAGTGTCACCCCTATCTTGGCACTCTTCAACTGATGCACGGATTGCGTCTACAGAAACATTCCATTGGGGAAGTCACCAGAACAGAATGTCTTAAACCTGTATAACAGTAGAGAATGCACGGCGCACGATTTTCGGAGTAACAACTAACCCCAGGAATTCACTCCTCGGACCCCCGCTCTCTCTCTACGCAATCATGAATTCCCTGAGAATCTCCACAGTCTACAACCTCGTGACACGAACTACAAACCAGTGCCTGTTAAATCAACTCCGGCTGCCGGCGAGGGGTGCTGGTTGTGCGGAGACACAAGCCGCCACTAAGTTTTCGCCGAACCGAACAGTCGCAGTCTCCGATGACAAGTGTTCTTTGAGCGGAGCCGTGAAACTTGCTGTATCCGGCATAGCACAGACGAGCGACGATTATAAAAGCAGGACCCACTTGAAATATCTCAACATCAACCCACCGACAGACATCCTCTCCAAACTTGAGCGACTCTCTTACCATGGCCACCGCCGACGTCATCTCGCATCTCTGTGAGTTCTTTGACATGCGATATGGCATACTCCCCTGACATTCTCTCAGCCGCCGACTTCGCCGCCCTCGACTTCCAGTCGTACGACGTCCATGCCGACCAGCTCGAGCGTGAGTTCTGACTGCCGCAGTAGCGAACTGCCACTAATGTTGACTCACAGCCTAGATGTGGCGCGATGCGCACCCTGATCTCGCGCTGGCACTGCTCAGCGCTGACGAGGCTGACGCCCTTGCGGCAGTTGCACAGAGGGGCCCTAACGATGAGAACGTCGAGATCAATTATCCGTTTGACAAGCCGTTCAACATTGTCTCCTCCCACGGCTTCACAATTGGAATTCGCGTGCGTCTTCTATTATAACAACTTTCGTGGCTGCTTCACTGACCACTTGTATCTCAGCTTGTCGGTCTGTACTACCCCGCGAGGCAGTATTTCTCCGCACAGTCATTTCTGTACCTCAAGACCCCGTCTGGTCAATGTTTCCAAATCAAGGGACCCAAGGTCGAGGGCAGCCTCAAGGATGGCATCCATATCGGACCCATCAACATCCCACTGCCTCACGTCGGCACACTGGACATTTGGGCCAAGCTTGAGGGCTCGAACCTCGCCATTACGATCAAGATCGAGTTCTTTGGAAAGGTTGACTGGAAGAGATTCACACTGCCCTTGCCTCTTGCGACTGCCCCCAAGGCAATTACCTCATCATACGATTAGGTCTAACCAATGTCGGAGTCTTCGTGTATACTCCGAGTAGTCGAGTCTTGATGGTAAACATTTGAACGCCGAACTTGGTATGCTCAGACAATCTCTGACGCAAGACGGAGCGTCGCAGGCCAACAGGTCGCTTATTTCACAACTGTCGAAAGTGGCCACGTCAGACTACCTACTATTTATGCACTCATGCATACCAGGCCGACGGCTACATCCTTCTTTATTCGGATTGAATCGTCTCTCGACCCTTTCATAAGGATATTGGCCCTCACCTGTTTCTGGGTTCCCGAGACTACCTTGAATTTTGCCGTGTTTGGGTCTGTGGTCGCGGTGACCGGTTCTGCCTTTGCCGTGTACACCCAGGAAGCGGATTGGCCTGTCATGCCATTGTATTTTTGCGCGTTGGTGCAATCTCTGGAAGTGACTTCGGCAGCGTTTATGTTGATATTTGGTTCAAAACGCGTAAATATCACGTAAGTGACCAGCCCGCTCTGATCTGGTTCGGCTACAACCACATACTGTACGCTGCGGGCCTGCCGCGTCAGCCTCAGCATCCTCTCGCATACATTCTCTCTTTGTACCTACTCTTTCAATACTATTACCTCCTTTTATTTATCCTGCCCTTTCGCCTTCACCAATTTCGCTCCTTTTAAACCCTGTCCTGTCCTCAGGTCTCTTTCGGCTCTGCATCTCGCTTGCGGGAGTCAATTACACGATGCGGACGGATTTAATGTACGAGCAGATCGAAGAGGAGGATGACTGAACGCGCGGTCAACATTCCAGAATGTACAAGTAATCGGGTTCCTGTATGAACTGTATAGTAGCAAGTTACTCATCGGTTTCAATCCAAGTGGGATACCGTCGCACTTCTGGCGCGCTTTGGTGCGTCATCAGATTCAGACCTGTGAGCGCAGTGCCCACCATCGGCACTCTCGGCGGAGTCAGATTATGGTCTGTCAAGCCGCGGAAGGTCAAATAGCTGGATTAGGCGTTTGATTAGCATGTAAAATGATGAGTACGCAGAATTTGTGGGTATTTTTCAAGCCTATCTTCTCCGTATTCGACACTGCGAGCAATGTCGTGCCTTTGATGACCACCCTGATGAAACCCGCCGCACGTCGGTTCCCAAGTTCCAGCTCCTAAAGTTGATATCTGCACTCCACGGCAACAAGCACAGGCATGCTCTCTTAGTCCAAAATGTAAAGCTGGTGGATGTGTTGAGCGAGCGTCCCCGGCTCTTGTCCAAGCTAATATCAGTATAACGAGCCTTGAGGACATGCACGAAAACTCTTGCGTCTTGTGTTACAAGTATAAATCGATATCATGTATTATAATTGGGTGGTCAATTGCTCAAAATAACTCTAGGCATACCAGCATCAGTCCTGCGCCACAGACTGTAGACGTAACAGATGTTCTCTGCATTTTGCAGCATCCGCGTCCATACCTAGCACTTCCAAACTCTGAGCTGCAGATTTAAAATAGGAGGTGGCCTCCATGATAGACCCTTGATCATCTCGCAGGTATCCAAGCTCCATGGCAAGCAGAGCAAGACCGAACCTATGACCATCATCCGCGTGAAGCCGCTCCGCATCGCGTAAGAGTACTTCAGCCTGCGCGAAATCCCCTTGCCGCCGCCGAACACTCCCAAGAAGGAGTGTACTCTGTGCGACGTGAAATTGGTGCCCAAGAGTGAGGAATGCTGAGCGAGATGCAGATAAGTGGGTGGCGGCAGAGTCCAGGTCGCCCTGATCGCGGTACGTCACACCAAGGCCCTCCATGGATTGAGCAGCAGCAAACAATCTCTTCAGAGAGCTGAATGTCCTATGTGCTGCCTCTAGATGCTCGATAGCAGCAGGGTGGTTACGCTTTGTCCGCATCAAGTCGCCAAGACCGCGCCGGCATTGTGCCACTCCGAGTTCGCTTCCCATTTCAACAAACACCGCACGTGCCTCCTCGAGACATGTCTCCGCCTTGTCATACTCGTGAAGCATTCTGTGTATGTTGCCAGCCTCGCGCGTGCATCTGGCAGCTAGCAACCTGTTGTCCAGCTCGAGGTATACTTGTGTGGCGCTGGACAGGAAGCTCAGAGCGGACCTATACTCGGCAAGCACGGATTTCGTGCGCCCTATGAGCTGCAGGCAGTCAGCCTTCCATCTTGGATGAGGCTCAAGGTGCGGGAGAAGAGCCAATGCCAGAGTCGCTGTCGGCTGCTGCGACTCTTTGAAGGTGGTGAAGCGAATCACGGCGCTTACGACATCCAGCGATGGTTCGGAGACAAGCGTAAGCAGAAGTGATGACAAATTTTCTAGCTCTGGCGCAGCTGCAGCCGCAAGGCTTGTGTAGTTCTTGTCCTCTATTTCGGGGAGCCTTTTCGCAATTTCAAAGTAGATAGAGCATAGTGCTCTGTAGTGATGTTGCTGCACGGGATAGCGCTCCAGTACGAAATGGCGAACGGGACTGAGTGTCTTCAACACCCGGTCTGTGGTTAGATTGGCAAGAGCGTAGTTGGTCAGTATATCCCGCGCGCGCCGGATGTTGCCAAACTGCGGCCGCAGGTTCTCAAAAACTTTCGAGCTCAAGCCATCAGGAAGCATGCAACATGCTGAGAGCAGATGAAGCGACTCGCGTGATGTATCAGCTGCGTTGAGCATCGATATGGAGACCTCGATTGATACCTCGATGCTGTTCAAGCGACCTGCTCCGTGGGTCTGTAGCAACGCACTGTGTTCGAAGTTCCAGCTCTGAAGTAGCTCCGAAGCAGGTGTACCACGCTGTGCCAGCTGGCCGAGAAGAGTGACTGCGAGTGGCATCATGTCGACCGCACGAAGGAGCTTCTTTGCAGTCTCCTCTTCTGCCGCCGAGAGTTGCCGTCCCGCTCTGTCCAGAAATGTTTCGAGCGCAGCCTCAAACGAAAACGGCTCGAGGGTCGCGTTATTCACGTTCGACCACTGCACGGACTGCGGTAGGACAATACCTCGGCAAGTGATCATCAGCGATACCGATGGTATCTGTGCGAGCCTCCCAAGCAGGTCGTCGATGGATTCAGCCGGTGTACCACCGGAAAGCCATACCGTCTCGAGATTATCAAGCACGATGAAGGTGCGCGCAAATGTGGTAAGCTGCGCCATAACTGCCGCCTGCAGTCGCGGCGTTGCCTTTGGCACCCCAATGAGCTCAGCCAGCTTTCCAATAACCGACTCGCAGTTGATCAGCGCCTCGCACGAGACGAATATCCGTGCGTGATCAAAGTGTTCGACAACACGGATGTCGTAGAGCACCTCGAGTGCTATGGTTGTTTTACCCATGCCGCCTGCCCCGAGAATCGCGATTCGAACATTACCCGGCTGAGTCAGAAGGTTGACTACCTCAATCACAATGTTTTCTCTGCCGTGAAAGACGACCGGCTTAGGAGGAAGGTCTAGCGAAGCGTTCGGAGCTCTGCCTGCCTTTAGATCAGGTAAGTGTGAAGCCAGAGATTCACGCACCGGATCGTTCCAACGGGAGCAGCGAGAGGCGCCGCGATCTTGTTCAAAACCTGCACTTGAAATACCATCTGCTCGATGAATAAGTTAAAAACACCCGAAGTTACGATGAGCAAGCAAACCGAAATGGTTGTCCGAGCATCACATAGTCGTTGCTCCTCAAGCTCAAGGCATGCACTTATGGAGTGGATTGCCATAGCGCGCTTGATTTCTCCCATGCACAGAACAATGTGCAGTCTGATAGCAATACGCTGCAGAATCCTGTAGTTATTTTGTGAGTGCGAGTTGGTTCATATATCTAGATACTTGCTCGAAGAAATTGGTTAAATGGTATCGTAGGTCCCGATTCGCGGCAACCACATCTGGTGATATTTGACCGACCACGGTCCAGAGAGTCTGCAAGGAGAATAGCAGTGCAGTGGTTTTCGGACGAACGGCTCGGCAGTTCTGCACCAGTCATCAGGGGCATCGGCCATTCAGATGGCTCTTGGCGTACCTCAAACAGCTGAAGAATGTATAGAAGCGTCTGAGGGGCAGCTTTTAAAGGCCAAGGAAGACCATCGGTTATGTTTATCATAACGCTGAGCGTAGACTTTAGGCCGTCATACGCCGCGTCAACGCCCCTTACGTGGCTTCTGCAACAGCGGTAAGTGAGTATAAAGTACCTCGGATGCCTACGTACTCGAGGACGTCCTGGAGACAATGATGTATCGGTGAGATAGATTTACTTCTGATACAGTACAACAGCGCACCTTCGGCCATTGTGCGTTGATGTCAAGCAAAGTGGAAGGTTCGCTTGCCTCACCACCCTCAAGCTTTCTTCTCTGAGCTCGATAAGATCAGCGCAATCCAAGCAACAGACTACTTTAATCTTTTCCACAGCCGTGATGCTTACCTCCGTTTTTGTCAAATACATTCCGAGTCCGACGGAACGATCTGTCATGATCTTGCACTCCTGGTTATCTGTCTGAACACAAGTTTGACTGTCAGTGAGATGTGTTTCAATTTCGAATCCCGCTAAACGTTCCTTCAGAAGCTCACGCAGTGCCTTGACTGCGGCGAGGTAACCGCTAATGGTGTCCGCAACTAATGTGGACCGCCTCCAGACACGAACGAGAATGTGCCACTTCGGCGCCGCACGCATGAAATTCGCACAGTCACGAAATATACTGAAATATGTCAGGTCAGCCCTGGTATTTGCTTCCGTTGGAGTACTGACTCCACAGCTGCGCTCAAAGCAGCCACGACAGAGGTCTGCAGCTCCGTAGTTCTTCCCTCATGGAGCAGTGTATTCGCAGTGTTTTCCACGCATGTCGCGATGTGCAAAGCGATCTTGGATATCTTGCGTGAACCATCTCTCCAGCTTTTCATCTCCTGCGGGACGATCAGTCTCATCAGCTTGCATGGTGCAAAAGGGCTGGTTGAACCCACCTTGGCTGCATCGCGGACATCAGTGGCAGCAGAAACAAGTCGCACGACGACACTCGTTGCAGCATTTGGTGCTTCATTCTCAACGCGTCGGGAAGCCGGTAAAGACATAGAGTGAACGCGAGTCAAACACGCAACAACAGTGCACCGAAGTTGACGGCTTCAAAAAGAAACTTCGGCAACCTGCGCGACAAAATGGCTTCATTACAGAAAATATTGAATACTGCTTGTGATTATGACTGTGATGGGCTGAAGCGTACTTCAGATACCTGCACTGGTGGTGGTGGTAGTTCATGCTCGGAGAGTTCGTCTGCAGTTGAAGAACATTCTTCGAGTGTTATAGCCAGTTCACGGAATCTACCTTCATAGCTCAAAGCTATGACTGCAACTATTAAGGTCTTCCAGTGGGGACTAATATTGACGCTCTTGCCGAAAATCGTGCCCGCTTCGTTGAAACCCCGCGAGAACAGACCCACTTCGAAAGCGTAGTGGCTCGCATCGGCCGAGCTTTCGTCCCTCGTATAAAGAGGGTAAAGAACGGACAATTTAATCTAGATCTACAAAACTATGCACGTGTGCCGGTTTATGAGGCTATCGCGCTGCCTTCTGCGCCGCGGCGGAGTTCCTCGAGGAGATCGGCAAGCCGCTGCCTCATGCGCGTCGCCATCGGGTCGTCATCAGAGCTTGGTGGAGGCTGTACATTATTCAGTGAAGATTGAGTGATACGGGTGTTAATAATGATGTTTACAACAAAGCGCGGAGGAGTGAGGAGACTGATGGTCATCACTAGGAGCGCGAGCTGCTTAAGGGACGGGACGTACCAATTGGTCGAGTATGTACTGTTCCAGAAGAAAGACTTCGATCAGAGAAGAAGCATATTCAATTCGGCATACGCACCTCTGCTTCATCGATTGTCTGTCGACGCGATCGTCAACCTATGTGTTGCACCTCGAGTCAAGTTCGACGCACCAGAATGATCGGACCTCTGGGTTAAAATGAGATAATCAGCTACTCAGCAAAGCCAGCTATGGGATAAAGTATCTCACCTGTTCATCCTGCTCGTTCGACTTGAAGACGACAAGTTCAGGAGGTCAAGCTTAACCGAGCGCCAATCCCGGTTTGTTCCCGGCGCTCCGCAGCTTGTCCTCCCGTCTTATCGTTCTTGCTCGTTCACCACTCGTCATGTCTTCTACCTCGCGCCCGCGTTTCCCTCCTCA
>Ga0247815_10003621_pt1 | contig 11062 bp, 14 predicted proteins | sample UWRJL194509B1_FD_181014 | JGI IMG/M metagenome (GOLD analysis project Ga0247815, IMG submission 181014) | Plant litter microbial communities from Arlington Agricultural Research Station in Wisconsin, United States - UWRJ-L194-509B-1 | ecosystem: Environmental > Terrestrial > Plant litter >... | reverse complement strand
GCTTATCATAAAGCTCGTATAGATAGCGATTGCATCAGCGGCACATGATGAAGAACCAGGTTGATCTTGTGGAACATCAGGATTAAAACCTTGTAACCCCAACTTTTCTATGCTCGTCCCTATAGATAAAAGTAAGCAGATCTAGTGGTTTCCCTTCCAATGATACTTGTTCTGCACCATTTTCAATTGAGAAGGGCATGCCTTCCGTTTCTACAGATACCGTGTATTTATTCCTTGGCAAATAAAGGCAAAAGCCTCCGTCATCATTTGTAAGCGTTTGGTGCACACGTCCGTTCTGGTCTATCGCTTTCACGCGTATTCCTGCCAGCTCCGGTTTAGTGTTAAGGTATTGCGTGGCCTTCACCTTTAGCAAACCGTTAAGCGCCTGCGTTTTTACCAATGGTATTTCAATGTCCTTACTTTTATCAAGAAATACTTCCGTTGGTTCCTGGAGGCTCCAGCCTTTTGTATTCGTTACAGAAACCATGTAGGCTTCCTTATCCATATTTTTAAATATCACCTGGCCCTTGGCATCCGTTATAGCAACATCGTTTTTTATTTTAACCAGTATATCATTAACGGGAAGTTCCCCTCCATCACGTTTACCATTATTGTTCTCATCCTGATAATACGTAAGTCCGAGTTTTTTATTGCCGCCGTTACCGCTTCTGCCAAATTGCTTTTCTACACCCAAGCGCAATTGTCTATTTTCATAGGTATAACGGTTATTAGCGTACTGATTTTGAAGGGAGAGTGGCACTTCGTCAGCATAACCAGGGTTAAGCTGATTGTTGGTACCATCCGGAAAATAAAGCTGTGTTTGTTTCACCACCGTGTACTGCACATCTGCAGTTATCGACCAGTGGCCTTTCAGCAGATACCGCATGCTGCCATTTACCATATAGTTATTCGTTTTAGTAAAGCCGTAATAATTATAAATACCTCCAACCTGAGTAGTCAGTTTTCGCTTAAATGCGGATAAATGGAAATTAGGGCCTATTGAATATACAGTGTAATGATTGTCCCCTTTAGTTGAAAGTACATCAGTCAGATAAAAAGGATTTAGCTGCAAGTAACCACTTAAGGAGAAAAAGGCCAGTGTATAATTCGTATTCAGCTTTAGCGACTGGTACGGGGCTGGTGGACGATCAGAGCTGTTCAGATACGTATATCCATAATCGGCAGAGGCCGAAAAACTCTGCAGCCTTCCATTGTAGCCAACATTGGCCAGCAACCTTGCCGAGGCAGATTTCCAGTTTACAGCTACTGGTGTATAGGCCGAAAGACCTTGTGTAACCAGGCGCTGCCCTAAATAGTAAGGTCCAACCTGCATATAAAACTTGCCCATTGTGGCACTGTAATCCAAGCCGTAGTTATACAATGAATTGCCATTCACACCATAATTAAACAGGTTTCGTGTATCCTGGAACCTTGGTTTATTCACTTGAATATTTGTATGGGCACTAATTGTGCTTTGTTCCGTTAATGGTTTTACCAGGCGTTGGTCTGTAATAAACTGTCCACGGCGGATACCTGTAAAATACGGGCTTGTGTAATGTGTACTGCTGTAAACTTTAAAAGCCTCACTGCTGTACGTATAATTCATACCCGCGGATACTGCTTGCTTAGTTTCAGCCGATCTGTTATACGGGTTCTCCATCGAATAGCCCCCTTCAAGTAACAGCAGCTGTTCATCATTCAACCTAAAAGCTGTTCTCGCATTCCACTGGTCCGCGTCCAGTTCAGTATAGCGGTCGCGGCGGTGCATATAAGTAAACCTTGTATCACCCGTTCCTGGTTTAGTAATCTTATAATCAATGGCTGCCAACCTTGCCGCTGGTATAATCTTACTTCCCTGTGCATACAGCATAAAATTATTTTCCAGTCCATACACCGAGATTGTTTCATTGGCGCTCATTTTACCTGCAACTTTAACGCCTCTGCCACTCAGCTGAAAATCCATGCTTTCATAGATATTACCAACTTTCATTTCCCATTTTTTTGTATTGTAGGCGAGGTAAGAGTTGTAAATATTCAACCAGTTTGCGCCAGCTTGCTGGTAGCGGTCAACGTTAAGCTGATAACTTAATGTCTTGCCCTCATCAGTATTCATTGTGCCGTTACCCAAAAGTTGTAAAAACGAATAATCGTTGTTTAGGTTTGCATAGCGAAGGGCCACAGAATTTGGCCGGTTGCCAGTAAACTGATCATTGTCTTGTCCTATTCGTCCGGCACTTGTCACGTTTACTATGCGTATCATTTTTGCCGCCAGTTCGTGGTTCGCATCGTCCAGTGCCTGTATGGTAACAGTAAAATCAGGGAGCACGCGCACGCCACCTTTATTTCTTGCTAAAAATGGCAACATCTGCTGCGCACCAGGCTGAAGTGTAAAGTTTGTGATCTGGCCTGTGAATTCTAAACCGTCTGGTATACCTGTAAGCAGTAATCTGAAGGTTAAAGGTACAAACCCGTTATTTACACAGCGCAGCATAATCTGTACCTGGTTACTTAGCTGACTAAGGTAAACCTCGTCGCTTTCCGTAGTGATGGTTAAGCCCTTTGCATCGGACAATAAGGTAAAAAAGCGAGCAAATGGCTGCACTTTTACAGCTGGGTTGGCAGATACCAGACTTACCCTGAACTCCTGTAAATTGCTATTTATAGTTTGCCTGTCGGCGATATATTTAAGCGGGAACTTTCTGCTCTCGCCTGCCTTCAGCACCAGACTATCAGGCAGGGAGATCAGACCTCTAACCAACTCTTTTTTTGTGTCTTGTTTTAGTATTACCGGATAGTCATACGCGTTATCAACCTGCAACATTGCCGAAAAAGTCTGCCCTCCCTTTACTAGCAACGTATCACTTACAAAGGCATATTTTACCTGTGCAGATGCTGTAAGAATGGCAACATGTGAGCAAAGAAGCAGTATTAACAGCCTCAAATAGCGGTAGTAGTACATCACCAGGGGTAAATTTGCTTCAAATGGCGTGGAGATTGACAGGTTTGCGGGGTCAATGATTTAGTCGTATAAAAAGCTATCTATACTGGGCAAGCAACTCGCCTTTACTATTGATATTCAACTTTTTGTACGTACGTTTAATATACTGACGAACAGTATCCAGTGAAATACCATACTTATAACCAATTAGTTTATAGCTCAGGCCGTTCTTTAATCCGTCAACAATCTGGCGTTCGCGCAAGCTCAGGTTATCCTGATAATCAACTGTTTGTTGTACATGCTGAATCACGTTTCTTGTAATTGAAGGACTAAATACCGATCCTCCCTGATGGGTGGCAACCACAGTGTTGATCACCTCATTGATACAGGTGTCTTTAGTGAGATAACCTACCGCGCCCGCTTTCACAGCCGCCAGAACGTTTGTACGGTCCTGAACGTTACTATATACCACAACATTAGTATGAGGATATTTTTGATATAGCTGCACAACGGCATCTATGCCAATTTGTTCAATATCCAACAGTATTACATTCGGCTCTTGAAAAACCGACATTCTTTTACATTCAGCAGCAGACGATACATCCAGGGTAACTTTAAGATTGAACATTCCCTGATGGGTAAGCATCATACTCAACATGTTCCTGCTCTGAGCATTCACATCAATTATTCCAACTTTGATCATAAAATCGTTCTCCTTTGCGGCGTAACAGAATTAACAATGATCAAAATTAAGGATAAGCGTAATCACATAGACCATTCATTCCGTTCATTCAACCGCACAGGAATGAACAAAAAAGGAATAGATTTTTCTTTGGCCCAAAACCATATTGTAAATCGGTCAGAATGCGGCAAAATCTACTACTATTAGTACAATACGCTTACCTTAAACGTATTATCGAAGATAATGATATATCAGGCAAAAAAGGGCCTATTGTAATTAATAAAGATTTATATTTGCCATAAAGAACAACTTAATAACGTTGTTGCGTACAAAAATTACAATTATGAAAGCAGTGACAATTTCCACATTTAGGACAAATATGAATAATTACTTCGATGAAGTGACTGCTACAGAAGATATTTTGATTATTCCACGTAATAACAATGAGGATGATGCCGTGATTATAATGTCTATTAAAGAATATAACGCTCTTACGGAAACCTGGCACTTAATGTCAACTGAAGCCAACCTTAAGCGGCTTGAAAGATCTATTAGCCATTTAAATCGAGGCAATACCAAGTTATTTGCTCTTGAAGGCGAACCAACAATGCAGACTTAAGTATGAATTTATTGCTACAATAGAAGTCTAGAAACAGTTCGCGTATTGGATGGAAAATGATACCGTGATTCCATTATAGTGATAAATAGTCCTCAACCTTCTTACACTGCGACAGTCTTTACAACCGGCTTGTGGTACACTGGAAAGTTAACAGAGTTAGCAATAAAGCATAGCTCATTTGCCTTTTTATGGAACTCAGTTGCTCTTTCAATCATTGATACATCGGCTACTATTACAATAGGATGTAACGTCACTTCGAGAAAGCGGCCTGCACCATCAGAGGTAGTTTCCATTAATCCCGTTGCATTGTCAACATAGTCTACAACCACTACCCCGCCGCGGGTACATACGTGAAGGTAAGACAACATATGGCATGAGCTGAGTGCCGTAACCAGCATATCTTCCGGGTTATGCTTCGTTTTATCACCTTTAAATGTAGGATCAGATGAGCCGTACAATATTTCCTTATTATCTATAATTACCGAATACTCCCTGCCATATGCTTTATAGTTAGAAGTGCCGGTGCCTTTATTGCCATCCCAATTTAAAGATAATCTGTAGTGATGTAGTCCGTTCATAACCGCTAGTTTGTAAGTTGATCAATTGATACAAAAGTAACGAATGCTTATCGAACACCTAATTGGTGACACAAATCTTGTAACTTAACTTATGCGTTGAAGGATAGTATGTGTAGAATCATGAAATGCCCTGCTGAAGAACGGCGCACTTTGCAACAGGTTTATGGTAGATAGGAAAACTAACAGAGTTTGCAATAAAACATAACTCAATGGCTTTTTTGTGCAGTTTGTTTGCTTTATCAACCATAGAAGGATCGGCTACGGTTACAATAGGGTTTAGTGTAACACTTAGGAATATGCCAGCACCATCTGGCGTGGTTTCCATTTTACCCACTGCATGGTCAATATATTCAACAACTACAACCCCGCCTACCGTACAAACATGCAAAAATGATAACATGTGGCATGAACTTAAAGCGGCGAGTAACATGTCTTCAGGATTGTACTTTGTTTTATCGCCCCAAAACGTGGGATCTGAAGAGCCGCTAAGCTTCTTTTTGTAATCAATATTTATGGAGTAGTCTCTGCCATAGGCTTTATAGTCAGAGGTGCCGCTACCTTTATTTCCATCCCATTTTAAAGATAACTTGTAGTTGTGCAGACCATTCATGATATGTTTATTAGATTTAGGTAATCACATGGATATCACCAGGTTTCGAGCGTTAATTTGGCTAAAACCATACAGCTACTTAAATATCAGAATTATTGCAGATAAACACAAATAAATGTAATGAAATTAAATATTTAATAATTTTTTACGTAAAAACAAATCTTTTTAAAATATGTTAACGAATTATTACAAAATACCAAAGGCTTACATTCCTCATTTCATAATTCTGGTTTCCTGGCACTTTGAGCGAAATCATGCCCAGTTCGAAAATTCCCAGTTAGGGATGAATTTGCTTTGGAAAACCGTCGCTCAATCTATTTTATGACAAGATAGACTTAAACTTGATCAAGTTCTTCAATTTTGAGTCTGGTTACTCTGGCAATTTCCTTAACTTGATATTACCCTCTTTACAACCGCTCAAGCAACTGCGTAAACTTTTCTCTTGAAATAGGTTTAGTAATAAACTCAATCACAGAACTGATATTTTTAGAGCGTTCAATCTCATGGGGCGTAACCGAAGAAGAAACCACATACAACAGGTTTTCCTTGCCCAGCGAGTTGCGCATAGGGTCGTACTCGTCTAAAAACTCCCATCCATCCATTACAGGCATATTCAGGTCCAGCATGATCATGTCTGGCAACAGGTCAAGATTACCTTTAATTGCTTTCAGCTGGTTAATGGCCTGGAGGCCATCCGTATAAACTTCTATTTCAAGATCTGGCATCATTCTGCCCAGCGTCTTTTTTACCAGGAAGACGTAGATTTCGTCGTCATCAATTAAATAAGCTATTTTTTTCATCGGTAAATAATCGATTTTTATTTGTTATGAAGCTACCACGAGCATTTTGATTGCTGCTCGTGAGCGGTATGCTCGTGGTGGTTTCATCAAGATATGCTGATGATGGTTTCATTAGATATTTCATTAGTCACCAGCTAAACCCGACCCATCGGCCTGTCCTACAATAGATTTAATTGCTACGTTTAGTTTTTGCGAAGAGTCTTTCAAAAACGTAAGTGTTTCTGCGGTATCCTCTCCAGGGTATTTGATTAAAAACTCTGTAAGGCTCATGATATTCGCTAAAGGAGCGCGGACCATATGGCTTTGTATCCAGGCAATTTCTTTAAGATCCCTGTTCTGGCGTTCAATTTCCTTGATATAGCTAATCCTTTCAGAAACGTCGGTAGCCAGTACAAGTCTCGCTTCGCGTTCTTCAAACATGATGATGTTTGTTTCAATCTCTACCGGAAAAGCATCTCCGTTTTTAGTCGTATGGATCAGTACACCAGAGTAATCCCTGCTCCTGATCATACTGTTAAGGTCAAGTATCTTGCTGATTTCCGTTCTGGGGCGGATATCATTGATATTCATTGCCAGGAACTCCTCCTTTGTATAACCGTATTTGATAATCGCAGCGTCGTTTACATGGAGGAACTTGCCGTTTTCCATGTCAAAAACATACATTGGAACCGGGTTCGCTTCAAAAGTTGTGCGGTAATATTTTTCAGAGGCATCCAGTTTAGATACCAGCGTAGCTTCCTTTTCAATCGTCATTTCAAGGCCGTTCAGCACTTTGCTTACCAGCATCACACTAATCAAACTTACAAAAATAAGGTTACCAGAGTAAGAAGCCCATAGGGGAAGGTCGTAGCTGTCAATCAGCGGACTGTCAAACAATTTATACTCTATTACAGCGCCAAAAGCAGCACAAATCAACACATTTAAACCAACCAGGTAATAGGCCACTGGTCTTGGGAAAATCATCGCACAGAAAATGGTGATGATGATAAGGTATAACACGCCGGGGCCATCCGAGCCAAGTACTGCAATATAAATAATTGCCAAAATGTACAGCAGTACTAGTGCAATAACCTTTCTGGTCTGAATCATAATTTTTTTGTTGAATATAACATAAAGCAAAGCAATCCCAAAACCAATGTTTAACCATTGAACTAACATACTTCCGGCATAAATACCAAAAGTCATCGAGGACACAAAAGCAATTATACTAACGGCGAAACCGTAAGTAATCATATTCGTAAAGAGTTTTTTTCTCCAGAACACACGGTCGTCTTCAGTGGGATCTGCCTTCATCAGGACAGCCATCTCAATCAGACTCTTCAGTCTCCACCAGTATTTTTTAAATGAAGACATAGTATCAGCTCAAACTATCAATAGAGTAAAATCCTGCAGATTGGATTCCGCAAATCCCCGTATTTATACGCTTGGTCATCTTCATAGGTTTATATTGATTCTTTTAGTTTTAAATTAGCAAAAGTTACTCCAACTTTGCTGCATGACAACTGATATGAATGCTAATGATCTTTTTTCTAGCGATGCAGCCTTTGACAAGCTGTACTCCCTCAGGGCCCAACAGTTATCATCCATGCATTGGACACCCCTTGACGTTGCAATAAAGGCAGGTGCTCACCTTGCAGCTACCCCAGGGCAGCGTATACTTGACATTGGTAGCGGGGTAGGCAAATTTTGTATCATCGCAGCACATTATTTTCCGGAATCGTATTTCTACGGTGTAGAGCAGCGAAAAGCACTGGTAGACGAGGCGATTTTTGCCCAAAATGCAACAAATACCAGCAATGCTGAATTCTTTTATGCGAACTTCAACGAGCTTGAAATGGATCAGTTCGATCACTTTTACTTCTACAATTCCTTCAGCGAAAATATAGTGCACCACAAACCGATAGACAACCTGATGCCCACCTCCGCACAAATTTACGAGGAGTACCTGGCCCAATTTTATCAGCTGCTTGAGGATAAACCAGCGGGTACCAGATTGGCCACCTACCACTGTCCTGATAGCTATGTACCCACGTCATATCGCACAGTTAACTACAGTCCCGGGCAGGCATTAATGCTATGGATCAAAGCCAGATAGGGCAAAAGGCATCGCTGATATTGAATCGTTGGTGTATCCCATTTAGTACTATTCCCACAATTTGCATTAAATACGATCCGGGTATAAATTACCGTAAATTACCTGTATGGAAATATTTTATTGAAGCCCAGCGTCATAATGACGCTTCTATTTCCTATTATTCTAAGTATCTAATTATGCAAAAACCAATGATTAAAAGCACAATCAAAAAGCAAAATATTATTTATGTTGGCAAGAGAATTGTTTTTCAAAATTTACAACCATATCAGTATTTAGCTGGATAGGTTGAACCGAAAGTAATACTATTGGTGCAGGCTCAAATTTGTCATGCTATAACAATTGAAATAACAGTGTTTCCGAAAAGTTCGCCATTCTAGATTAGATCAACAAATCTACTTCAAACAACAAAATAGGCGACTATGAAAAGCTTCGAACAGAAGTACAACGATTGTTCTGATAAATTTGAAAGAATTTTCAATATCACAAGTATTGCAAGTAAGGTTATAGCACCCGACCTCACTATCCTGAAAGTAAATAACGCCCTTGTAGATCTGCTGGGCTTCAAAAAGGAAGAACTTTTGGGCACCCGAATTTTAGACTATGCCTGCGAGGAATATAAGGCACACTGGCGAAATCTACAGAAAGAATTATGGGGCAACAAGGTTGATGAGTTTGTAATTGAAGCATGCCTGATAAAAAAAGACAAATCGCTGGTGTGGGTAAAAGTCACCACAGTATTATTTACTGAAGATGGCAATACCTATGGCTATAGCGTCCTTGATGATTTTACTTACCGCAAAGAATTCGAACAGGCACATTTGGAGATGGAAGAGAGCCTTGCAATATCTCAATTGGCCGAAAAAAAACTGAAATTAAACGAGCAGCGGTTAACCCGCGTTCTCGAAACAATGGCAGAGGGGGTTGCAATTATTGATAACCAGGGTAAAACCGTGTATGTTAATCCGAAAGCCCGTCAAATACTTGGCTATACCGGAAAGGACCACCTAAAAAAACATTACGCCTCTTCCTCAGGCAGAAACCTACGGGTGGACGGTACGCTATTGCCCTTTGCAGAGCACCCTATTACCATAATGATGGTAAACCGCAAGGCGGTATTTGACCGTGAAATTATTGCTGAAACACCTAACCAGAATAAAAAATACATATCAATCAATGCAGCGCCGCTTATTGATGAGTCAGGAGAATTAATTGGCGGCATTGGTACCTTTATGGATATTACCGCAAAACGTAAACTAACCATATTAAAGGATGAGTTTATCACCGTCGCCAGTCACGAGCTCAACACTCCAATAACAAGTTTACAGGGTACACTTCAGCTGCTGAAAAGGGTGAAGCATATGGCTACAGATCCTAAAATGCCCAGGTTAATAGATCAGGCAAATAACAGCATGAATTACCTTACCGTACTCATTGCTGACCTCCTGCAGGCCACCAGGATGAGCGAAGGGCAGCCTGCTTTACGAAAGACAAACTTTAAACTTTCAGCCCTTATCGCAAATTGCTGCAATTATATACGTTTAAACGATGAATATAAACTGATCGCAGAAGGCGATGAAGAACTGACAATTTATGCAGATGCAGACAGAATTGATCAGGTGCTCACAAACTTTATTAGTAATGCTATAAAGTATGCTTCTTTATCGAAGACTATCAAAATCGTGATTGAAGATCTTGGCAATGACGCCAAAGTAAGCGTGATTGACGAAGGACCTGGTATTGCGGCCGACAAAGTGGAACAGTTATTTCAAAAGTATTCTGGTATTGACCTGGAAGGCAATCAGGATTCCGGACTGGGTCTGGGGTTATACCTCAGTTCCGAGATCATAAAAAGGCATAACGGAAGTATTGGAGTAGAGAGTAAAATTAACAAGGGCAGCAAATTCTGGTTTACACTGCCCAAAGAAATAGTATAAAATATATAATTTGATGATCGATGAAACCATCAGAAAAAATCCACCCTATTGAACAGTATGCGATTGATGTGGTGAAAAAATTAAGAATGCAACATAAGTTAACACAGAGCGATATCGCTAAAATATTAGGTTTAGGCGGCTCATTTATAGGAAACGTAGAAAACTCAAATAAATGTACAAGGTATAACCTTAAACATCTCAACACCATTGCAGCCTATTTCAACATATCACCTCAGGACTTTGTGCCTCAAAAACCAATTATCAGGAAAGATTAAGCCTCCCCACCATCCAAACTGGAATTAATCTCGTATGGTGATGAAATGATTTACCAAACCGCCTCATGAAAGCCATCCAGATCGAAATAGTTAGCCCCCATTTTATAGGCCGGCTTGCGATTGAGCCGGCAGAGGCAGATCACAGTTTATTCTTCGTTTACCGCGACAAAGTTTTTATAGGACATGTGCAGCCCATCAAAACAGATCAGGGCGGAGTGGTATGGTATTCTAAGGAAATCACAGACAAAGAACTGCTGGCAGATATTGGCGACTGGATCTTGTTCCACTTCCCTGTATCCTCAGATAGCCTCCGCAAAAACGGAGGATTCAGGTTTAGCCTTCCAAGTTTTTTCAAAAAGAAACGCCCGTCATGATCCTTTAGCAACCACTTAAAGTTGCCCCTAGGCGGGTATTATTATGGTTACGTGAGGCGATTGTTACCCAAAAATCAACAAAATGTATCTACACAATACATACCTTACCAAACGCCTACCTTCAAAAACATCGAAATTGGGCCAACTTACTCATTAT
>Ga0247815_10003619_pt1 | contig 11071 bp, 12 predicted proteins | sample UWRJL194509B1_FD_181014 | JGI IMG/M metagenome (GOLD analysis project Ga0247815, IMG submission 181014) | Plant litter microbial communities from Arlington Agricultural Research Station in Wisconsin, United States - UWRJ-L194-509B-1 | ecosystem: Environmental > Terrestrial > Plant litter >... | reverse complement strand
TCTATAACTCTTTGAATATTGTAAATTCTTATAATGTATTTTATCAAATATTGCGTTTAGCCCTTCTTGTACAAAAGATAAAAACTCCGGAAGGTCATCCACAGTGACAATTTCTGATAACTTGGGATAATACCGGTTTGCAGGAACAATATTTGGCATAAACAGGATTTTTTTAAGAATTGATGCACGATTGAAAACGAAGTATTCCAACTGTATTCCTGTAAATTTACTTAACAATAGCACCCATTGCAATCCGTATTTTTACTGAATTTGAAGCATAAAAAAACCGGAGTTTACCCGGTTTCTTATTTCAAGGGATTTGATAAAGCTTAGATTTAAATATAGTATAGCGCCCAACACTTCTAAAAGGATTATATAAACGCCTCTAAATTGTTTTCGTCAATCCAATCTACGTAAGCAAGAATGATTTCTTTTAAATCTACGGTTGGAACCGCAAAATCATTAAATGGATTGGAGTAAAAATATGAATTTACAGGTCCGATCCTCAGAAAATCATACACGCCACCAGCATCATCGTCGAATGCCTGTCCGGCCATCGCCTTATCAATTTCCGGAATGACTTCTTCTATAAGAAATTCAGGAAAAACTTGTACAAAATAACCTCTAAAATTTGAAATTACCTGAGAATGGATTTCCAATGTTTCACGGCCATCTACAATAAAAACTTCAAATGATATTTTGTACTTGTCCAAGATTTCCGTATTCATAAAAATCGTTTAAAATATGGCTGTTAAAGTTAAAATTATTTTACCACAGTACCATTAAGTGGAGCCGTTAATAAAAAATCCCTCCAGGCCAAAACAATTTCTTTGAAATCCAAGGTAGGAATAATTAACTCAGGGTTCAAATAAGAAGAATAGTCACTGAAACCACTAAAAAATCTGCAAAAATCATTTTCAATAACTATATCGGTGCCCCCGCTACTTGTGGTATTTGTTTCCGGATCATATTTCCCCTCTAGCGCGTCGAGTATTAGTGGCATTAAATATTCATTAATTTCTACAGCATTGCTCCAACCATACAAAAAGTCGGTTAATTTAATACTTAATGTGTTTGGAAATTTATTAATTGTAGAAATTCCTGGCTCTTTGTCTATTTTATTGACAAAATTTATCTGATATTGAGTTATTACGTTCAAATTCAAAATACTAGCCAATAAATTCCAGTAATGACTGTAATATTTCTTTCATATCCGTTAGAGGAAATGTTTCGATTGTTTCCTCATAAAAGTCGGCCATGTACAATTCAAACGTTGTGGCATTTTCAATGCTTCCCATATAACATTGACCACCTAAATCCCGAGGCCAGAGCGTGTCATTGTAAGCAATTGTAGCATATTGTCCACTAATTGCCAAATTTAGATAGGAAATCAAATTTATAATCTGTTGCTTATCATAAGCTGATCTGCCCAGATATATCGCTAAATTATCTGAAGAGGCAAAGACATCAACTGTTTTGTCTGCTCTTTTGCTAAATGTTATTCCGTATTGGTTGATAATTTGGTTGTTCACGTAAGACGATATGGCGAATTTACGGATGTAGAAAATCAGGGATTAAACTTTTTCATGATTGATAATACTAATAAAATGCAAACTCTGAAATATCATATTAAAAATTCTTTCCACGAAAGTAAAATCTTTTTAAAGTCCTGTAAAGGAACTACCTGAAGAATCTGTATTTTACTATCTGTTGTTATCAATACCTCTCCATCAACGACTGTAGCAGAATACATGTTAAAGGAAATGATTTCTTTATCCGCATCGTAGACTCCGTTATTTAAATGATATTCTACAATTTCTAAAGCGCTGTCTATATTAGCTAAATTCCCCTTACTATCATCTAAAAATTCTGCCACTCCAGAACCAGTTGCCATTTTTCCAAAAGTTGTGTGGTTATAAAATTTAATTTTATATTTTTCTAAAATTTCTGTGTCCATCAATTAATTTTAATTAGCAAAACTACTTTTTAGAATTCGCAAAACTTATATTTTACTTCCATGCAAAGGCGGACTTAAAAGAAAATTTTTCCATCCTATGAGCAGTTCCTTGTATTCTAATAGTGAAAAAAATTGGGGCGTTTGATTCGATTCGTCAATATCCCAAAATTCAATATTATTTGGTGTTATAAATGCGATCTCTGTTTCACTACTGATATCTGCGTTACCCACCAAACTGAAATTTCCATTTATAGCATGGTCTACATCAGTAATTATTGACTGAATGATTTCAGGCTCAAAACATGCTGAAATGTGGTATATCGTTGGATCTCCAGTTTTGGACTCAGCAGTCTTATAGATAGTACCGTCATTGTTTAAATTTATAAATTTTATTTTATAGCTGTCAATTGATGTCATAAATTTTGACCTAAAATTTCAAATTCTAATTAATAATTTCAAATTAAAATTTAACTTTTAACAACAATAGCACCGGGAATTACGGGATATCCAATGAAATGAATGGTTTTATTATCATCAGCAAACACACCGTTAAGTAAGTCGACTATTATATCTATGGTATTCATTAAACTTTGTGTTTGTAACGGAATGGACCAGACAAGTCTAAAAGCTTCGTCCTTTTCGTTTTCAAGCAAGTTTAACTGTATAATGGTTAATTCAGGTGAAGCAGCCTGTATTAATATTTTTGCCCGGTTGAGAACTGTAATGAATTGATTTTTATCTTGCGTAGTCAAGACATACTGCTGAAGTAATAATCCTACAAAACCCGTAGTTTCTCCGGTTCTGTTTGCATCAAAATTATCATATAGATGAACTAAGTTGCCTGTTAAATTACTTAAACCAATAATTTCAAAGGCGCGCGAAATATACATGCTGATAATTACCACAAAATCATCTTCCATCCAAAATCCTTTGTTTTGGTATTTAATATATATAGCTCCCATTATTATCTGTTAAAATTATTTATTTTAATTAGATTAGGAGATAAAGATAATGCTATATATCGGTATTTAAATGATTTCTTCACCCGGTCGCGCCCCAGGAAATCCCTGATAGTGATAACTTTTTACAATTGCTGGAAAAGTCCCATCCAATAGCTGCTGTATTTTAATTATGGTAGTTATCAAACTTGCAGTTTTTATGGGAACGATCCAATTGTTTCTAAAATAAACATCTTTTGGCGCTTCCAAAAGATTTAATTGTTGGGTCGTTATTTCGGTACCATAAGCCAGTTTGAAGCTTTTGGCCTGCTCAAGCACATTGATGAGCGTTGCGGCATCCATCGGATTGGTGATGTATTCATTTAGTAAAATGTTAGCATTGTCAGGGTACTTTCTGTTCATATCGCAATCCTCATAAATATCTTTAAGGCTAACATTAAAAGAGTCCAGACCAATAGTTTCGAAAGCATCGCAAACGAAATGGCTCAATATTTCTATAAAGCCGTCTTCGATCCAAAATGCTTTGCCTTGATAATTTACTCGTGTAGTTGACGTATTAAAATTCATTTATATTCCTCAAGTGAAAATTAGCTCATAGCTCACCACTGTCTTGAATGCAAATCCCATTTTGCCATTGCGTCTCTCTTAATAAATGTCCTGTGTCAGACCAAGTTTTAAATGTACCTTCCAGAGTGTTAAATTGATTTGTAAGCTCCTGCTCTTTTTGCCCATTTGATAAAGTACCTCATTTGTACACCGTCTCTATGCCCGTCTAAGAATTGCTCTTCAGATGCGATATTACCATTTTGATAGTATTCTACTAATGTTCCCGTAAATGGCTGGCCTTGGTAATTGAACATTTAACCACCTCCAGCATCAAATCCATTAAACTCCAATTCATCTTCAGTTAAAATCAAACTCGTAATTTCTATTTTATAAAAATAATACTATCCGTTAAATAAAAACTGTCAGCCATTGGATTTTCAAACCGATTCGGGAATAATATGAGATTGTTTAACCAAATACTAAAAAATCCCGCCAAGCTTGAAGTAAAATTTTTAAATCTAACAGTGGCAAGATTGTAACCCTTTCTACGATACCGTTGGCGTTTTTATGAAAAAATTTAAGCCCATTTGATGCTAACTCTGTGCTGAAAGTATGGATACTATATGATGTAGTGTCTTCATTATCAAAATCATATGTGTTATTAAGACATTTATTTATATCCCCTACGAAGGAATCAATATCCTCTGGAGTGGCCCAATATCCCCAAGCGGCTATATAACCGGCAATGTAATCATTCCCGATTAAATTTTTTCTACCATCAACCGTTTTGGCAAATTTAATATGGTATTGATTTAATTTCTCAATTGTTTCTGTAGTCATTTATTTAAAATTTAGGTTAAAAATATGCGGGATAAATTGATATAAGAGTTCCAACATCATGGTTCCCTCCATAATAAAGAATTTCAATTACATGTCCGTCAGAAGCAAATCCACTATAGATAAATGTAGATAAACCTTTGTCGTCTGGAGGCGTTTCTACAAATTTTTTCAAATCCATATTAGATAGAGCATATGCCATTTCCTCGTTTATCCTGCTTGTGCTATACGAAGCTGGCCAAAAAACATTTTTTCTTCTTTTTGTACTAAAATGTACTGGTGGATTTGAATTTCCAACTTTCCATATCTCATCCGTGGCAGGGTCAGTAAAGTCAGACATATTTCTTCGAATTTTACCTTGCGTGTAGCTTAACAAAGGCTCATTCGGATTAGAATAATCAAATGTATCAATCCAACTTATTTGTCCTTGACCAGGTGGCGGATCTACCAATTTATTTGGGTTATGATAACCTGACACAACTGCCTTTGTTAGACCTGTGAAAACTCCGTCCAAATTCTTAGTCGGCTCTAAGTAGGCGTCACCATCGTGAACATGTTTTAATAAGGTTGTATTAGATCTTAATTTTCTGAAAGTTTTCAAAAACACGATGTCAGTACGTTCCTTTTTAAACTTGTTAATATCGTTCCAACTATCAATCAAATCCCCGCCATTAGCATTTAACTCGTCAAGAATCTCGCTTGGGGCATTGGCGAAATCAGTTAAAAATTCTTCTCTCTTAATTGCTGTAAGCCCACCATTTTCAACCGCGTTGTTTACTTTTCTCCATATTGCCGAATCGTAATCCCCATATAAATTAAATAGCCGTTCCCTGAAAGCCAGTTTGATAGCATCCATATCTCCAGCAAATTTTCTCAATAAAATTAGTCCATCCGGGCTAAAGTCTTCTGGAATAGGGCCGTTCAACATTTCTGTTGCCTTATTTTTTAATTGCCGTGAAGTTACAAAATCTAATACTCCCGAAAAAATTTGTAGCAAATTTAAAATCATATCTAAATTCGTATAAAATTCACATTTTTCCTGGTCGTAGCTTTGACTCTCCATATTACAATACGTATTTTGATATGTATTGCCATATGACAAAAGTATAGAAGCCAAAGAACTAGATATTTCAATAACCCCAGCGACCCCTTGAGCCAACTCGTAGACAATAAGTGCCGCATCGGGAGCAACGGGAAGACCTAAAGACAACCTTCCAAAAGTAGTTAAATGTTTAAGATGCCTGAGCTTTCCAAGATTACCGACTCCTGTTAATGTCAAACCAATATCAAAGGTTACTTCAAAAGCAGTAATTAGGTTTTCAGTTGCTTTTTTATCGTCTATATATTTTAAATAGAAAATTGGCAATACCGCTCTTACATTTCCTGCTCTATTGACCGTGACGAACTTCGTATTCTCAGTATTGGAATCGGTATTTTTAATTGTAATGGATTGAAAAATGCCATAAGTTCCCACATTTTTCTTAATGGGAATTGCATTTCCGTTTGGATTTATTTGATACGCATTCTTTAGAACAATTATATTACTTTTTGAAAATGTAAAATCATAATTGGAATCGTTAAAGATCAGCAATATAGAACCACTTTCATAGTTTATATCAATTGGTTTTTGCAAATTATAAATCCCTGGGTTCATTAGGTTGTCATTAACAGCTTGTCCGTCTGAACTATAAGGATTATATGAACTTAGGAGCCATTTTTGATAAATGGCATCCATAAATGCTTTAAGATTTTCATTTCCAAATCCCGTGTCATTTATCTTATCATACAGTATTTCAAACAGTGTGTTTTCATTTACAACATTGTTGAAAGACAAAACAAGCAACCCCTCAAGAAACTCTTCGATTTGGATTGATGTAACTGCTTTCACCACACGAATCGCAAATTCTTCTTCATTAATTTCGTAAAATAGAGCACTAGTCTCTCCCGCAATTGAACCCTTAGAAATTAACGCGAGTATTTTCAGCTTGTCAAATGCCGATATTGGTTTTAGACTGTCCACAGATAATGTACAAACCAGCCAATACAATTTCTTTTCATCAGGTTGTTGTGCAATGAATAATTGATTGGAGTATGCACTTTCATAAAAGTTTTTGATATTTATAAGGTATTCCTGAAAGTCTTCAATAGTCGGGTTATTGAATATTGGAAATGTTGACCATTCCAAGTTTTGAGAATTAATGTAAGCTTCAAATTGTGGATTATTGCCTGACACAAATAAACTAAAAATGTCGCGGTTGATCATATTGACATACATCGCGATCTTAAAAATCAATATTGCGCGATGTTCAGCATCTGGTTGTGAAATATTGATAAATAAATCCGTTTTATGATCATAAAATTCTTTGGACTGAATACCAACATTTATTACACTAGCATTTACGTCAGCATTAGTAGGTATAATGATTTTAAAGTTAGCATCAGTCAAAGGGGCATTTAATACATATGTCCAGGAACAAAAGTTTAGACGGCAACAGGTATCGAAAGGTCTATATGGTGCTGAAATTTTCAAAACTGGTACACTTAAAATATCAAGCTCCCCTGCAGAAACTAAATCAGTATCTTTCAGTTTAAAATTTTTTGTGATATTTTCGAGAGTTACGAGTTTTCCTAAATACTTCAAAAATTCTGCTTCGTTGTAATATCCGCCGCTAGCCATTTCTAAGTTCTCATCTTCAGAGCGAAAATCATTTTTCCTTACGTGCCTGTATGTTATGCCGTTAAGTCTAAATTCAGTTAAATACCCATCGAGATCATATTTCAGTTCGCTCAGATTATCGGTTTTTATCGCCCTGCTGTATTTTAATATTGCTGCTTCTGCCATTTTATAAAGAAATATCAAGGTCTAACATAAGTGCATCAAATTGTTTTTCAGGCATAAATTCACTATACTCTTTTGAGAAATGATATTTCCTGTCTAATGAATAAATATCTATTACCTCAATAGGCATTTTAATTTGTAAGTCTCCACTGCGTTCCCCTACAATTCCAAGTCGGTATTTCTGATATTTTATATTTTCTGTGGATAGCAGCTGGTTTCCATCAGCAAACAAATCAGCGAAGTACAACCGAGGATTTTTCAAATTTGCTTCCATAAGTGAGATTAGGGAATTATTCTGAGCATCCGTTATTCCCAAAATGACTTTGTTTGGCCTTGCACCGTCAACAGTTTTGAGAATCACGCCTTTTACCACAGTGAACGAATCTGTAAAATATTGTAAATTATAAAAATATGGATTAGGCAGTTGGTAAGTTTTGTTTGCAGAACCATTTCCCTTGGCAGAAACTGAAGTACTGGTAATTCCTGTAATTTTTCCCGTTAATGCCATTGCATCACTTATAATCTCGAGCGCTTCGGTGACGTAAGTCGTTCTTGCAATGTCCGGGGCATTGGCATCGTCCGAAGTAATCATATCGTTGATCCTTAACGTTTGAACGGCTGATAATCCTTGCTGCTTTTGTTCATAAAACTCGTTGACAAGTTTTATCTTTTCAGATGCCATTTTAAAAATTCCTCCATTTTCTCCTTTAAAAAGTGGTTCGGCATGAATCAGGTCAAAAACATCGTCAATAAAATTAGCCGCTTGTGTTACTGCAACAGCCTGCCCGTTTTCATCAACGCCCTGCCCAGTTATAAAACTGTAGGCAACACCCTGATATAATAGCTTTGTAAAACCGCAAATGTTTTTTCCTTGAGGCGTTGCAGGTATACTTAACACAACAGGCTTTGTGAACTTTTGGGATACGCCTTCCTCGTCGGGAGGCAGTACTAAAAAATCAGCATTGCAAAAATTATTCTTCTGTGCATTGTCAATTGTACCCGTTTGAACATACAGTGCGGTATTTACATTATTGTCTGTAACGAATTGCAGATACAGTTGATTTCGAACATTTGACCCCGTTTGGGTCTGCGTATTTATAAGTAACGGCCAGCCCTGTGTTCCAAACTTGCTTTCTGTCAAAGCATCTTCAGCAGTACCTAGTTTTAGGTCATTCATATCAGTATCAGAAACATTATAATTACCATAATAATTATAACTCCTGGTGCGGTCACTTTGGATATAAACATACCAGCTGTTTTTCGAGGCGAAAGGCAAAAGCAGGTCTGTATATATCGCGATGCCTGTCTTCTCAACTATGGAATTTCCAGTATTGAGCTTCACAATATCTTTTTCTACATACAAACCATAAAATGCAGCAATGTCGATAAATTGATAAATTTGCTCACGCTGCACCTTCTGTACAAAATCGCTTCCACTCAATATAATTTTTGACTCGGCAGCCCTTGCATAATTGAGGTCAAATCTAAATTCATTTTCATCAGATAGATTTTTGTAATCTCCATACTGCAATACAACGTCAATACCACAACTTCCCGAAGCAAATTTTCCAAGTGATTTTCCGCCATCGATCATAGGCAATTCAAAAGGGCTGTCTTCACTTACAGTATCGCCCGAATCAGTTAATTCCGATTCTTTAAAAAAGAAATCGGACAACTCAGTGGTCAACGGAATTGATATGTCCTCATCATAACCAATAAACTTTGATAAAAAAGGAGGTGGTGATCCGGAATAAAATGATGAAAAATCCGATTGTATTTTCACGATAAAGTCTGAAGCTGCATCGGTAGAAACAATGTTCTCGCCTGCAAAAAAATCAGATTTTTTCAGTCCACGGTAAATGAAGTATTTAACATTGAGTCCCGTAAATGGCTGCTTATATGGTCTCAAGATCAAATTAACTTTATCTCCTCCTTGGGGTTGTATTAAGACAACGCCTTTGCAGATAGAATAAGCCATACTCTCGCCTGCTCCTACAAACTTCGAAGTGACCCGAAAACTATTACTGTCTATAACTCCGAAGCTCTCGGTACTGCCTACAAGTTGCGGTGTGATCGCCTGAGGATTTATAAAAAAGTAACATTGCTGTTTTGTCTGCTCTGCCATATCTCTAATTTTATTTATAAAGTTAAGCATCATTGGCAGGGCATTATATCCGTATTTTTACTGAATTTCACAATACGGGTTGTCCAGATATGGAAATGATTCTCTGTAGCAAATTTTCTTAACTTCTAATCGCTCAATATTTAAACATTCGCTTTTTTACAAGAAAGCGATTTGGCTTTACAAACGAATTATAAATTTGCACATTGACAGAAGGGGATAGAATTTTCGAGTGGAACTGTTGGCCACGCCAAGGTTTAATACTGGCCTGGATTAACCAATCCTTCACGTAAGGCGTAAATTATTGCACCAACAAAATTTTTAGTTTTGGTTTTTTCCATTATACGTTTACGATGTGAGTCGACCGTCCGCACGTTGATACACAACCGGTCTGCAATTTGTATGCTGTTTAACTCTGCGCATGCAAGTGAAATCACCTCAATCTCGCGATGTGTGAAATATACGTCAGCTTCAGACCCGGATTTTAAAGTACTTTTTTTCCACAATGCCGATTGTTTTTGCAAGAGTCCTGGCTCCAACGCCAGAAAAAATCCATCTTTTGAAATATTCCGAAGGGCATTTTCAAGGGTTGACGGATCAGAGTTTTTTGAAAAAAAGCCGTCTGCACCCAGACCAAGTAGTTTTTGAATCGCTGTATTGGTAACGACTTGGGATAAAATAATTATTTTTAAATCAGGGTATTGGATTCTCAGCCTGTCGCAAGTTTCATAACCGTTCATTTCAGGCATTTGTATATCTAATAGGACGAGGTCCACGGCAATCCCAGGTAGTAATTCGAAAAGATTTTTTCCATCTCTCGCTTCAAGTACCACCTTTATATTTTTAAAAGAATTGATTAAAAAAGTGAGACTTTCCCGAAACAGCTGATGATCATCTACGACTGCTACCTTTAACATAATTGGTTACTTAATGAAATTACAAAATGGTTTCCTTTTTTTGTATCCAACTGTGACAACCTACAATTAAGTTCGATCATACGGTTAACTATGTTATATATCCCTCCAGTTGAACTCTTTAGCAACCGCTGAAAATTATAACTCCTACCATCGTCTTCAATCTCAATGTAGAGAGAAGCTTCAACTGAATATATGGAAATATTGAATTTTTTTACATTCCCATGTTTTAGCGCGTTATTCGCGAACTCCTGAATAATTCGGTAAAGTTCATAAGCGACGTGATCTTTTAAAATTATATTTTCTTTGCATACTAAACTAAAATAGACGTCTGAGGTTTGTGTCAACAAACTAAAATATTCTTCCAACTGTATTACAAGTCCGCATTTTTCAAGAATTGGCGGCATTAACTTTCTTGAAATATGTCTTATATTTTCCAATGCATTGTCCATACCAACGCTAATCTTCTGAAAAAGCTTTTTCCGGTCGGGGTCGTTTTCACTTTCTTGCAAGACACTAACATAATTTCTAACCGCGTGTAAATCTCCTTGTATACCATCGTGGAGATCTGCTGAAATTCGCTGACGTTCAATTTTTTCTCCCCTTTTGGTAGCTAACACCAACAAATACATGTCCATGCGCTGTATTTTAAAAAAAAACTTCTTAAATTTTAAGTAATTTAAAAGGTTTACTGCTCCCAAAGTAAAAATAAATGACAGGCCTAAAAAATAATAAAAATAAAATTCGTTCATCGTTTTAAAGGCTTATATATTAAACAATCAGATCAAATACAGTAATATCCGACTATCCGTATTAAATCCTTAAGTGTTAGGTTGTCATTTGGGAGAACTTTCTATGAAACTTCTATCCCATAATGCACTCTCAAACATCACTAAT
>Ga0247815_10003618_pt1 | contig 11072 bp, 14 predicted proteins | sample UWRJL194509B1_FD_181014 | JGI IMG/M metagenome (GOLD analysis project Ga0247815, IMG submission 181014) | Plant litter microbial communities from Arlington Agricultural Research Station in Wisconsin, United States - UWRJ-L194-509B-1 | ecosystem: Environmental > Terrestrial > Plant litter >... | reverse complement strand
AAGTTGAGGAAGTGGAGGGATCCCGTCGATATCAGGCCATTTTACTTCCACAGTATTCAGGCTTGCAGTCTCCGGAAGCACAAGAACTTTAAGTTCAATCACGGTGAGCTGCGGATACTGTGCGAGCCGTGCCATGAACCCCGGCTGCACCACTACGTTGCTCAATTCTAGCGTAGGCGCCGGAGTTTCGGGTAGAGTGCGGCTGCTTGCAAGAACGTGGTAGCGTCACAACCTGGACCGCTCCGTTCAGATTTATAGAGCGTAGGACTGAGGTCGACGTTGTCCCCATAATAGACATGAGAGCCGCGAAGCTCGAGTTTCTCGAGGTTTGGCGCGCGAAGGTGCAGGTAGACCGTCCCGGTGAGCGACTCGAGCTCCAGCTCCTTCAGCTGCGGCCAATCATGTCCCTCCAAAACCAATCTCGAAACGGTAAAATTCCCTGCTTCACTGTGGATAGCACGCAGAGAACATACTGACAGCCTGCGGACACGTTCTCTGATCGGTCTCGAGTAGTTCCAGTCCCAAACAAGCCGCGATAAGGCGAGGGGCACAGACGACTCGAGATCGAGCGTCAGGAGGGCCTCTCCCGATAACTCAAGGTGCCTGTGTAGTTGACCCTCTGTGATACGCCGGTCAACTGTGATGCGATACCAAAGTGCGCCACTTCCAAACACCATGTCGCGCCAACTGCGGCACACGAGCGCGAGCCGCATGAGCAGGTTTGGTTCATTTGTGACCTTTGAAAACACGGCTACGAGAGTTTCGGCTGGAAGCGTTTTTATGAGTGCGCGCGGCGGTGCTGGAAGATCCATTGTGGCTGTAGAAAGACAAGTGGCGTGCGCCTTCGGCCGTCGCCATTTGTTCCTAGGACAAGCGTTTGCATCCCTGATTTCAACACACCGGGTGTGTGCGCGACGAATCTTCATGGGAATTGGTCTTGGAATATACTGGATGTCATGGCGCCAGGTTACGAGCGTCAGCCAATAATCACATCGCCTTCATGTCGGCTACACAAGCGACAGTCACGTCGAAGGCTGCTCGCAGCATTGGCCGAAAGGGCGCATTCGAATCAACAAGCATCTCAAATGCCTGGAAAGAGCCTGCGGACAATCTGCTCTAAGTTGGGGTTACGGAACGAGAATGCTCAGCTTCCAGAGCATCGTGGCACGCCACTGTCCGTCAAATTTTTCCGGTCAAGGTCGCCTTCAAACATGATACGCGGGTGACATGCTTCGATGACCGTACAGACGACTCTTCCGAGCCCCTAAATGCTCGTCAATTTAGTTGGCTATTCGAAAATTCTAGAATTCGGATTCGAGTTTAGTGCGATGACGCGGCATTGCCCGTGTTCCGCTTTCGCGTGTGAATCCATTTTGGCCTGTCGAGTGCCAGCGCTTGTATAAGGCCATTTCATCTCGGCTACGCAAGCGATATTCACGCAGGTTTTTGAGCCTTCTGGACTCGAGAGGCGACCTTAGAGGCTTACATCGCGTGTAGATCGAATGCTTTAGGTCGAGCGAATAACGGGAGCGGAGATTACTGGAACGGGAGTGGTCGTCCTTTGGCTTCCTGCGGATCGCGCGTCGCCAGGGCCTGGCCACGCACCCGAGTTCCCAAACAATCTCGGCTGCGCGGCTGGCTCAGTTCGCTGGTTGGTCTCCTATCCTTCCACACGAGCCCATCCCAGCCACTCACGCCGACCGGATCGCAGTTCGACGCGTTACCGTTCCCCGGCGCGATGCCCCAAGCCAAGAAGATGAAGGTGTGTATGGATGGTGTCCCTGCAGGGTGTGGGGGTATGATATTTACTGTGTGTGCTTGGTGCACGCCAAAGACGCGTGAGCAGCTGGCGATCCTCCAGCCCGCGTTCGACGACAACCGGTCGCTACACCACGCGCGCCGGGCCGCCCTCGCGCAAGCTACCGGACTCGCCGAGAAAGAGGTCGACTATTGGTTCCACAACCAGTGCGTCGTATTTCTCCATCCCTCTATATGACTCACTCAACTTCACGCCTGTAGACGTACGGCCAAGAAGAAGAAACCACCTTTACCAAAGTCTCCACCGTCGGTTCCAAGGAAACGACTTGGATATACACCTGCGCAGAAATCGCTCCTCGAGGAGCTGTGTGTGGACGACGGGTCTGTGTCGAAAGCCAACATCGGTCGTGTGGCTTGCGCGCTCAAGATCACGCCCGCGCGCGCCAAAGCGTTGTTGTCGAATCGCAGGCAGAGGCTTAGGACCCGCGAGGTGTGTCCGCGCGGTGTTTTCGGAAGTGTGGCTGATGACGGGCCGTTTAGGTGTCTCCAGCCATGTCGACTACTTCGACCTTCGTCGCGTCCCGTGATGATCTCGAGGACAACCTGACCGTCTATGGCGACGACCAGGTACGTTTATTTCGGATTTAGCTTTATGCGTTGAATGTTGACCAAGCTCTCTTCAGCCCGCACTCGTCAACAAAGCCTACACGTTCGAAACGGTCGTCTACGAGCCGGCCGTGAGCGTCGCTACCGTCGTCGACTTTGACGTCAAGCCCATCGTCGCCGTCGCCGGCACCGCCTACACCGTCTCGCGCGAGATCGACGCGGTCGACAAGCTCGCCGTCGCCGTCACCCTCATCGCCACCCCCGCGCAGACGCAACTCGCCGACGAACAGCTCGCCGCCACCGCGCTCGTCCTCCTCCGCACCAAGACGACGATGGAATCGGACACTGCACCAGCCTCGACACCGACGGGTAAGCACCTCCACCTCTGCACGGATCGAGATCGGAGCCGGACGGGCTTGCTGACCTCCAGGTTCTTCCCGGTGTCTCCCTCTCCTCTCGTGCCCGTGTTCGTCTCCTGCCCTACATCCGGTGTCCCCACTCTCATCATCAGCTATTCAATCCGACACTACACGTGTCGCATTGTTAACTACTTCCCTTATGCTGGCCCCCAGCACTGTTAACTACTTCCCTTGCCGGCCTCCGGGCCGGCAGGAGATGCAGTTGGGGGTCGACTCGCAGCAGCACTGCCCCCACGTGAGTTCCTTTCTCTCTCTCTTCCCTTTCTTGGCTGATGATTCTCGATAGGCGACCGCTTTCACCGCAGGTGAGAGCGGATAAAGCCCCGCCCCAGCCCCCCGTCGTGATCAGCCCCGACCAGACATCAATCAACAACAGCCGTCCCGGCCCCCCTGCCCCTGCTCCCCTGCTATGTATAACTCTAACCATCCCATCTTCTTTTCTTCATGTTTGACTGTTGCTTTTGAAGTTCTGGTTTGTGCTTTTGTTCTTACATCCCATCCCATAAAACCCATAAAAAAGACTGTTTTGAATTTATAACTCTTGTGTGATCTCTCTTTCTCTCTCAAGACATCTTAGTGAAGACCTTATGATCAGTCAGGTGTAAAGGACAGAACTCTCAGATTTGCATAAAGTAGCAGCATCACTTGTGAAGCTGTGCCATTTGCATGAGCTGCTTTGTGATCATTCTCTTAACTCTGAGGGACAAAACTCTGAGATTTGCATAAAGCGACACCATTACCCGTCAAAATGCATCATATTTGCATAATCTGGTGCGGCAAACTCTCGATGGCACAGTTGCATTTGCACTGGCCGACGCACGCGAGCGAAATGTCTGCAACTCCGCACGCAACTTGTCGCACATCGCGACGCGCGATACAAGGCAGAAGTCGACGTGGAGACGGGTTCACGAGCAGGAGTGAGTTTAGAAGCGCAGGTCGCCATCGCGAGCAATGCTTGTGAGTAGAAGCGAGAGGTTGGCGGCCAGGATTTGTTGCGGGCGTGCCGCGCCGAGGTCCCACGCGCGGCGCGTGGATTTCTTCGAGCTCGGTCATCGTACAATTTCTGACATATAAAAGTTGTTATACAGTCTTGACGAAGCGGGGGTCGTCCAATGCGCGTTATTTGTGTCAATCGAGTCGGTTCGATGAGAGCTTTGAAGGCGGTGGCGGCACTCCATCGCGAACGCGAGGACGGCTTCAGCCAAGCTCGCCAGCCGTTTGTGAGCGGCTGGGAAATTGAGCGGTGAGTCTTTACTCGCCGCTCATCTGCGCGTTCGAGTGATGAGAGAGGAAATAGGGCGACGTACTGGGTATGAACAGGTTTGCGGCAAAGACTAGCGGCCTATGCGTCGTGCGAAGGTGATACACCCAGGGCGGCAGCGCGTCGAGCTTCAGTACGGGAAAGTGGAAAGATCTTTACAGAGAACATGCGTTAGTATATCAACGAGCGAGCGGGCGGCGGCACAAGCGTGACTGTGGTGCGTTCAAGCCGCGATGCCGCGGAACGCACACAAGCCGAAGATAGCCAGCCACCGCCCGCCCGTTCCTCCACTTGAACCATTTGATGAAGGTCAGCCAATCGACACTCAGGCTAATATAAGCCGGCTCAAAGTCTGTCAAAACAATTCAGCTTGCGCTTGCATCAACAAGATATTTGGGGGCTCGCCTTTGACACTCACGCGCGAGCTTGGAGCACCAGCAAGTCCAAATTTTGAACCGAAACGACCTTCGACGATAAAATTCAGATCGTCCACGGTTTGCAGAGCATTCGAGGTGTGTTTCCCTTATTGCGATTACAGTGTTCATTTCCAAGTTTCCTCCGTTGCGCGACAGCAGCCCATGGCCAACAAGGTTTAGCGCGTTACATGGGCTATGCAAGTGAGGCACTTCTGCTATATGGGCAACCCGTGTCTCGACCGCTAGTTCAATAACACGGTAATTTTTGCCGTAGCTTGAACAATGCCGAACATGTCAGTGTTGGGTGGGTGAAGTGTTTGAGTCCGTAAGTTTGTGACCGCTTGGCATCCTACGATCACGATGGATCTTTCAGCCCATCCGCGCGTAACGATGGATATGATACTGCCGGAGACTCTACTTCTCATACTCGCTGAGGTCACACATAAACTAGTCGAGCTCATGCGACTTGCGCTCGTCTGCCGCACTTGGCGCGACATTGTTCTTGAGACCAGCTAGCTTTGGAATCGCGTCACAGTAAAAAAACAACACAACCAGGGCCCAAATTCACAGACAGCTAAACTTGTCTAGGCAAGTCCCACTAGCTTTTGACTTCAAGGGGTCTCGTGTGTCGGACGCTCTCGCGAACCTTGCCTTGGGATGGAACAGCTCGATACCGATGGCGGAGCGCGTCTGGAGTCTGGAAGTCGATACGTACACTATCGGAGATGCTGTTAGCTCTGTTTCTGGGTGGGAACCGTTATTAGAAGGACATAATTGGCCACGGCTCAAGACCCTAGCGCTGATCTCATCGCGCAAGAGGTCCTGCGTGCATCTTCGCGCACCGAACCTCGAGGCGGTCGAGCTTGGCCTAACCTTTTTCCGGGATTTTAACTACATTGGCCTCGGTTCCGCACTACGCTCTGTGGAGTGGGTGATTAGCGGATCGCTCGTCGATGTGACAGGATTCTTGGGTGCCATCGCATCCTGTCCGAATCTAGAGCGCCTGAAATTAGCAACGAACCAAGCGGAACTCAGGCTGCCTGGATCACCTAGTGACGTGCCACTCTGGTCAAACCCGTTTCAACCCGCGATTTCAAAACCCAGGCGGTCTGAATTACCTATGGACGTGCCACTCTGGCCCAAATTGGCTGAACTCGAGTTGCGATGCATTTGTGCTGATATTGCGGACTTCCTTGCCATCCTCTTCCACGTACCTCACGTAGCCACGCTCCATCTTGAGTTGGAATTACCGGTCCAATCACCTCAGCAGACCACGCCAGATTTAAGGCCATCTCCTTGCCTTCGGAGCTGTCGGTTAAGTTCATCGCAGTGTCGAATGAACAGACTCACGTGCAACCACTCGGATCGACGCTCCTTCAGGGCGTGTTCGACATTTACGACCCCGTAATGCTGGAGAGGATTGAAATCGATAACGCTATAGTTCCTCGATGCAGGATTCCGTCATTTTGCCCACGGTTGCAGGACGTCTACGTAAAAGATGTCGTCCTTCCGCACGACTTCATTGAGGGCCTTAACCAATGCCCGCTGCTCCGCCACCTTGCCATATATGACTCAAAAATACAAGGCATGTCACCTTCGGGAGGCGATGAGGATTCGATCGTGCATAACCTCACATTCAATGGTAGCACGCTCACCGGAGCGTTTGCACAGCTGGAAACTCTCACCTTGCGCGACATTGCAGTTCATCCGGATTTTGTAGCGAATCTTGCACATTATTCGTCTCTCAAGGAGCTGGGTGTCAACATGCTGTCATTAGAGGTGAACTCGAGCACTACAGAGCTCAACTGGCCTGAGATCGAGGCGATCAGTCCGCTACCCAAGCTTAGCAGGCTCAGCTTCAACTTTGATCCTGCGCTGTCGTTTGAATCACTCGATAGTCCAGCCGTTCGATATATCATCTCTGCGGTGGCCCAACTTGCAAGCAGCATGGCTTTTGGCGCCATCAACCTCGGGCCGGCCCCCTTGCGAGTGGCCGACGCATCGCGGTTACTTTGCAAGCCAAACCGAGCGCTCTTCAATGCTGAGATCCAGTTTAGTTCAAATAACACCCGTCCGGAGATTCTGGGTATCGTTGTCAAGGCCGAGACACCTATCTTCCAAGACGAAACTGGACGGCCCAGGTCGTTGAGATTAGCAGCTGGTATCACACGGATCGAGCTTGCCGGTGTTGCACAGGTTATCTTCGACAAGTTCTCTTTTGAAGGCGACATCACACTGGTGTCGTTCTACAAGGAAGCGTTGGGCGCGGCCAAGATGGCAAGCGAGCGGAATCCAGAAGCTGCAGGTCTACAATATCTGCTGCGTCGTGCGCAAATCATTCAAATTGTCGCGGACACTGAAAGTGAAGAGTATACAACAAGCGATGAGTAGGATGAGCTTTGGAAAAGATCTACATTTTTTCCACTTGTATAACATTTACTACGTCTCAGTACATTTCAGGCTACTCGAAATATTAAGACCAATGAATACGAGGTATACAACGAGAGAAGACCCGAGGCTGGAAAAGGTTGACCAACAGTTGCAAGTTCTGTGCTCCGAGACCACTCAGCTCTCCGGTTTAGCGGGCTCAAGATTCCAGCCGTACGGAGGTGACACCCAGATATCATAATCTTCCAAATTAGTCGCGTCACCAGTGATGTGCAACGCGCGAACCAGAAGACGATAGTTGCCGGGCGGAACCGGGGTATCGTTCATGAAGGTTACTGGCAGCCGCGCCTCTAAGTATTGCATTGTCTGATGCACACCACAATTAATCTTAGTCTGAGCTGAGTACGCAAAGGACAGACCGACTGCATTCCAAGCCCGCTACGCCCCACTCCAGTAAACTCAACCACAGTGCCGACTATTGGAACGCTGTCGTAGCTGGTCGGAGAAACCCCAGGGCGAAGTCCGCTACTCGGCACTGGCCACCAGCTCGGGAGGTCTCGCTTGGTAGGAGCCGAGTCTAGCGGATTTGGGATGCTCATCTTGATGTCGAGTCTGGCGTCAATGATATCCAACACGATACGCTGCGAGGGCTGCGCAAACCTGCACATTTGTTAGAATTTCCTAACCGCTAAAAGAAAGGAGCAACCCACGCAATGCAAAAGACAGCTCCCAAGTTGCCAGTAGTCCAGTTGGTTGGCTCCCGGATCGCCTCCCAATGTTGATCGTCTTCGTTACGACGAGTCAGCGCCGGTATACCGCCATCCTGTGGGACGCGATAATCGTTGCCTGTGCTGATGATCTGGGCCCCTTTCAAAGATCCCGCAAAACCCATGTATGACACCCGCAGCCTGTCACCACCGATGGAGCGCGCATTGACATGAACCCAGCCAGATATTAGAGGAAGTGTTTTTGGATCAAGACCAGTCGGTGGAGAGATTGAGACGGTGACCTTGGCCGAAACACCAGGGGCAACTGTAAAGCGGTTCTGACTGAAGTGTACAGTTGCAGGCTTGTCGATGTGAGGAACAGGGTACACTTGATAGTTGATGGTGTCTGGGAGTGAAATGACGGTGCCGGCTGGTTCATGGAATAGATCATACGTCTCGGCCGTCTTGCCGTTGTTCTTGATTGTGATGACGTGGCTGTGAAGCAAGTTAACTTCGCTGTCAGTACTCTGTTAAACGACAGGACGCACTCGCGTTTCCAATTAGCAGTATCATTCAGCAGTAACTCGGTCGGTGAAATTGACGTAACAGCCTTGAGGGCAGCGCCGACGTTGACAATGCCAGCACCCTGATAAGCAAGTGAAGCGGGCAGGGCATTCATCTTGTTGGAGATTGGTATACCTAACGCCGTAGCTTGAAGAAGTGAACGGATCTGTCGTGCGGGGATCTTTGCCTCTAGCAGGAGCGCAGCCACGCCAGCGAGGTATGGCGTCGACATTGAGGTACCTGTGAATAATTTGAGCAAACTGGAGGCCCTTCGCAGTCGTGCGTACCCGAATCGACAGCCCATGCACCAAGGTCGAGTGGCATCGTCGAGGTGATCGCACCTGAATTGGTATGTTAGCAATTATTGGGGTGGGATGCGATGCAAACGTACCGCCAGGAGCAGAGAGCGCTGGTTTAAACAGCATATCCGCCGAAGGCCCCCAGCCACTGAAGTACGACATGAGACCGGGATCGGTATTGGAAACCTCAATATTCGAGTTCTCCTGAGGGAACGAGACTACAACGGTCTCGCCAATCGCAGCCTTCTCTGCGAGCTAAACGCCGTCAACAGCGTGGACAACAAAACTAGAATGAAAACTTGCAAGTTGACCATCCTCGATGCCAAGCTGAACAAAGTTGATGCCTTGAACGAAGCCAAAATTCTCCCCATGGGTGCTGTAGCCTCGGCGTCAGACTTGTTCAGAGACGGCGTGTTTCGGAAACAATCAACGCACTCCCACATCAAGAGCAGGGTCAAGTTTGTCGCGCTCAACGAAGTTAAGATGGGCCGCTGTGAAACTATGCGTCAGTAAAGCATTAAAAAGTCCCGAAACACGGCTCACAAAGCCACAGTCAGTGGGAAATCGGACGAGGACTGCATATTGACTTAGATCTGGTGTTCCAGCTGGCGGCTTGCCGTCACACAAGAAAGCATTGTCTACATCCGAGGTGAGATTATTGTTGATCACTGAGGTTTGAATCAGGACTTGCCTAACCCATCTCCGAAGATGTAGACAGGAAGTTTGGTCCTGTTCTCGTTGATAGGGTGCGTGCCAGAGTTGGTATCGAAGCTGTAGGCGGTGTAAGGCTGGAACTGCGTCAGTAGACTCGCCGTTTACCGATAATGACTGCATACCATTGGATCTGATTGCACATTCGTGAGCATCTTCTGCGACAGTATGACTGTGCTGAACGCAATCGCCGATCAGAAACGGCCCGCTAGATGCGTTTCCCCAGGACCAAACACACTTTTGCACGCTACCGACTGCAATCACCTCCTTGCCGACCGCAGGACGGTTGACCATAAGCGGGCCTGAGTTGCCGTCGTTGCCCGCCGAAACTGTGAGAACTATGCCGCGCTCCGCCAGCCTCGACGTGATTACGCTGAATTCATCGCTTGACCACGGGCCCGAATAGCCAAAGCTCATGGAGATGACGTCTGCGCCGTCCTCGTATGCGCGAGCCAGAGCCTGGTAATATATGACTGAATCAGAGTATCCATAGCAGCTGAATACGCGGTACGCATAAATAGTGGCCTCCGGAGCCACGCCAGTCATGTTGAACTCGTTGGGGCCTGAGGCACCAATGATGCCTGCAACATGTGTTCCATGGCCGAAGCAAGTGTCTCGAGGATCTGAATCGGGCTTTGCTGTATCACCGCCAAGATACTCGTCGCCTGGAGATGAGTGAGTTTCCGTCGCCACCTGAAGCACCTAGGAACGCACCAACAAAATCGTAGCCTTTCTCAACTTTGAACTCAGGACCAAAGCCTCCACCGAGGTTGGGGTGCATGTAGTCTGCAGGCCGGTCAGCAATTAGAAATAGTGCCAAAATGTATTCTTACCAACACCACTGTCAATACTAAAGCGATGACGAGGCCATCAGTAGCTATGGGGGATGGGGGACCGGGAATGAGGGTCGACGTACACGGCGACCTTAATGCCTTTACCATTATGGCCACTCTTATGGGCTTCCGCGGCATTCTGTGTAATCGCTGAGAGCTGAATAGAAGGTTGTCCAATGTAACGCACCGTCATGTAGTGGGTGCTCTGACCATACGGAGCCACCTTGTCACCTGGTGTCACGTCTCTATGAAGATCAAAAGGACTGTAGAGTATGCTTAGCAGAAGGAAACAATCGAGCCTTGGATGTCACTCACGTCGGGGCATTGATGATATGAACGGGATGGACGGCAACAACGTTGGCAATATCCGCGAGCGAAACAAACTCCTGAAGTAGAACATCAGGTGGTAAAAAGGCATGTCAATGACTACATACCTCCGGGTTCTGAGAGAAAAGAACACGTAAGCGGCGATTTCATGCAATAAAGTGGGACATCAGAATACCGAGAACTCGATGGCGACGCCCTTGAAGATGTCAGACTTGAAAATGCTTCGTGTGCGATACTTCTTTAGAGCACGTTTGTCCAACTCGGCGAAGAAGAGGCTCTGCGACAGACCAAGCGATTCATGCAGTGGTCAGAATGTCTACACTACTCATGGTTATAAGACAAGGACTCACCTCGGAGTCCCTCTTCCCCGACGGCGCCGTCGCAAGTTCGACGATGTATGAGCCCTTCTTGAGACCGGCATTCTTGAATATATCGCCAGACGGGTCTGCGGCGCTCACGCGCAGCACAGCGAGCGTGAAGAAAGCAAGGGCGGAGTGAGCAATGGATTGGCCACGCATTTCGAACGTGAGCCAAGTTGTGTTGGGGTGAGCAGGTGATCGCCAGCTCCTGAAAGTGTAGTAGTATTTATACCGTCGAGTAACGGCTGTGTATTGATGTTGCCACAGGGGTCCGACAGGCTGCGGAGAAACATGAGTGCAGGGCCGTCAATATGACTGATTCTGAAATGCGGATTGTCACATGATGGCAGGACGGGATGGTGGCAAGTGCAATCGTAGTTGGGCTGCTATACAGTGTGGATTAGAGAACACTGGTGTCTCAGAC
>Ga0247815_10003616_pt1 | contig 11075 bp, 4 predicted proteins | sample UWRJL194509B1_FD_181014 | JGI IMG/M metagenome (GOLD analysis project Ga0247815, IMG submission 181014) | Plant litter microbial communities from Arlington Agricultural Research Station in Wisconsin, United States - UWRJ-L194-509B-1 | ecosystem: Environmental > Terrestrial > Plant litter >... | reverse complement strand
GTCATTCAGGTTGGTGTTAGGTCGAGGTGGGGTCACTGGTTCGCGAGGGCGCACGGTCCCGCGCAGGGGTGTCGGGTCGTGGTCGGAGTAAGACATGCGTGCACGTGCTCGATCTGGCATTGGAACGCGCTCTGCCCGGCTCGACTTTGCGATTTTCTTAGACGCGGTCAACGTTGATACTACGGGTGCTGGCCGGTGATGCCCGCGCGGCCCTTGGCTTTATCCTTTCCCTTCTTCGTCATCTCGCGCGCCCAAACTCTTCTCGAGATGCCCTATTCTTGACGCCATCTTCTCGCGCGAAGACTGTCAGACCTCGCTCACGTTCAGCTTGCGCTATAAATCACCACCACGCACTGCCAACAGGGCTCAAGACTCGGTGCCTAGCCCTCAGACGTTATCGACCTTCATCGTCAATCCCAGTCCTTTCGTCTGATCCCCGGCCCGTTCAGCCAAGCGCGGCCCAAGCATATCGCCAATGACTCTGCACAGACCGTATAATGTCCGCCGTCACACATGGACGCGCAAGCATCGTCAGCTTGTCGCTTGGCTCGGGCCTCAGTGATGCCAGGATCGTCAAGCAAGGTGTTTTCACACCTCGAGCATTCTCATAGTCGATCGCGAGAAGGTGCGTTCGAGTCGAGCTTATATCGTCTTCTTGAACTCTGACAACTCTTCGCGTTCGGGTAGACTGCACCATTTCTGGTGCGCGCGTTCGTCAAAATCGGTGGCTTCCATCGACACACGCTGTTCGAGGACGGCTAACTGCCGACCACGGACGAGCGACAGATCTTTACCTGGTAAGTCAGATCTCGCGGGCTCGGGTATGAATTCCTTGGTCTGCTGGTCGTTCGCGCGTCACGCGCTACCCGGTGCTCTGTTGGCTCTGTGTGGCGCGCCTAGTCGGCGTACCTTCTTCTCTCGAACGGGTCGAGCACCTCGACACGACGCTGCATCGAGTTGTGTCCGTTGCTGCTGCTACTGCTATGACGCATGTTCATGCAAGCCTGGCTAGGTTTACGCGCCTCCCATCCCCCATGATATCTCGCAGTCGACACTGTGAAGCTCACTGGCAAAGCCGTTGATGCGTCGGACACGCTTCAAATGGGACTGGTCTCTTGGTATCCACCATCTCGACTGTGACTCGGTCACTTCGCATTCTGCTAGATCTGCGTGCTCTTTGAATTCACGTTACTGACATACTACTTGCTGTTTCCAGGCGAGACGCGACCCTAAGGAAACTAGTCCACAACCTTTGTCTTACCGTTCATCAAACGTCAGAGCTCCGCCATCCGCTCGCAAGATTATCCTTCCGCGCCCTCTTCCTCGACCCAGAAAGCACCTCTGCACGCTCTCTACACTACACCACCAAAGACCTCGGCAGCGTATCTGCACGCGACGCTCACTTCACTTCTGAACCTCCAGCTGCGGACCCGGAACCCGAGGAATGGGACCGCGCGAGCTGGCGCGGAAGCGACCGCACACTCGAAGAACTCAAGTTCTTCCCGGGAGATATCATGGCAGTCGCACTCCTCCTGCCAAAGAGTCGCGCTGACAAGGAGACTGGTGCGCCACCGCCAATGTTGAGTGGCGCCAACGGAGCTGGCCGTGATGATCGTGGTGATCGACTAGGAGCAACGGGTGCGCCAGCATCGACTCGTGGAGGCGGTGGTGGACACTGGCGCGGCGGACCTGGTGGTGGTCGAGGCGGGGGCAACATAGGGCGTGGCAGTGGCCGACCAGCTCCGCCACCTCGTGCTGGTGCGGATCGTCCTAGCCCACCTCTGCGTGGGGGCCGCGATGGCCCGCCGCCTCCTCGGAGAGGTCGCGCGAGTCCACCACCGCGTAACGGCGTTGGGCGCTCCTCACTACCTCCACCTCGCAGAGGCTTGCCGTCTCCGAGTAGGCGTGATGGTGGCGTTCTCATCCGTTCGAGCCGCGTCGTTCTGGCTTGTGCTCATCATCTGCGCTTCCCCTCTTCCGTTCGTCCTCCGCTGTTTCTACATCACTCGTTTAGCCTGTCGTCCCCAGCTCGTCCACTCCAACTTCATCCCGCCTCATCATCAACCACCCCGCCGCGACACCTCTTGCCCTTGCCACCGCCAGCGGTAACTAGCGCATCATCGGCCTGCTTTCCAACCTGCGTCCCAAGCGTGCGAGATCGAGTGTGGTGTACCAACTGAGGCTCGTCGACGTGGGTCTTCGCTTTCTTCCTCCTACGCTTGGTCTTGGCTGATGAAAGTACCATAGACGTTCGAGCGCGGCCGGATTGACGCTATGGAAGCAGCAAGTATGGGCGCTTATCTGGACGCGACGCGATCTAAAGGTTTGTGGTACGTTCTCCTAGTGGCTTCGCGACTGATTCTTGACGCTCAAGCTGACAGGAACGAACTTGCTACGGTGCTTTTCCATCCAAGACGCCTCTCACTATCTTTGGCAAACACGGCAAGGTAGAAATGAAGGGCAAGTATTGGTGCATGGGAGCGGGATAGAGTAACATTTGAGGAGAAGTGTGGCGCGGGCCGGGAGGAACTATTGGTATAACAGACAAATCTGTAGCACACGCGGCTAGCCAGATGCTCGGGAATTGAACATGAATTACATTGTATCGAGTGATATCTCAGCGAAGAAGGTAGAACCAGCAAGGCAGACGAGCTGAGTAGAATGGTAATGGCGGTGTGGCGAGTTCAGAATCGATCTTGCACAAAGTTTGTGCGCGCAGGTTGCGCGTATTTATATGAGACGGCGATGCTGAGAGGGCAGTCGAATATACGTATATGGCAGCTGAAATGCTGACAGTCGAATGTCGGTTGGATAGGTTCCTAAAAGCTCCGAGCCGGAAAACTCGAAGTGCTTGAGGAGAATCGAGACCTGGCGCTCGCAGTGGTTCAGGAACGTCAAGACTGTGCGTAGACAGCGGTGGTTTGGACTCGGGCTTTGTCGAGATCTAGCATCGCAAGATTCGGAGTTGTAGCTCTGAAACGAGTTGTATTCTAGTCATTGAAAAGTCCGCTTGTCTTTCGATCTGACTGTTACTTGAACGCGAACTGCGAGCCAAGCCTCCGACCCTGAAGCAATTTGAAGTTATTACTACACTTTCAAGCAGGTTCCGCTTCAAATTCAGGGATCGGGGGCACGGTTTGCCACCATCACACGTATCCTCTGGCCTTTCGTGAGCATGACGATCGTCTCCGAGAGTTGAACCAAATCAAACCATGCGTCTCGGAAGAGGCTCTCCTATGCTTCCTGGGCGATGTCAAGCTTCCTGGAAGATCTGGTAACGACGCTCTTGGTTTATGAAGAGCGGTCGCAGTGTGCCTGCACGGGGCTGGCGATGTCAAGTCTCGTGTTTTCCTCGACAAGGTTAGTGTAATGAAGGACTCGGACGGAACATGCATAGGTACAGAAGCGAGGGCGGGCAAGGGTTGACGCGGATGGTAGCCCGAGCAGACGAGGAACATGATCAGAGCGCGACGAAATTGTGCTATCAGCTTGCCGGTCAAAGATACAGAGGCGTGGAATATAGCTTTACACAGTGTGTTGTATTAAAATGTAGGCATTGAAGAGGTATAGTGGACAAGGCGAGCGTGTTGAAGAAGCAGTGATGAGCTAAGTCGCCTCCGCACGACCCAGGTCAAATGCTGCGAGTTGATGATTCGAGAAGGGCAGATATAACACTCGTAACAGAATGTTCATTTCAAATGAATGAAAGATCCCAGGATAACGTGTTAAAACGCAGATGAAACCGGTACTGCGAACACTCGAGATACCGCGCTACGAAGAACACGAACTCTGGCGGTCATTGAAACCAAACTGGATATTACGCACGATTATGGTACTATATTAGGGAAGGATTGAACTACGATGGGTTTGAGTTGGGCAGGACGGGTAGACGAGGAGACACGAGGCTCGGTCGAAACGACGCCTGTGCAGGACATCAAGCGCGAAGCTATAGTAGGCTACCAGAAACACTCGAAGCGGGACTTGACATATTGAAGAACGGGCGCGAAAGCATGTTGAATATGCGAGCCACGGTTGGCAGAGATCGCACACCGATTTCGCGCGAAAGGGCAAGTTCTTCACGACCGTGAAGAAAAGCAGACTGGCAGTTACTCGCAAGTAGATAGAAAAGGCGTGCCACGCACTTGCGGGGGCGAGTCTTTCTTCTTGATGGATGAGAACAAACGAGACCGAGACGAGAGGACAAGGTTGCCAGATTGCGGTTCGGCGCGGTCCGGTGTCTCCAGTATCGATCTGGTTCCACCCGGCTGTGGATTCTTCTCTCTCCCCGTCCTCCCACGTTTCTTCCTTCCTCCGCACTTTCTTCTTCTATCTCTCTTTCCTCAAATAAACTCGAAAGAAGATATGTGGTATACACGGATTAGGCTAGGACAATGGTGAGTGGCCTGGGTCGAAGTCCGAGGAACGTTGCAGCCACACGAGTCTGGCGGTGACTGGTTGGCGCGTGCCAGTCTCAGGCATCTGTCCAGGCTTGACTTCGATTTGCACCCGTGCTTCTTGCTAGGCCTGTCCGTCTGCGATGTTATCCGCACATCTGCTGATGCCATGCTTCCTTGTACTCGTGCCTACTCAGCTACTCCTGCACGCCGTGCACAACCACCAGCCTTTCGCCGTTACAACTAACCTGGCGCCAAATCGGACAGACCCGCCGCAAGAGCGAAGAACAGACTTTGAGATCGTGGGCGCAAGAAACATGAGGCGGGTGTACCAGGTACGTGCTCGCTTGGACCTCCTACAAGGCTATCCCTTGGTTGTCTTTTTCTGCGCCACACCTTTTCTGTTGCTGCGGGCCCGGTTATCGTGGTAGCTTGATCAGTCAACGACGCGAACAGTCGGCTAGACCGAGCGTCGTTTGGCCCTTTCTTTCCCCGCATCCCTCAGATCTGCCAAGAAACTCCCACAATCTCATGCGTCCCGACCCCTAACTCCCCATAAACATCTTACTCCGACCTTCACATTGCTAACACTACGATGTCAGACCTACTCTCGCTCGCCGGCCCTACGATCTCGTCACAGGCGTGACCCGCGGCATCGGGCAACCTGCACACCCGCCCTCGCCTTCGCCAGCACACCTCACATCGTTCTCCTCCAGCTCGATCCTCCCGACACCACGCCTCAGGTCGTCTCCTTGCCGTGTTCTCTGCTCCTGCTGTCGATGTCATCCAAGCATTTTGGACGGTGTTAGCAAGAGCGCGTGCTCGTCAACTGCACCCATTCTCAACTCGCCCCGCTGTCGGACTACTGCTCGAAGTCATGCGCCAACGTGTGCACGGCTGATAACCAACGCCGGGGCTCTGAGCGGGAGATTGGTCTTGAAGGCGGGCGGAGAGCGAGCAGGTGCGTTCTTGTTCGTTTGTACGGCGTCGTTTCTGCCGACGCTCGCCATCTCCTGACCCCGCTCGTCTCCAGTTTCCGCTCATTGGTCATCGCCCTTACGACCTCCCGCAACCAGCCCCGCCCACCAAGCACCGTCTAGCCCATCATCAACCACCCCGGAGTGCACGCGTTCTCGTCCGATCGGGCCGCGTCGTTCCTGCCGGTACTCATCGCCTGTGCTCGCGCTCCTCGGTCGGTCCTCCGTTCTTGAGACATCACTCGTACCATTTCTCCTCTGCGCCCTTCCAGCCCAACCCAACCAACCTCATCATCAACCGCCCCGCCGCAACGTCTCTTCAGCTAGCCGTCGCCAATGGTCACTCGTGCTTCGTCGGCGTGTTCTGCAACCAGCGTTCCCAAGCTTACGGGACCGAGTGTGGTGTGACGCCCGTCAATTTAGCATGCTCGTCGACGGTGGGTCCTCGCTTTCATCCTCCCGCGTTTGGTCTTGACTGATCAGCGTACCGCAGATGTTTGAGCTAGGTCGGATTGACGCCGGTCAGTACCGGTTATACGAGCACGCATTTCGATGCGACGACACCTGTGGGCTTGTGGTACGTTCTTCTGGTGGCTTCACGGCCGATTGTTGACGCTCAGGCTGGCAGGAACGGACCTGCGACGGTGCTTCTCTCTCTCTCGTCAAGGGCTCGCTTGTCACCTATGTTCGGCTTGTACTTCAGCGTTAGCTCAGAAGCACGCATGTCAACTCGGGGGAGGTTGTACCCGTTTCGCGGGCAGTGGGCTGAGGGAATGCGGTCTGTTTAGGATGGTGAGCCTTTGCTAATGATGATGCGATCGTCTTCAAGCCTGAGAGTTTGGCAATGTGAACGTACGGCGGCGTATCGCTGCTCGCATGACGAGCAATTAGAACTGGATGACAAGCACAGGTTTTATCCCCCTCGATATACGTCGGTCGTACGAGACGTGCCCGTTTATGCGCCGAGTGTTTCTCGGTAGCACTTTGACATGCCTCTCTGTTAACCTTCTCGAGCAAACGAGTGGACTGAAACGAGACGAGATGACGACCGAGTCGAAACAACGAGCAAATCAAGAACGGCTGCTCGCTGACAGATCGCGGTTCGGTGCGGCCCGGTGTCTCCATTGTCGATCTGGTTCCGCTCCGCCGACGCCACCTTTCCTCTCGGTCTTCGCGAGTTCATTTCCTCGACATTACCTTTTGTTATCTCTCCTCTCTCTTCTCGAGAATATTTGAAACAAGCTGGGCCATATTCACGCTTTGGGTTAGAACATTTGTGCGTGGCTTGGGTCGACGTGCGAGGAATGTTGCAGGCACTGGTGTCTTGCGATGATCAGTCGCAACACCTCACCTTCTGGTATATACACGGGCTAGTCTTCGCGTCGCGTTCTGTGCTCTGATTGGTGGGTACATGCTGACGTTTTCACGCCTACAGCACTCCTTTATCCCCGCGCGTCTCCACCATGGCTCGAGTCCCGGCCCGCGGATATCATCGAACCTTTCTTCAAGCTTACAAGGTTGGCGTGTCCTGTCGCGGCTTCAACGTGCACCCAATCCGGTTCTCACACTCGCAGAACTCACATAAACGCTCGCACACGAACTGGCGTCCTCATCGCAGGCTGCAATCATGGAATCAGGCCACCCGTCGTCCAAGCCGGTGCACGTCACACCCCGCCTAACGCGACCGTTCTCACGCCACCACTTACGATGCATTTCTCGCCTTTCCCTTGCTCCTCGTGCAAAGCTGGACATGACGGATGATGTTCGCAAGACTCTACCAGCGCGCGCTTGAACTTTCGACCGAGTACCGCGAAATCATCAACTACGCTCGTTTTCGACCCGCCCCGCTTCCAGACCCCCTACTCAAGACCAAGCATCAACGTAGACGGGGCAGATAGTCATCACTGGCACATTGCATGTGACATCGAGCAGGTGCGTTCTCGTTCGTTTGTACGGAGTCGTTCCTGCAAACACTCATCTTTGGTCCCTCCGTTCCTCATTCCAATCAGCGTCACTTGCCGCTCCTTACGTATCGTCCTTACCACCGCTCGTAACAAGCCCGCCTACCAAACACCGTTTAGCCAATCGTCAACCACTCCTAGACATGACGCAATTTCGTTGGTGCGCCTCTGGTTCCCTGCTCATTCGCTCTCCCCGTCGTCGCGCGTTTCTTTCTTCCCCAGAACCGGCTTCCTTCTTATTTTCTCTGCCATTAGTCCACAGCTCTTTACAACACGTGTAGCCTAGACAGTCAAATACAAAGGAACGTCGGCAGTGGTTGTTGATGCGAGAAAAACGCTTCACATTGCGAAAGGGCGGCACATGGGTACTACATCATTCAATCTCGCCAGCACGAGGCCCAGTCCAAGCCAGCATTCAGGCCATTGTCTCCTACGCCGATCACGACACGACTCCTGCCAATCACCAGGATACAAGGAGTCACCTGAAGGTACGTGCGGTACTCGGCTGGCACCCACAAGATGAGCTCGTCGGATGATCCCACCAGCCATCCATCCTTGAGGGTGGCAGATGAGAGAGCTGTAACGGGATCGTTGCCACGTTCCGAGGCAAGTTGGCAGGCCACGCGGACATCCCACTTGCGGATCGTGGTGTCAGAAGAGCCCGATATGATGAACTGCGCGTCTGGTGTGAACGCCACCGATAGAACCTGATTGGTGTGTCCACAGAGTGTCGCAAGTGCAGTGCCTGTCACTGCATCCCACAGGCGTATGGTGGCGTCAGAGGAACCTGTGCCAATTTTGCGTCCATCGAGGGACCACGCGACGGACCAAACCCAGCTCGTGTGACCCTGCAGAACTTGGAGGCACTGACCCGCGTTGACGTCCCAGATGTGTGCTGTATTGTCCTCCCCGCCGGACACAATTCGCGTGCCGTCCGGTGAAAATGCAAGGGACCAAATGCTCACATCGTTTGCATGAAGTGGCTCGCGCGCTTGTTCTCCAGTATCTGCTCGCCAGAGATAAATTCGACCGCTGTCATCTCCCGCGGCAACGATTCCATCATCGGGCGAAAATGCGACGGTGTTGGCTGCTTCTTGGCAGCGCAGTGCGCCAACGACTAATGCCTGTCGTGTCGCAACGTCCCACAAACGTACCGTGGAGTCTTCAGATGCCGATGCGAGCCAACGGCCATCGTGCGAGAACGTAACAGCCTGGACGTAATCGGTGTGGTCACAAATTGGCTCGCCCGCCGCTGCTCCCGATTGTGCGTCCCAAAACCGTATGGTGTGATCCGCTGAGGCCGATGCAATCAGGTCACCGTCTGGGGAGATCGACACAGATAATACCGACTTTGTGTGCCCAGTCGATGGCGGAAGCGGCGCCTCGCCGGTGTGCGCATTCCACACCCGCACTGAGTTGTCGGAGGAGCCGCTGATAATCGAAGCGCCATTGTGCGAGACAACCACCGAGTTTACTGCGTTTTCGTGCGCAGGCATTGGCTGGACGGCCGATTGGCCGCTTCCAGCACTCCAGATCCTGATGGTGCCGTCATCAGAGGCCGAGGCGATGTACAGCCCGTCCGGAGAGAAGGTGGCCCAGTTGACGATGCCTCCATGACTGCCAAGATCAACCCTGGAAGCATTGCGCGGATCCGGATGCAGGGTCCAGAGGTGGACATCCCGCTCACACGCCACCACCAACAATCGACCGTCTGGTGAAAATCGGACCGAGCGGTTCTCGCGCCCAATTCCAACCTTCAGCTTCGTGATTCTCTCTCCAGTGGTGCGCCGCATGAGAATGGCTTCGAGAGTTCCTACTCCGGCAATCATCTCACCGTCTGGCGAGAAATCAACACTGCGGTATCCAGCATTTCTCAGTGGTTCACGCGCAGCTTGTCCTGTGGTGCTGTGCCACAGTCGGATTGATCTATCGTCAGAGCTCGATGCCAAGATCTTGCCATCTGTAGAAAAGGCTACTCCTGTGACCGCTTGTGTGTGACCGCTCAAAATCGCCAGTTGTGCGCCCGTCTCGGGATTCCAAAGGCGGATTGTTTCGTCTTCTGATGCCGACGCAAGACGAGAGCTATCGCGAGAGAACACCACGAACCTCACTGATCCAGAATGACCGCCCAGTTTTTGCAAACTAATTTGGCCTGGTATGACAGTCCAAATACACGCGGTGCCTTCATTAGTTCCAGACGCGACCCACTTGCCATTGCGAGCGAAATCGACCGACAGGACCGCTCCGTCGCCGCTACGCATTGGGGAAATCGTTTCCTCGCCCGTCAGCATGTCCCAAATGCGAACTGTGCCATCATTAGAGCCGGAAGCCAAAAGATGACCGTTAGGAGAGTATGATACTGAGTGGACGGCGCTATCATGACCAGTAAGGGTCATGACAGCGCGTCCGCCGTGCTGGCCGATACCAAATATATCGAGGGTGATCGGGCCAGTAAACCGTGGGGCAAACTCCTTGTACACAAGCAAATCCTTGTCCGCAAACGGGAGGGCCGAGAGGTAGATGTGCGGTGCACTGCGTTCGATTGCTTCGTGAGACGAAGCGACAAAGGAGTGAGCATCGCGAAGGAATTGCGCTAGCTCCGAGTCCGCGCGCATCCCTACGGTTCCAGCTGCTATAAATAGCATTCTAGCAGTGCGCCATACCTGGCGGAGAAGAGACATGATTTCGAGCCACGCCAGGAGTTTGGGACGGAACTTGATGCCGATATTGACGTCGATGTTGCTTCTGTCGAGTGAAGCCGCGACATGGTATACCCACTGCATACACGCATACTGTAGAGAGAGCACAATCCTATCTGGCTGTACCGGCGGGTTGGGTTCATAGGAAGAGAGGCACTGCCAGACATTGAAGTGAAGCAGTTTGGCCATTACTTGTAGACAACCGTGTGCCAGGTTATCGTGGCCAAGCGACTGGTGAATACGAATGTAACCAGGGGCACGGCTATACAGATAGTCTCCAAATGATGCATGCACAGTGCGCAGTCCGGGCATATCGTCGTCCTCAGGCACATGAACGACAGCGTGCAGTTGGGACAGGCTCGCACCCACATCATATGGCTCCAGGTCCAGAAGATCCGCCAAAGCCGTTACGGACAACGTCATACGTGCAGAAAGGAGCGACGCGAGGAGACGCTGCAGGGCCGGCAGGTCAGTTACCTCGAGCTCGTCTCTGCTTGCCGCGTCGTTCAGGATGATCTCGTACATGCGGTCAAGCGGGGCTATGGCTCTATCATTGAGACCGGTGCGAGAAGGATTGAGCAGTTTTTTGAATTTGGTTACTGCGGCAGCAGCCCCCGCGCCAAAAATATGGGCAAGCACGGTTGCAGCGACAATGAACAGTCCATCACAGAGTTGGACGAGGTTCTCGACATCGCTTTCCGTGATACTCGCCCGGAGCTTGTACTTTCCAGAGAGTTTGGTGTCGAGGGACTCGGTGATGTATCGCCTGATGTCCGCATTGACCTCGGTAGCTTCCACAGTATGCAGTCGAAGGATCTGACTAAGCTGATCGTTTGAGATGGAAGTATCCCGAATCTGAGTCTCAGGTCGCGAGGTGACGAGGAACTTGATCGGCAGCTTAGGTTCAGACCGTGTTAGTTTCACGAGCGCTTCAAGCATGCTTGTAACTACGGCGTGGCACTTGGTATCGTCGAGCATGCCGTCAGCGGTCTCACCGCCGCACTCATCGAGAGCATCAATGACAAACAGAATCGGGACGCATTC
>Ga0247815_10003615_pt1 | contig 11075 bp, 12 predicted proteins | sample UWRJL194509B1_FD_181014 | JGI IMG/M metagenome (GOLD analysis project Ga0247815, IMG submission 181014) | Plant litter microbial communities from Arlington Agricultural Research Station in Wisconsin, United States - UWRJ-L194-509B-1 | ecosystem: Environmental > Terrestrial > Plant litter >... | reverse complement strand
ATAGCGGCATGCCCGTCAGCCAGACGGACCTCATCGCAGCGATGGGCTGGAGCGATGCGTGGCTCCGTCGCGCGCGCTGGGATATCATGGACTACATCCGCCCACTGGTTGGCAGCATCGAGCCGCATATCGTCGGTACACCACACGGCGCAGCAGTTTCGGAACTATTCTACGGCGAGACCGAGGCAGTCTTGCAAGGGCTCGGTGGCAGCATCGTCGGTGACGTTGCGCCTTTCGACGCGCTCGATATCGACGTATCGGGTCATTCGAATGTGGTCAAGGCGTTACGCGCGGCAAGGGACCCACTCGACGTGTGTATGGCGAGCACGTCAGACCTCGCGAGGCAGCATCATCACCCCGAGTACGCACTCAGCACGCGTCTACGGTCTCTCCCGCCTGTGCTCGTGCTCAACATGCGGCGGTGGCGTTGGGACGCTGCGGGAAACACGCACGCCAAGTGCGAGGACCGGTGCGAGTTCCCACCGACGCTGTCCCTGCGCGAATTCGTCTCTGCGGACGCTCCGTCAGACAACGTGGCTCCCAGCGCTACAGACTACGTCCTTCATGCCGTGTTCAGCGATGATGGCCAGGCGGACGGAGGGGCACATAGCGCGTTGATGAAGCCGCGACCGGACGCGTTTTGGTGCAAGTTTGACGATCAGACGATCGTTCCTGTCGAGGATGGGGCATTGCGCGATACGTTCGAGGGGACGTCTGCCGCACATGCGCTCGTGTACATGCGTCGCAGCGCGGCGCCGGCGATTCTGGGCTCGCTGGACGAGATGGTCGTGCCTGAACATATCCGGGATCTCCGAGGCGAATGGTGCACGGATGTGGACGACGATGCGAGCGTGACGGTGCGGTTGGTCGGCAAGAACGAGTTCAAAAGGCATATGGGCTTCGATATTGCGAGTTCGGCGGATGGATTGAATTTCGAGGCGAGGAGGGACGAGACGCTTAGGGACGTGATGCCGAGGATCAAGAAGTTGTTCAAGAGGGTCGTGCAGGTGCGGGCGATGGTTAAACGGCATAATCGCGCCGTGCGTCCGAGCAAGATCATTCCATTCCAAGGGGCAACGCTCGACATGAGTGAGTCTTTTGGGTTATGCTAGAAGCTGGCGAGACTGATGGTGCGGACAGCGTTGCGCGACATCGGCACGACATACAACAACCTCATGGACGACTCATATCTGTTGTTCTATGTCGAAGAGTCGCCGGACATGAAACGGGAGAAGCCGTTCGACAACAGCAAGCGGCTCATCTTCCTCAAACACTTTGATATCCCGAACGAGAGTTTGCGCGGCGTCGGCGCGGTGTACGTTAATCCGACCGACCAAGTCGCGGTCATCCGCGAGCGCATACGCAAGATCATGCGATGGCGCGGCAGCGTTGACGTCGAAATGCTCGAGGTACGTATTTTTTCCGTTCAAGTGATTATTTAACGTGCTAACGGCATATTATAGGAAGTGATGTGTGACGTGCCACAACACATCGATGTCCGAAGGACGTTCCTCCAGAGCAATTTCGAGACTGGCGACATCATCGCGTTCAACAGACGATCCGCTACCTCTGCCGATGCGGACGGGTCTGGTGGAGCCGACGGTAGTTCGTCAAAGCATCCTTCGCCAAAGTATCCGACGCTACTGGCGATGATGCGCAGTTTCGAACGACCGCCGGCATAAGAGTACCCCCGCCGGTGCCTTCGCTCGCATTTCCGTTCGACTCGCATGGTTTTGGATCGGCTCGCTGTCCTCCCCCGCTGTCTCGCACTCGCTTTCTTGGTTGTACACTGTAACAATCCACCCGTTATATCTCACCTCGCGCTCGTATTAGTGTAATCCCCCTGTAGAACAGGTTTTTCTCCCTCGTCTCGTGTCTTACCCTGAATCCCGTCCCCATCCCGCTTGCGGGAGCAGCGGGTCCAGATTTGTACCACTCCGCTACCCCGTTCCGCACCTTGCATCTGGTCTGTGCATTTCCATATTACGAACCTTTCAGTACCCGTCAAGCCCATCGCATCTCACGTCTTCCCTGTCTGCTCTCTCGCAGTCTTGTCATCGATCATCTGTCGCTCCCCCTCCCCTCTCTCTCTCTGGTATCGAACACCGGTGTACCACTATTGGATTAGTTGAAATCAATGTCATTGTCACGCTCAGAACCTGGTCCCAGCAGCTAGATTCGCGTATCTAGAGCATGATGCCCGTCCCAACTACACTTTATCCCAACCATCAAGCCTCTGAATCCTTCAACATCTGCTCGATGTCGAAACCCATAGTGCCGGTTCTTCTGACTACCTCCGCACGGGTCTCTTCTGGCATGGCTGATAACATGTTGCGCAGCAAGTTCGGTCCAAACTGTGTCACAGCCTCGCGCAACTTGGCTCCTCGTGCTCCATATCGTTCCTTCACGAACTCATCAGGGTCCTCCCACCATTTCTTGAAGAACACATCGAGGTACTTCTTGTCCCACGACGCATTCAGCAGGAACACATTCCTTTCGAGCTCCTTCGCGTTGCGCAGGACCTCTTTGGTCTTGACGCGCACGAGGTCCGTCCATAGTGGCGTGTTCGACTTGATCGACGTCGTGCAAATGGGTACCGAGACGGCGTACGTGTTGTACATGAGGTCAGGGTAGTATTGCCACTTCTTGCCGTCGCCGACGCGGTATTGAACCGCATATACGACATGATCGCCTGGAACGAGACATACGGCACCGGTGGTCCAGTCGAGAATGCGGTCCCACGGTGTGCCGGTAGGAGCAAGCGGCCGCTCGTACTCCATGTTGAGGCACATCATAGAAGCGGACGGACCAACGAACCTCCCTCTTGGCGCGTTGATGCCGTTAATTTCGAGAATGGCGACGCGGAGCAGCTTGTTATAATCCGTCCAGGGTGGAATGGTGTAGCCATCACACCTGGTGGCAAGTACGCGGATCAGTAGTTTCACTCGAACCAGGGTGTCGCACTAGGCGTACCGCTTGCCGTTTTGGTCAACGGCTGGTTTCGGTTGAGCGAGTTTTTTGTCCTCTGGTAAGAAGACATTCCCCAGTTGGTTTGCGCAGTCAAGAAAGGTCTCTGAAGGAAAGCAGACAATCGCTGTACCGTCTTGCCTCCGGTTCTGCACAATGACCCGGAAGCACATGAGAGTGGCGCCTGTATTGTAGACGTATAAGCATCAGGAGAGGAATATTGGAGCACCTATAGAGACTTGTTTCTCACCAAGGTACTTGGTACTATCGTCGTTGAACCCGGCGGCGCCATTTGGTCCATCTATTTTGGCCCAACGCCTGTATCCGTGTGATCAGCCCGCTCTAAGTCTCGCGTATGTGACCGATGCCACGAACCTGAAAGACGCAGACCCTTGTGGCGCATCTGGATGGACCGGGTAATCGGCGGGCGTGTACGCCTGCTGAAGGCTGAGTTCGTCAGGCGTGTTTAACCATAAATGCTCCAAACTATCGTGAATGCCACTCACTTCGGAGACAATGTTCCATTGATTGTGACCCAAATACCGACACCTTCCTTATGCGTGTGACCAAATATTGGGTCATACGGCGCTGTAATCAGTGCCGGGTCACCTTCGCCAGGCCGAAAGTTCTTCGCGAAAGGCGGCATGACAAAACCGTTGCAGTCATTCTTATGACCATGTTTCCAATGCTCTTTCTGGCAGCCGGGTGAGCAGCTTTGTTCGGAGTTTAGAATGCGTGCAACAAAGCGGAGCGGAGATCACGACCCACTAGTTGATTGCTCTGCAATACAAAGCAGGTCAGCCGGGATCCAAAGAAAGCTGGATTCAGCGCTGATCATACTTGCAGCGAGAACACGTCTGCAATTTTGCGCCGTTCACGGCAGTTCGCTTACAGCGGCCACAGTACGTTTTGCGGTCTTTCTTCTGGGCTTTCTTCGCCTCGATCTCGCGTTTCATCGATTCGAACGCAGGCTCCATCTTGATCCAAGCCTCGTCAAACATTTGGCTCGTCATGGAGAGTGTCTAGGTGGTGAAAGGGAAAGAGCAGGAAGTGGCGGGGTGCCAGACTTTGGCGCCCACCGCCGATCGCGATTTGCGCCTCTGGTTCCGCGCCACATCCTGTCATCTCATTAGTCCTATACCAACTACCCGCACATGGCCAAGTCGTCTTTCACTGACAAATTGGATTTGATTCGCAAATTTTAATGATACAGAAAAGTTACAAGACGGTATATTTAGGTGCGAGCAGCCGTCTGAAGAGGAGCTTTGACAGCCGGAACCTGAAGACCAGCTTGGACAGCAGGACGCGCGGCAATGCGCTCGAGCCAGGCCTGGAAGCGGTTTCATCAGTTCCAGTGCCACGTAAGTAGATGAAAGAAAGAACCTTCAGGTTCGGCCAGGTGGCATAGTCATCAGTGATACCAGCGTACTTTGCGCGGTTGATCCTGTAGGGAGCCGAGTCAGACCTCAGCTATAACTCTGATGAACAGACCCACCAAGGCCAGACATTGATATCAGCTATGGTGTACTTACCCGCACCGGGACCAACGAGATACTCGCGGCCCTCGAGGCGGGATTCGAGAACGCTGTAAAGGCGTCTGGTCTCCTCCTGATAGCGCGTGATACCGTAGGGACTACAAGAATCGCCGTCAGCTTCTAGACATACAGAGCACAGTCGCGTTTAATACGGACATTTTCTCAGGTGCGGCGTTGACGAAGTGACCTGCTTGACCTTGCATGGGGCCAACACCTCCATGCTATGAAAACAAGTCAGCCAACTAGAACACTTTCATTTTCCAAAAGTCAGCGTACCGCAAAGAAGATCCACTGCTGTGCCTCGCTGTACTCCTTCCATTCGGTCTGCGGGTTAAACCCAAACTTGTTCTCCGGGTCGTAGTGCTGGTTGAGGTACAGCAGAATTGCGGCGCTCTCGAAGATCTGGAAGTCTACCAGCAAGCGCGCGCTCTGGTCAGACACCGAACCCTCGCCTTGTCACCGAAACCACGCACTTACCTTTCGCTTTGTCCGTCAGTGCGGGGATGCGGCCATTGGGGTTAATCTTGAGGTACCAAGGCTCCTTCTGCTCGGTTACACCGTCCGAGCCGAACATCCGCAACCCGCGATAGTCGTAGTCGAAGCCTGTGCGAGGGTGTTCGTGAGAATGTGCCGGCGCAATTCGAAGCAGATGAAGTCAAACCTGGGTATGCGGCTTTGAGCTCCTCGAGATAAATGCTGGGCTTGTGCCCGTTCGGTGTCCCTGCCGTCCATAGGAAGAGGGACTTGGTCGAGTTCTCGGCAGCAGTGGCAGTGGTCGACATGGTGCGGCGAAGCAGGTGTGTGCGGATGAGGTTGAGACGGGATGCGTGCATTCAAGCAGTGGGCCTGAAAGGCGAGCTTTAAGTACCAGTACGAAGAGGGTGGGAGCGTATGGCGCGGGCGTTCGATTCGATGTTTCCGAGCAGTAGCGCGGACTCGCCGTGGAATTGCTAAGCAGGGCGGCTGACGATTGCGTGCGGTCTGCGGGCATTGCGAGCTGACGCACCATTGTGGGGACTGGGTGTCAGCAGGACGAGAAAGAATGGCCTGGAAGTTAACAGTTCCACATACTGTGGATGGTGCTCACGTGGTCACATGACATTGCCAACGCTCAACCCGGCAAGTGGATTTCCCTGGTTGATATATTATTGCTGAATTGTGTCATTGCAGTAGCTCTCAAGCTTGCGAGGCCTAAAATGGTCCACGCACCCTTGTAAAACCGAAGCTTGACATAAGAACAAAAGATGAAGCCTACAGGGATTGAACCTGTGACCACATGGATTCTGGGCTTTGCCGCTGGAATCATGCATTCTACCACTGAACTAAGGCTTCTTGTTCGAGGCAGCCAGTCTGAAAGTAATTTAATGAGTGTGATTGTTTTCTGATTGCCGAGCTATTTCTGGAGGTCGCGCTTTCCTGGCTGCATTGACAGGGTGTAACGGCAAAAAAGACGAAACCCTTGCTCAACCCTCACCCAACCTAGCGCTTCTCGTTGATGATCAAATTTGAGCTCTCTTGGCTGGTCGTGTCAATCATGCACCGGCAGCGAGCGGCTCCTTGAGGCACGTCGGAGCCCAAGTGCATCGCGCGGTTTGTCCTTCTTCTTTCCCCTCCATCTCCGACCCCGTCTGCACGGACGCAGCATCCCGTGGCCCATGCTCTCCTTTGTCAGGAGACTGCGTTCCTATGCTCCTCTGGCTACAGACGATGATGATTACGATGCAATCTCACCTGTCAAGCGACGACCGTTGTTGCGCCTCAACTCGCGGCGCGGGACCTACCTCATTCTTTTCCTCATCTGCGCCAACGTCGCTTTCTTCACGTATACCGGTAGAATACTCGGTGGTAGTGTACGCTTCCACCGCTACCGGACCCTACGCGAGATCTGGGCCGTCCAGCGTGCTCTACCTCAGCACAACCTCGATCTTCTGCCGCCTGAGGGCCGCGATGGCCGCTTCATCCGCTTCCGTAACCAGATGTGGGGTGTCGGAGTCAACAACCTGCTTGGGGAGACGCTCCTCCTCGCTCATTTGTCCATGCGCGCGCGCCGCGCCTTCGTTATGCACGACTTTATCGTCCAGGTACAGACACACCATCCCCACAACCTCAACGCGCTAACCTGTACACGGCGCTTGTCTCTGGCTGCAGGATCATACCAAGTACCCTATGAATGCCTGGCTGGCCGGACCAACGGCGGGCGGCCCTTGGCCGGTCGACACAGATGCACCACGCGCCGTCAGCGTCGAGTTTTGGGACCAAGTCTGCCCGCCCGCGCATCGGCGGGTTCTCGTTCCTGACGAGGTTAACACCTTGATTGGCGTAAACTTCTCGGACACACCGGGCGACGTCTTCATGGACAAATGGGCCCAGTACCTTCTCGACCTTCCCGACAATTGCATCGAACTTAAGGACAGCACGCATCAGCTGTTTGACATTTTGTGAGTTTCCAGAGGCTGCCCTGGACCGAATTCTCACCTACTGCGCCGGATGTTATAGCTTCTTTGGGAGGAAAGACCTCCTAACGCTCTGGCCACAGATGTCACGGTCGCCCGTCATGACACACTTTGCATTCTCGGCTCCGGTCCAGGATGCTGTTCTGCACAATATGCGCCTCATCTCACCGTCGAGTCCTGCGACCCCATGGAACAGCGCTGCGCCGGCGGGCAAGTATGCCACAAAACCAATCAATTCTGGCATCCAGCGACTCGTAGCAGTACATATCCGGCGAGGAGACTTCAAGGAGCACTGTACAAATCTACAAAAGTGGGGTGCGGGCTTTGCGAGCTGGAATTTGCTCTCCGAGCTCCCCGACAAGTTCCAGTCTGGTTCGGCGGACGAGCTCTACCGAGAACGATGCTGGCCGGATATTAGCGAGATTGTGCAGCGGCTTCATACCGTGCGCGTTCAGCACGACCAGCGCGAAGGTGCAGGCCATGAGCTGGAAAACGTTTTCATCATGACCAACGGCCAGCGCCCATGGGTAAACGAGCTTGTTCTCGCGCTCCAGGAGGACGGTTGGAGGGCAGTAACAAGTTCAAAGGATCTTGTTCTCGACAAGGTCGAGGACAGCGTGAATGCCGCGGTGGATATGGAGATCGCCAGGCGAGCGGAGGTCTTTGTTGGGAACGGGGTGCGATTTTCCCGGCCTGTCCACATCCGTTCACATTTGCTGACGATCTCCAACAGTTCTCCACTCTAACATCGACAGTCACCGCGCTGCGACTAACACTCGACTGGCAACCACAAAACGTTCGCTTCCTGTGAAAGACTTCGAACCCTTGCACCCTGGCCTCTCATTTCCCTCTCCTTGATTCGTATCCATGACACTGTTGCTTTGCACGTTCTGCATCACTCACTCACTCACTCCGTCTCGCATCTCGCATAGACCCTCTTCCATCCTTTGCAAACTCACGAACTCTATCTGCATACACCCACCACCCCGCCCTCGCCCGACCTCTATTTGCGCAGTGCCCACAGCTCTTCACCTCCAGTTATCTTGGTTTAGTTTTTCGAACTCTTGATGGTTAGGATAATGTCGTACTATTGATGCACTTGTGCAACCATCCAATTTTGAACCCTTTGAATATCGTGGGCTCGAAATTGGCAAAAGCTAATAACCTGACAAAATTAAAAATTAAGATCAGAAGCCTTAGTTCAGTGGTAGAATGCATGATTCCAGCGGCCAAGCCAGAATCCATGTGGTCACAGGTTCAATCCCTGTAGGCTTCAGTCTTTTGCCCTCATACCACTGTTTTACAGTGTCCCACATGTCACTCGGATACCACTATCAGCTCCGCTGCAACCAATAACAAGCGCCGCGTCTGAGATGACCATTGCCCACACACGTGTCCGTCCAAATCTGTGCACGTACGACTGCTGACTTTCAGCCGTGTGTGGCGCGTGGTGTTTACCCAGTAGCTTCAGCTCTGTCAGCTAACTCTTTGCAACATGCTTTCAAAGCGGATTCGCCACACAAGGCCGCGTAACCTGGGGATCGCCAGCCGTTTCGAATTCTAGGCCACTGCGTCAGCGGAGGTGATTACCAATCGCGCCAGCACCAAAGGCTTGCGCCATCGTCTTCGCGCCATATAAAGCCTTCCAACGCAGTCTGCTTTGGAACGCACATCCCCCGCATCAGCTTCATCCGCACGCATATCTTCCGTCCGCAATGTCCTCCACATCTGTTGCCGCCGAGAACTCGACAAAGTCGCTGTTCCTCTGGACTGCAGGAACGCCGAATGGCCACAAGCCGAGCATCCTCCTCGAGGAACTGAAGGCTGCCTACCCGGGTGAGCTCTTGCATGGTAACCGCGAGGTCCATGCACGACTGAACAATCGGCCGACGCTCAGACTTTGACTACGACTTCCGCGCATTGAAGATCCTGGGCCAGGACGGCTTGAACGAGCAGAAAGAAGATTGGTTCCTCAAGATCAACCCCAATGGCCGTATCCCTGCACTGACGGACAAGTCGAAAGGAAGTGAGTGAGCCTGTTGGGAAGCACAGGCATTGGTTGACTGTCAACGTCCGTCAGATTTCAATGTCTTTGAGAGCGCCGCCATCCTTCAATACCTCACCCAGCACTATGACCCTGAGTATAAGTTCGGATTTGACCCCAAGTCCGAGTGGAAGGAGTACAGCGAGGTCCAGCAATGGATCCTGTTTGCTGTGGGCAATAATCACACTGTCGGTTATCAGCTCTTTGCTAACGCCAATATTGAATGTTGCAGCACGGCGGCGTCGGTCCCATGCAAGGACAAGCGAACCATTTCAACAAGTATGCGCCGGAGAAGATGTGCGTGCTTCTACCAACCATAGTAGCTGGTCTCTAACCTGCTTTGTAGTCCCTACGCTATCAACCGCTACCTCGACGAAACCAAGCGCCTCTACAGTGTCCTGGATACCCGCCTCGCTGGTCGGGAGTATCTCGTCGGTACTGGCGCAGGCAAGTTTTCCATAGCCGATATCAACGTCTTCCCTTGGTTTGTCCATTTCGCTCTGCTTCTCTACGTGTGGTTGACATGTGTCTTAGGGTCAGGATCGCGGGGTACACCGGAATTGAGAGCTTCGATGCCTGGCCCAACCTGAAGGTATTGTGCTTCCCTGCACACCGTAGTTTTGGCTGACTAATCGTCCCTTCACCAGGCTTGGGTCGACCGCATTTCTGAGCGCCCAGCTGTCCAGAGCGGCCTCCAGGTCCCTAAACGCACTTAGTGGATGTATTATGTGACAAATTTGCACATGTATCATCATTTCAGGCAATGCGAAGGCTGAGGGTACAAGAACTTGAAAGACATCGGAGTTTAAAGAGTGCATTTACGTGCCTTCGATATTGCAGCCAAGATGGTGACCTAGGGAAGTAATACAGAGTCACATATGAGTAAAATTCCCGCTGAAATTTCTGAGAGCAAGTCTCGAGATAGGTTGAACAAAGATCAAAGATGTCAGAGTACAACAAGTCGTGATTGCTAAAACAGGCAGGGCCAGGTGCCTTTATGAAAGTGGACTGGGAGCTAAACAGCTTCCACAAGCTTCCAGTTTATTTATGAGGCATTTATTTGATTAATGGTAGTCCTACATTACGTGTGCAATTACGTGTATACAACGCCTGATACAACCGGCAACTTGAAGATGGCGTTGACTTCTATAAAGTCAACATCACCCTGCCGGCTGTGTGATATCTATACTTGACGTTGGTTTGCTTATAAGCCTTCAGATTCGAGTACTAATTATTATGTCGCCGCGCGGCGAATTTTCCGTCTGGAAATGGTCCCAAGTCACTCGAATGTCATCACCAGCGGCGCTCTATCCAACCTGGATAACAAGCAGCTTGTCTCTTCGATGACTACTCCCCAGCCACCTACTGATCAAAATTTACTCACGACGGCTGACTCCCAGCCATGTGTGGGCCGTGATGTTTATCTAGTAACTTCGGCTCTGTCAGCAAGCTCCTTGCGACATGCTTTCAAAGCGAATTCCAGGCCACCGCGTCAGCGGAGGTGATTACCAATCGCGCTGTCTGTGTTGAGGCCCAAAAGGCTTGAGCCATCGTCTATACACTATATAAACCCTTCCAGCGCGGTCTGCGTTGGTATGCACATCTCCCGCCTCAACCTCATCTGCACGCACATCTTTCGCCGCGCCATGTCCTCCACGTCCGCCGCCGCAGAGAACTCGACAAAGTCGTTGTTCCTCTGGACTGCAGGAACGCCGAATGGCCACAAGCCCAGCATCCTCCTCGAGGAACTGAAGACCGCATACCCGGGTAAGCCGTCTTATGCGCGACAACTGTGAGGTCACTACGCTGACCAGGCAAGCCAACGCTCAGGCTTCGACTATGACTACCGCGCGTTGCGGATGTTCGGCTCGGACGGCTTGAACGAGCAGAAAGAAGATTGGTTCCTCAAGATCAACCCCAATGGCCGTATCCCTGCACTGACGGACAAGTCGAAAGGAAGTGAGTGAGCCTGTTGGGAAGCACAGGCATTGGTTGACTGTCAACGTCCGTCAGATTTCAATGTCTTTGAGAGCGCCGCCATCCTTCAATACCTCACCCAGCACTATGACCCTGAGT
>Ga0247815_10003613_pt1 | contig 11079 bp, 9 predicted proteins | sample UWRJL194509B1_FD_181014 | JGI IMG/M metagenome (GOLD analysis project Ga0247815, IMG submission 181014) | Plant litter microbial communities from Arlington Agricultural Research Station in Wisconsin, United States - UWRJ-L194-509B-1 | ecosystem: Environmental > Terrestrial > Plant litter >... | reverse complement strand
CATGGCGGCAGGGCTGTTATGACGCTCACAGGTCACGATAAGGCAGTTAACTCGGTATCATACTCTTCTGACGGTCGTCTTTTGGCGTCTGGTTCGGAAGATGGAACAGTCCGCATCTGGGACACGCGGACAGGCGAAGAAGTCGTGTCTCCAATGCGCAGCGGCGATGGTTCTGTTCTGTCGGTGGACTGTTCCCGTAACAACAAGTGGGTTGCTTCCGGAACTCAATCAGCCGTCGTATGTGTTTGGGATGTTACACTTCGCCCAGGGAGCTTGCGGAAGCTGAGCGGTCACTCTGGCTCAGTTAGCTCTGTGGTATTTTCTCCGGACAGCTCTCGCCTTGCGACAGCATCAAGGGACAAAACCGTACGGCTTTGGAATCCCGATAAGGGAGAGCAACTCAGAGTTCTAAGTGGTCACGAAGGGGCAGTCAGTGGAGTAGCCTTCTCTCCATACGGGGAGCTGTTGGCATCAGTCTCTGGGGATAAGACCATACGACTGTGGTACAGCGCCTCTGGGCAAACTGCAAGGGAACCCCTTGAAGATGCAGGATACGGCGGTGTTCAATTCTCGCATGACGGCGCGATGATTGCCGGAATCTCTGGCAGCGCGGTTGTACTCAGACGATTCGAGACCGGAGAGGAGATTGCGTTACTACGCCAGAACACCAAGAGATATCGTTTTTGTTTTGCGCCGGATGGGGAGTCGCTAGTGGCGGCGTGTGGCAGGGATATCCGTGTTTGGACCCCACATCCGCAACAGGCGTCATGGGTCGATCTCAGCGGCCACAGAGGCGATGTTAATGGGGTCACCTTCTCGCCGGACGGGATGTACATCGCGTCAGCCGCTGATGACGGTACAATCAGAATCTGGAGTGCTGGGAGCGGGCATTCGGTTGTTCCCCCACTGCCTACGCACGAACAGGCGATAAACTCGGTGACAATGTCGCAAGACGACGCTTTCATTGTCAGTGGCTCCAATGATAGATCGGCGCGGGTGTGGAACGCGAGTACTGGCGAGGCAGTTTTTCCACCACTGTGCGGGCACACAAACGCGATACTATCTGTGGCAACCTCACCAGACAGACGCCTGATTGCATCAGCGTCAGTGGATTGCACCATACGGCTGTGGGATGCTCAATCGGGAGAAGCGGTCGGTGGGCCAATGCGTGACCACACCAATTACGTCGGGTCTGTGACATTCTCACACGATGGGCGGTGGCTTGCATCGGTATCGGACGATTACACCGTGCACATGTGGGACGTCGCGACACAGCGGGTGTTGACCGTTCACTCACTGCCCAACCGGAATCGAGCAAACGTTGTCGCAATCTCCCCTGACGATGGAATTGTCGCCGTAGGAGACTGGATTGGGCACATCTATCTCTGGAAGACAGAGGCAGATACGAACAAACACGAGCGCGAGCTGCTCCATAGAGCTGACACGGCAGTCTGGTCCATCGCATTCTCCCCAGATAGCACGAGAATAGTGTCTGGCGGAAATGACAGCGCAGCACGCATTTGGAGCATCAACGCGGGCCGGTGCATGCACGCTCTTCTGGGCCATACGGACAGTATCTGGTCTGTGGCATGGTCTCGCGATGGGCATCTTATCGGCACGAGCTCGCATGACACTACAGTGTGTCTTTGGGATGCAATGACAGGCTCGCCACTTACGACTCTGCGTGGACATACCAAAGCTGTCATGTCCGTTGCATTTACCCGCAACCAGCAGTTCATCGTATCAGGCTCTGCGGACTGTACGATTCGCAAGTGGGATATTCACGCAGCGTGCAAAATAGCCTCTGAGCGCCATAATGATGCTGTTGTAGCGCTTGGGAAGGCCACCCTCCAGGACGGATGGCTGGTGGGATCATCCGGGGAGCTCATCTTGTGGGTGCCGGCTGAATACCGCGCGTACCTTGCAGTTTTTCCTTGCACGCTTCGAATCGACCAAAGGCGCGTCAACATCGGAATTGGCGAGAGTTACCTGTATGCTGGCTTGAACTGGACCTCGTGTTGGCTAAATTGAATGCTGAAGTACCTCGGTCAGAGCTCCTACACCCTGTTGTCATTTCCCTATTTACAGTAGTTTCATTATGTCGGTAAAGAGCTTGTCAACTTTTGATATAAGTGTTGTGGACATTTACGCGTCCGCGGCCTGGGAGTTCAAAGCCGCATCGACAGATTTCGTAATCGACAGATAAAAATGCCGTGCAAGCTCAGATACATGGTGATTTAGCAGTGAGATGTGCCTCAAATCATTTGAGGAGAGGTTAGTAATATCTTGGTGCTGTGAAATGGTAATTACAAATGCTACTAGACAGTGCAGATGAGGGTTTACGAGGGAGCGATTGACGTACACGACGACTTCGTTGGACACCTATTGTGCACTGTCGTATATTGTCTCTGAGCTATAGATACCGTCTCTCAGCTCTGCCGCTGTTATGCGTTGACGGTCGAAGCAGCTGCGGCTCTTTTGCGAGTAAACTGGGCGCATGTGCGAAGAATTATGCACACCAGAGCTGAGATAACACTACTTTGAAACCTGTGTGCGTAATCTTTCGTATTATGTCTATGACTGCGCTTGAAGTGCGTGAAGTCTCCTGCGTACTGGCTGACCCGCGTTTGAACTTGTTCAGCGACCTTTGCTCCTCCGAATCGCTGTGTGCTGCCGACGTGGCGCAAGATCAGGCCACGGATGTTATTGAGTTGAGTCAGTGTCTAACTGGGTGGCTAATAGGTTAGTTGTTCCTCAGGTCCGTGCCTGCATCTTCGTTCATGTTCTCTTTCGCTCTACCACTGACGCCAGTTCACTGGTTCTTTCATACAGGGTGTCATGACAAGGTCCCACGCGATCTTGGGCCTGTTATTACCGAGGAGCTTAGCACTGCTCGAAAGTCAACCACAAGAACAAGGCGATTCGTCAGCACACAGTGTCCGTAGAATGCATTTCGAGTCTATAAGTTGGGTCGCAAAGACGACCCGAGCGATTCTATCGTCTTTAGCAAGATAAATTTGTACACTCCAGTCGACCGTCGAGGTCGCCTTATAATCTGCAGGAGGCGCGAGCGATCTGCGCCTTTGAGATGCCTTGTTCCGTAAGAAAGAGGACAAACGTCGCTTCATTCGCACAAGATGCAAAGAAATGAACGCGTGGCCCTTGTTGCTGACCCCTCATGCTGTATCATCTTTCTGGCCACACCCCAACGCGACTTGTCCCACATTTCAGGAGCGAAACTGACGTTAATTCTTGGGCAACTCGGGCCAGATCATCGAGCCTCGATTATATTGTGATGCTGAGAACCTTTGTGCGCGAATCCACACCGCAGTTCAAGGTTTCAACAAGGCCACGTGCTTCCTGTTATTCATGATAAGCGTCGTTCAGAGAGTGAAATATCACGTTAAGGGATCGAGATAGATAGATTATGGTTGTATTTTGGCATCGTACTCAGACGACAGAACCATGGATCTATGATATAGAGGGTGATGACCGCGGAGCCCACAACGTGGACCCCAAGCGACCTGGCCTAACCAGTGCGCTAAAATGTATTAATGGTCACATCATCTGGCCGATGAGATGACGAGACTCTGCATGTGGGAGAGCATCTCGTCAACGTCGAGGCGGAGCTAGATCGTGGAAGCTCCGCGCGCGCTTAATTTCGACTTTGACCTCCTGCTTTACGCTCAGAGCTACACGCGCGGCCGCCACGAACATTGTCCACCGCCTCAGGCTCGACAGCAATGCGCGAGGTACCAGCACAAGCCGCACCTGCTCTGGAACGTTCAAACGGGCTCGTCGCCGCCTGCCTTTGCTTTTCGTTGGGGCGTTGTACCAACCCTGATGTACGTGCACATTTGAACGTATGTTTGGCTCGCTTCCGTGTGCCTTTGACTATAAAGTCGTGCTGATATCGAGAATCAGGTTTAGTCTTTGTACAAGACACGGGTCACGGCTCGCGGCGATGTCCAGCACCGGGCGCTGTTGTCGACGCCAGACACTCTTCCGCCCCGGCTGCTCTTTGTCCGCGTACAGTCTTGGAGCATCACGGCGTCCTCTTTCTCGACCAATGGCGGCGTGACGTGGGACTCGTGACGGTATGTATTTGAGCTAGTACTTTGCAGGACGTGTGAGCTCATACATTTTATGCAGCTACTTCTCTTGGTCTCTTACTAGCTGGTTACGCTGTTGCCGTCACAGACTTTCGCAGGGTTCTCGTTCAGATCGGCGTGCTTCAATCTCACCGCGGCGACTTGGACTTCGGCTGGTCCATTATAACTGCCGACATCGGTCGCGTTCACAGCACCTGTTCCACTACCTCCTCAGCCCCAGGATGTCCAACAGCAGCACCCTCGTCCGGCTTCGGATGTGGTGGTGGTGATCCCGGCGCAGGTCGCCCACAATCCCCTTCCAATATCGGTCCTCCTACGCCGAGGAACTTTCAGCTTGGCGGCAGTACAGGCAGCCCGACGATATGTCCTATCAGTACGGAGTGTTAGAACAACGACTGGCGAGGATCAAGGGCATTACCTTATGACGAAGACGCCATGTGCTCAAGCCAACAACACCCAATTCGCGATCTCCTCGCGTAGCTGTCTCATTATCACTGGGACAGTGCTCGCCATGCTCCTCGCGCACCCCAGCATCGTCTCGCGCATCCTGTTTGCAGCCCACGCCGAACCCGACTCAGTTTCGTCTAAACCTCGCGCGCTCTATCGATGCAGCCAGGCCTTCGTTTCACGCGCTCGTGCTGGCAACTGTAAGGTGAAGCAGGTGTGTCCGTCCATCCGTTACGTCGCTCAACTCGCTGACCATTTCGTCCTACGTTAGGTTGTGCAGCCTAGAACCTCGCCACGCGCATCGGCGAGCGCTTTCCCAACCGCAGTGGACTGGCGTCACTGCTCGACCATATCTCAACATCCGAAAGCTCTCAGGCCCATTGCAAATACGACATCCATTCGAAGGCACGGTGTCACACGTTAAGGCTCATGGCGGTTGGGCGAGGTCGGCGATGGGTCTGTGCGCCAGATACATCTCGGCTTTTACTCAAGCGTTGGCACCTGCTGTATTCGCACAGCTCACGGACTCGATATCGCTAACGCAGAAATACTACTGCGGAAGACGTGGGCTACGGTCATTCCTATTTTGCGTTCATTCGCCTGGCCAGCAGGTTGATGAACCCCGTCATGCCGCATTTCGGTTCTGTTGAGAGCACAGCGACCGCCGTCACTCTCGCACCGTCGTCTTCCTCGACTCGACGAATCTTCGTGTGCGTACCCCCGTACTCATTTGATCCCTATATTCACATTGCATCCAAACAGTCGTCTCTGTGTCGCCTGCGTTGCCCTCTCACGACAAAGAGGCATTCATGTCGTCGACCCTCCTTCATTGTTGCTCAAGCTTGACATCGAGTCGTACAACGCTCGCTTCTGCGCAAACGCTATCGGCACCCTCGCTCCATCCACCTCGCATGACCACTTCCTCATTTCGACACTGGCTACATCATCGATGTCTTGGAGTCCAGTCAACGCAGGCGTCCGACGCTCAGCATGTTCGGCCGCCCGTGAGCTCGGGCGGAAGTAGCTCCGGCGCCGCCTGACGGTGACCTTACGAGCACGCTCGACTCGACGCGCGGGTTCCTTCCGCTCATCGGGGTCTACTCTATGGATGGGTTGGAGTGGGAGAGGATGCCCGCGCCAACTGAGGCCGCGGCTGCCAAAGATGCCAGGTATGTGCATGTTGCTGGCGAAGGATTAATGCTGTGACTGATCCGCTCGTGTAGCGTGGTCGACGAATGGTAGCACAACAGAGCGGGGCATTACGATGGGGGATGACATCGGATGCGCAAGCGCGGAGGAGACCAACTATGCGGCAGGAGGTGCGCCATGTCTGGTTTTGCGTGTGCTCTGTGTGGTAGCTTACGCTCTTGCTTCTTCGCAGACCGACCCTCGTCAATACCGCACCTGCATCGGCTGCCCCGCCGCGCCTACACTCGCTCGCCCCGACGACTCTGCTCACGCCAGCTGCCGCCCCTTCGCCGCTGATAACCATCTGCAAATACATATATGTGCCTGGCAGCTGCGACATAGTGTTAAACCTCAAAGGCGCGCCAGCCCTGTCTAACGTAGGCCAAACCCGATATCGCACACGGCAACGGCACCGGCAACGATCCCGACAAAGAGCCATCAGAGGAGCCTCGGCGCGAGTCACAGCGCGACGGCTGTACCATCGAGTCAGACGGCGCCGAGACCGCCTACGCCAGTATCAACGACCAGCCCCGCTCGTTGTCGACATTCAGCATTTACCGGAAGCCCAGAGCCAGCACACGCCAGCACCACGCAGTCCAGTACCACGTCAACAGAAATCAATCCGTGCGAGCCCTGTTCATGAGCGCACTTGCCCCTGCCACTCCTACCCATGGCCGCACGTGCAAGCATGCAGGCCGACCCGATCAGCAGTGCAGCGACCGCTCACGGCACTCGGCATTCCCGTTGCAAGCAAGGCTTGTTGAGGTCCGGACATGACCAGGGTGACAACAGGTGTGCCTCCGTCTTTGTTGCCCGACCCACGCGCGGGTGGGTTCGCGCGGTGTTTCGGCAGTCTTGCTGGGTGTCTGGCGACGAGCAGTCTTATCACCAAACCCCATGACTTGCCGGTCTCTCAGACGTCAAAAGGCGTTAGGATACACAGCACATCAGATGAGGTGCTTAGCCATAGCGTGGCCGTCGGACCTGCTCGCCGTCTCTTCATCGCAGACGCATCCTCGTCAACTGACGCGTCTGTATTTTCTGCTCCGTCACGGCCCCATACACTGCACCGATGACCTTGTTTACGCCAACAGGCTCCTCCTCGCCACTCACACGCACCGGAAAACACATAGCAGGACCTGGCAGCAGCGGGGTAACGTTGAACCCCCATGGGTGCGACAAGCCCTGCCGAACCGACTAATTAGCTAGAGTCGCCCACCAAGACGGCGGCAACGATCCCGACCCTGACCCCGACGAAGAGTAATCGGAGGAGCCTCGGCGCGGGTTCGAGCGAGACGCCTTTATCACCGAGCTAGACAGCGCCGAAGCCATCGCCTAAACAGTGGCAGGAACCACAATCACAGCTAAGGCCGGTCCCACATGTTCTCGCCATCCCGCCAGACATCAACACCACGCAGTCGTGTGCTGCAGCAACAGACACCGACCTGCGCACGCACCAGCGTACTCTACCGCTGCTGCTGTTTGCTTCTTCCCTGGCCACGACTTCGCTCGCTAGATATGGGCGCTGACTCGAACCTCAAGTCTCGGGCGCAGGAGAACGCGCGTGAGCGGGTGGAAGTTGGCCTCATTCTTTCGTGTAGGAGCACGAGGCGACGAGGAAGTTCGAGGTCAGGTGAGTCGGCATGAATGTTGCTGGTATCAAGCTCCCGATCGACTGACGTTCATCTGTGTCACATTAGGATTTTGCTTGTCGATCGCTTCTACTTTGGCACGCCACCCGCGGCTGCTTCGGTCGTGGCTGGCTTTTCGCACATGCCTGCTAGGCGGTCTCCACGCGCATGCAACTTCTGTCCACCACTCGAATGTTGACCGCGACCGCACTTGGGACGCCCTCACCTCGTTTATCGGTGGCGGACTCTGCGCTCCGTTGTTGCCCAAGCACAAGACTATCCCCTTCCTCGAATCGGTGCTGCAGCAACCGGTCGCCGTCAGCGACGATCAGTAGTCTCTATTAGAGAACGGTGTCGAGGGAGGAATCATGCCAAGGTGTGTTCGCTATAGCACATACTACGTGCGAGAGAGCTGCTTGTGGTCACGAGGGACATGTGCCCGCACGTTGCTCGCGGATTTGGTCTGCTTTCCCTCGTCGTGCCATGCCTCTTCTCGAGCTGCAACATTGGTGCTGACCGTCCGTATGTACGCGTTACACAGATAATTCAACGCACGCAACAGCCTAGGGCAGTTCTCGGAGCTGCAACGATGTCGGTGAGCTTGTCAAACCATACCGCTCTCTTCATCCTCTCCGCCCCGTTCACTGCGGTTTTGCGTGAGGTGGTGGCTCTTGTCTGACATGTTGTGTCGGTCAAATAACCCGCTCCCATGGCCGCTTTCATTCACCTGCCATGGTGTCTGTACTCCTTTATGGTTCCTCGATGCTACACGTAACACCTTCCCGTCTGCAACGTCTGATCTTGTTTTATGTACCCTCTTTGCTCGTCGCCCGCCACCGCCTCGTACGATACCTTGTTCCTTACTGACGGTGCTCTTCCTCATATTTCGCAGCTACAGTCAGATGTTCCTTACTTGGTTCGCTGAGAAGCCTCCGGCGTTGGACGACGTCATACCATATGTCAAGTTGCTGTCCGGCCACGCAAAGGTCACGGTACGTGTGCGAGCCCGAAGGACTGGGGAATGATGTGATGCGTCCTCCATGCAACTTGCATGCTTCGTGCAATGAGCTGACCGGCCGTTTTGTCTTTGCCGTTCCCCACAGTTCACTACAGCGGCGACTCCGAGTGCACTCACACTCAATCCTCCGCGTGCTCTGCTTGGTACACTGACGACAACCGAAGGCGCGCTCATCCACTCGGCGGCAATGCCGCGCCGTTCCTCAAGCTCAACATCGAAACCTACGCCAAGAACATCGAGGGCCTCATTCCCATCGGCGACACCTAGATGCTCGTACGTCGATAGCATTTCTTTGTCTTGATAAAACTGGTGCTGACCATATGTCACTCCTTCTTTCCTTCATACATCGTTCCGTTCACATCGTCCCATGTAACTTACGCTAAGTAATAATACCAGTCTCAACTACAGGTCGATCATTACGGTGTGGGGCGCCAACGACAGAGTAGCACCACCAGCGGCCCGTCTGGCTCACCAAGTGGGACCTGCACACGGACTGGCGGCGGCGGTGGTGGTGCGCCAACCCAGACCTCTGGCGATGGTGGTGCAGGCTTCAAGATCGGTGTCGCTGCGGTGTTCATGGGTTTTGCCGCCATATTCTTGTGAAAGATAGCATGTTGGTAATGCGCGGGATGTCGATCGATACTTCGTAATAGACAGGTGTTTGCCTTCATGAGCATGTGGCTGGAAAGTCAGTACAGTGCGGGGACATGTGAGGATTGACAACGGACGGGGTGCAGTTACAGTGATCACGCGACGACTCGGGCCTGCACACCGCACACGCGCTCGATTCAGCATCGAAACTCGTTCTGCACGGGCCGATTATCCAATCTTCTTTGACGCTGTATGTCGCCACGGCTGACCTCGGTGCTGTTTGTGTCTTTTGGTGGTGTCTTCAGGCGGTCTCGCTCCGCGCGGGGGTTGTTATCGTCGCGCACGAACCCTTCTTAGGACGCGCTCTCTTCCCTCTCCTTCCGTCCTTCTAATTCCACGGGCTGAATTTTGTCTTCCAGTTTGAAGATTGAAGATATCCTTATTTGATGCGCGTGCAGCCTTTGCACCCGGGTGGCGTTTAGGGCCGGCTGGTTGCGCTACCGCGTCTATCCGTACTTGCGTCTCTGGCTCTTCCTACTCACCATTAGAACGCCGCTTTCATTCAGCAAGATTCTTCTTCCCTACTCTGAAACATTTCGCGTATACTATGTGACGAGCCATTTGCGCGTATACGGCTTTGTATCCCAATGTCAGTACCTTTCGATGACACACCACTTATCACGAGCGTGCTGGGTGGAGGGAATGCGCCGCCTATGCTGAGCGAGTGAGTCTGCCCGCATCGCACAAATTCATAAACCCCTCTTGATCACTTCAAATACTCGTTTGATGTTTTTGGACCTCTCCTGGCCCCTCGTTCCGGCATCGATCTGCAGGCACCCGCCCAGCAGCTGGTCTTTCCTCCTGAACTCTTGTTTGGTGTGGCGTGACGGCTTCTCATGACCGCATTCCCGTCTGATTGACCTTCTCCCAAGCCCTCTACCTCGCTTGATCCTGCAATCGCTGCCCTTCATCCGCTGCCGATGGGATCAAGAATTTCTGGCTCACCGCTCTGCGAAACCACGTTGGCATTAGCGAACTGGTGACTGAGCGGGACAAGAAGGCGCTCAGCGCGCTCAATGTGCGGTTAGAGCTATCCAATCTCAAAGTTACTAACTAGTTCTCCTTCCTCGCACATGCTTAACTTTGGATCGCTCACTATACATGTCCTTGTCGACAACAGGATGTCCGTGTAATGCTTCTCCTCGTCGACACTCCGGGCTACAAGCTCGAGTTCGAGTTTGCCGAGAACGAATTTTTCAGCAACAGTATCCTGACTAAAGTGTATTACTACGAGGTGAGCCCTGCATCAGCTATGGCATACATGTGACAATTGACTGACTCCTCATCTTCTGCATCAGGACGAGCTTGACTACCAGGGTGACTACGTATACAAGAAGGCCGAAGGCTGCGAGATCTCGTGGAAGGATGACGAGAAGAACCTCGCGAAGAGCTTCGAGATCAAGAAGCAGCGCAACAAGAGTGTGTATTCCTTTATTGCTTTCTCGAGAACGGGGTGGATGCGGTCGCGGTGCGCTCGCGCCACCTAGCTCACTGCCTTCAGCTAGCCGTGCTAGAACGGCTTGACGCGCCTCTTCTCTCATCGTCCCCTTTTCTGGTCGACCATTCCCTTCGCTTCCCTCATGAATGTACATTTACACACACTCTTTCTAGACACCAACCGCGCCCGCCTGGTCCGCAAGGCGCATCCTGCAGAATCTTTCTTCAACTTTTCACGCCGCCAACTCCGCCGAATGAGGACGAGGACGAGAATGAAGATGACATCTAGGTACGCCCCATGATTAGTACTCTGCGGGAAGCACTAATGACTATATTTCTCGTCCCGTGTGTCTTTACATTGCCTCGGGGGTTAGTTAGGGGTTAGGGGTTAGGGTTAGGTTAGGGTTAGGTTAGGTGGTGGAGTTCTAATTGCGCCAATGGATAGACCTAGTACATGCAAGACAGCCAAGTGAAGAGCAGAAACAGTCAACAGAGAGTTACAGGAGTTGGAGACACAGATAGAGATGAGAGTCATATGAAACCGAGTCAGAGGCAGTGTGTGAGACAAGGAGACATGAGAGAAGACAAGACAGGA
>Ga0247815_10003611_pt1 | contig 11085 bp, 16 predicted proteins | sample UWRJL194509B1_FD_181014 | JGI IMG/M metagenome (GOLD analysis project Ga0247815, IMG submission 181014) | Plant litter microbial communities from Arlington Agricultural Research Station in Wisconsin, United States - UWRJ-L194-509B-1 | ecosystem: Environmental > Terrestrial > Plant litter >... | reverse complement strand
AGCATCGAGCGTCAATACTGTCACACTTCTCACATCGCCATTAACTCTATGCAAGCCGCGCGCCCAAGACAGACAGAGTAGGAATCACAAGCATCAATCAGTCCGGCGTCGCTTGACTCGTGGCGGCGAGGGGATCACGACCTCCTTGATGACCCCGCTGCGGCGCGCTGGCGACGCAGAAGGTGCACTTCTCTTTCGCGGAGGTGCTCTTGTCGACATATGCACGTCTCCTGTGGCCTCGTCGTCGGAATCACCAAGATCCGGCTCGCTCTCCTCCGCTGTGTCCGTGTCCGAGCTAGCGGCAGCCTTGGTGCTCTTAGATCGCGAGCGACTGCGGCGCTCGTCTTTTTCTTCGACTTTGCAAAGTTCCACTTCGACGCCGGCGTTGCGAAGGCAGTGGATCCAGATCTAAGGAAGACGCAATTCAGACTCGGCGAGGGGTCACCGTGGATGTCTCGAGCGAACTCACCCGTTGGTTGTCTCGCAGCTGGTCTCCCGGTCTGCCAAGTTATTGTTAGACCAGAACGCTTTCACGTCACCATATCACTCCAGACTCACCCCTTTACTTCCACGAACTTGGCCGTCTTCTTGCTCGTGTTCCACGCCAGCAGGTCGGGCACACCAGACGTTCGTCCGCCATAATCCTCACAGAGGATGCGACAAATGACAGCCAGTGCTGGTCCTCCCAAACATTCCGCGATGTCGCACAGGTCTTGACGTGAGAACAGGTCCCATCGCATGCCAATGCAGACGGTCATCCGTTCACGTTCGCGTGCATCCACCTCTTCGATAATCTGACGTCCACCAGTCTTGCGAATCCGATCCAGGCGGGACTCGATAAGTGAAAGACGAGAGAAGAAGAACGTATCATGAAAGATATCAAGCGGCGCCGACTGGAACTTGGTCTCAAATGCTATGGCCATGAGATTAGTTGAAGCTCATCGACAGATAGATTTCGCTCACCGCCTGGTACCTCGGAGAAGAGAACGTCCCAGAACAGCAGCGCAAAGAGGGATGTGACAACTCGGCCTGCACACCTCGTCAGTTGACCAAACAAACTGGACTTGTAGCCGATACGTACCCTCGGAATGAACGGCTTTGAACCCTTTCTTGGCATAGTACTCAATGGACAGCTCCTCCACAGACAGCTTGTCGCCGTTAGCTCCCTGCCAAACGGACTTGCCAACCCAAGGCGTCTGCATGCATGCCAATCAATTTCACAGATAAAAAAATACAAGTGCGTTATCTCACCTCCGCTTCTTCCTCATCTTTGTCATATATCCTTGTGCCAGTGAACGACACCGTCTTCGGGTTCCTGAGCTTCGACTCGTATTCGTATCGATCTTCCTTCGGCAATTTCAGCTTATTTTCAAGTCGTTGGAGCCGGGTTTCGAGCGTGAAGCGATTGACTGCATGACACCGATGAGTGCAACATTTGTCTGAGATGCTCGGCGAGCGTACCGAGGTGCATGTCTGGTTCTTTCAAACCCTTCAACACAGTTTCGCGAGCCAGGTTGAGATGGCGTTCGCCATCATCTTCAAAGCGTTCCGATTCATCCTTGTCGAATAGATCCCCGCTCTTCCCATACTGCAAACTCAGACGTCAGTGTGCGCACACGACTCGTGTCCAAACACCGACCTGCATGTAAAGCAGAGCGAGACGATCATACCAGCCACTGGAAGTGCTGTGAGCAACGTATCCGCAGTACAACGTATAATGCTCACCCTCTCTTAGTGTTCCTCCAGACTCTCTGAGCAAGCAAAGCTTTTAGACAAATGACCTCCGACTTATGGTCCTACGGCAGTGTGAGGCGAGACCAAACATGAGAGCCAAGCCGTGCTAACTGACCTTCAACAGTGCTAGTGCACGACATCCGGTATACATGATACGAGTGTACACATATCCTGCACGGTGCCGTCAGTAAGCCGCGCCTTCGATTGTGTGTTGATCACACGCACCAGGGTGAAACCGTGCAAGACAGGGGTTCTCGTCCAGCCCTTGATCCTCTGCATCTGCCACCAAATCGTCCCATCTCGGCCACGCCTCAGCTGCAAGCTCCTTTGCCCTTTGTGCTGCATCCTGTCTCGGAGTTGCCGAAATCGACTCTGCGTGTGCCTTGGCCTTCTTGGATTTGGGCTGGTACATGTAGCCGTACCCATCGAGCAGCTGGTCGATCTCGGCCTCAAGTTTGAGTGCACTCTCATAGTCAAGCAACCGTTCACGCGTAGGGAAGACATTGATGGTCCGTTGGTACTTGTACGAGGCATAGTTGCGCCGCTTTGCTCGTGAGAGGATGCTGGGTAGAAAGAGGTCGGTCGACCAGGTAGTGGCGCGGAAGAACACAAGCTGCAGTCTCCTGAACAACATGAGAACCTCTGGCTGGATGCGGATACAAGTAACTGGATTATCAACGTGAGTTGTCAAAGACAAGGGCGGGCACATATCACTCACCAAGCAGCGACATTATCTTCTTGCGTAAGATGTCGGACTGGCTTCGCAGCTTTTTGTCAGCGTAGAAATTTAGCTGGAGCTGCTTTAGTGGTCCGCCAGCCCCCGACAGCGTTGACTGCGAGGCTGCGTGATCCAGAAGGCTCTCAATAAGCTCAGGTCTCTGTTGAAAGTATAAGTGTGCAGTTCTCGAGATAGTGAGCAGGAGACAGCACCCACGTTCTTAGAGCTGGCTTTGGAAATGCCGAGTTGATTCGCGATGAGCTTTAGCTGATCCTTGTTGAGACATTGCAAGAGATCGGCCAAGGTAGCAGCCTCATCGTTTTGGGCGAAAAATGTGGTCGGAGGCGTTGTAGCAGTGGGAGCTGTCTGCACGGTCTCAGTTGTGTCTCTAGTCGGTTGTTCGTCGTCGTCGTCGTCCAAAGTGAGATCGATAACCTCTGGTTGAGACTGGCTCGTTGAAGCCCTGCGAGAAACGGCGGGCTTGGCAGGAGTAGGTGGCTTCTTGCCAGAAAGTTCATGCATTGCTGGCGCAAGATGCGGACCTAGGTCTGCATGGTATGACTTGTCGAGACCAGTCAGGCTGAGCCATTGGCCTGCCTTGCGTAGCGAAAGTCGGAGAAGAAGGTACTGCGCCTCATCTGCACTTATGTAAGTCGGGCGATGATCAGTTGTCAGGAGATGATATGCGCACACGTGAGCGCATTGAAGCGATTGAACACAGCAAGCTCCTCGGGCGAGAACAGATAGCTCTCTTCCTCCAGGACAGTTTGAAGGATTTCTGGTGTGCAGTGATTCAGCTTGTGCACCATGGAGCAAATGGAAAGCCATCGTACCCTTGAGGATTTCAACGTACATGCTTTCGCGGAACGAGGTACTGCTATCAGAACTCGGCGCTAATACTGCTGGTCCAGCCAGCTGGACTGTTTCTGTAACATTTGCGCTAAGTGTGTCGTCAATATGGAAGATGATTGCCTCGGTGTTTGTCGTGCGTCGTGCCATTTTGGCGAGTTGTGGCGGATGCAAGGTGGCCAAGGGCCAAACGCGCTTTACACTCCGCTTACGGTCCGAACCGGGGGCATTCTTAGGGAAAGGGGGCAAGCATGACTATGCATATCGAACAGATCGAGCAAAATATAAAACAAATAGAGACAACGCGACAATCCTACACGTGGCCGCGCAAGCGTTCCAACTCCTTGCGCAGACGCTCGTTCTCATCACGCAGGCCCGCCATGTCGCCTGCATACATCTCGGACATTTGGCGCATCTCTGACCGCCAGGCCGCACCCATCCGGATGAGGTCCATATGCAGTCCTTTGATATCGTCCTTTGTCGCCAACTCTTGCATGATTGCACGCAACATGGCCGGAGGTGCGCTACCGAACGCTGCCTTAGTTGGCGAAAAGTCTGGCGATGCAGGCCGCTGGGGGCGCCGGGTCGGCGAGAGCTTGTGGTCCTCGAACATCATGTGGGCTCTTGCAGTTGATATCGACTCGGCATCGGAGGCGGTCGAGGGAATGCGCTCCTCTTTCCGTTGACGAGACCGGGTTGGCAGCATAATAGTGTCAGTGTCCTGGTCAGTATCACCACCGAAAATGATTTCGGCCAGCGAAGCCGGTATCGATGACGAGGAAGATTCAGAATGCTTGCTCGGGCTGGTGCTCGGTGCGGTGTTGGCGCGTGTTCGCCCAGGCGTACCCAACCCAAGCGCTTGAAGTTGCAACTGCTTTCGAGGTGGGGATAAGTGCGCCGCCAATGGCGATGGAAGAGACGGGCTTGGGGTGTCCCTCGCCATGCTGGACGCCGTTGTCGTCGACACCTTCCTCTTGGACAAGATTTCGGAAGTCGACACCCTCCGACCTTCCGACCGTGTGGTCGCTAGTTTCTGCACCACAGCTGGTTTTGGCGAAAGCGCGCGGGTCGCGGGAACATTCTCTTTTGCTTGGCGGGCCGATCGCACTGTAGCCTCTGCAGCAAGCTTAGGCTGGTCTCGATCTGCGGCTGCGTCAGTGATCATCGCAAAGTTTTGCTCGACACCGTACCTCCAGGCGGTCTTCTGGCAGGCGAAACCACACCTTTTAACGCTGCCCGAGGTGCAGATGATGCAGTCGGGCTCCCAGTCTTAGGCTTGGGAGAGGTCGAGGAAGTAGCATCACTTCGACTCGTCGATGGCTTCCCTGCAGCTGGCTGTTTGGCGGATGTGCCGGCCTTGGCCGATATAGTTCGTGCCTTTGCACCTGAGGATGTCTTCGAAGTCTGCTTTGCAAGTGTCAGTTGTAAAATCCGGCGCGACAGAGTTCCGCTTACAAGCCAAGCCAGATGTGTGATCCGGCTGCTGCGCTTGTCGACGGCATGGGATTGTGGCTGCTTGTCAGCAGCGCGCAGGTCGTAGTTGAGGACTCGGCCATCCCGCGTCCCGACTACTACAAACGGAGCGTCTGGCTGAAACCTAATCGACGACAACTGCGCTTTAGCGTCGATGGTTTTAACGAGCCTGTTCCTGAAGTTAGCTCGTGCGCACTTGCTCAAAGTCGCGTGCTTACAGTTTTTCCTTGTCCAAATCAATGATACCGATCAAGCCTCCGGCAGAGGCGACTGCGATAAGACTGTGGCTGAATGGGCTACAGTCGATATCGACAATATCGCCACGCGAGCCACTGCCAACTTGCAGGGCCGAAACAGGCGCGTCCGGCGCGAGAAGATTGTGGACCAAAAGTTGGCGACCGAAAGCAGAAAACAGCGTGTGCTCGCGCGTTGGATGGAATTTGACCATACTGCATGCTGCAGAGTCATTGGGCAAACCACGGAAGATGGTGCGCGCCGAAGAGGCGAGGTCGTACACGTGCAGTGTCCTGGAGGCAGACGCAAGCAGCGCGCCGTCTCGCGAGAGTGCGAGCGAAGTGATGGGGGACGCGTGGCCGCCGAGTGTTTCTGACGGAGCCACCATACCAGTTTGGTAGACGTCAATGAGCATGTCTCGCGCCACACAGACCAGACCGTCCTGCGCAGCGAGCGCACAGACTGGTAATGCATCATCTGCAAAACTGAATAGATGTGTGGCAGACTCGCGGCCGTACTTGGCTACACCGCCAGCGCTTGCAATGTACACGGAGGTCCCATCGCAGGCAGCGGCAAGTGGACCAGTAAGCGAGCTACGAGTAGGCGCCGTGGCTGACCCAAGCTTTGGATCGAGCAGCACGAGCTCGGCGGTGGTCACAGCGACAAGCGCGAGCGGTTTAGGCATGATGGGGCGGAGGCAGAAGACAACTTCGAGGTCCGACGCCGATATTGCACGTGAGGTCGGGCCCAATGATCGGGTGCAATCACAGCACTTGGCCCACCTCAGCAGAAGACGGACTGGTCGGCAAACGGACCCAGTGCTTGCCTTCTTCCCTCCACCGTGTCCCATGTCCGCACTCGATCCCCTCCTCCCGCCCATCGAGCTCGCGGTGCAGCGCGTGAGTTGGTGCCTCCGGGTCGTTGCTGCAACTGATCGCCGTTTGTCTCCGGCATCTCCCCAGACCCACACCTCTCACCCAAACCCTGAGAGTCAGCAGCTGCCCATACGCACATCCCGAAGAAGGCGCCACTGCACCAGTCCAGCGTGCATGATCTGGACTGCTGCTCCAACTCGTGCATCGATGCGGACATCCACGGTCAACAGGAGAAGAGTGCAGAGGGAGAGCTGTTGCAACAACGAGCTCTGCCACAGTCGTCGCATTCGTCCGACCACTAAAGACGATACTGACCCAATCAGTATCGCATATCCGTGGCTCACACTTCCAGACGGCATAATGCCGTCAACTCCGCCTCGTAAAGTTCGAGAGCTGACTTCCGCGGGCTTGCAAACGCACTCGCCACCTACTCCGGCGCCAGAATCACCGTAATCATCATTCACACCCACAATCCTTGGACCGCTTCGTAACAGAACCACTCGGCGATACGCCACACCGCTCCAACCATCTTTTTATATTCTGAGAAGTGCCCTTAGTGGCACCGGACATAGCGCTACTGTATACTCAATGGTTTCCCGGGACAACGAGAAGGAATATATCCTCGTCCCTCCGTCTTCGTTCATGCACCCCTGCTTTCGCCAGAACTGTCTCTTACGATTCTTCCATCAAATAAAACTATTGGGATGGTAGTTGCCGGTCTGCAGTTCAGCCCTTGTCTTCATACCATGCCTCCAGCGCTGACACCAATCGCGCCTGTGACCTCCGACGCCGTTGAATTCGAGCAAAACAACGTGCACACTGTCTACGATGCAATCGCGGATCACTTTTCGTCGACGCGTTACAAGCCGTGGCCGGTAATCGCAAACTTCATGTCATCGCTCGCGGCGGGCTCGGTTGGCATCGATAGCGGCTGTGGCAACGGAAAATATTTGCCTCTTGGCACTCCGAATGTTCTTACGGTTGGCCTAGATCGCAGCGCGAACCTGTTGAAGATTGCACAACGAGCTGGTGATGCGGCGCGCGATGTTGCTCTTGGAGATGCGCTCGATGACTGTTGGCGAGCTGGCTGCTTCGTGCGTCGTCTTGCTGTTTGCTAAGAGAAGTTACCAACGAAGATGCTTATTTAGGACTACGCTATCAGTATCGCATGTCTTCATCATCTCGCGACCCCGCAAAGGCGAAAACAGGCCGTTCAGGAATGTCCCTGTTCCCGCTGCTGACTGCTGTATAACTGAACATATTCTTAGACCCTGCTTCGCGCTGTTTCAGCCCGCGGTGGGAGGGCTCTCATCTACGTCTGGGCAACGGAGCAGGATGAGCTCTCTAAACGGGTTGTACCTGTCGTCGAAGGCGAGAGCAAAGCGCAAGATGTGCTGGTCCCCTGGGTGCACAGCTCCGGCGTCCTGCAGCGATACTATCATCTCTTTAGCGCAGGAGAGCTCCGCCAACTGGTCGTCCTGGCCGCAGAGGCACTGGAACTCTATGTGGGCACAAGTATCGCCGCGACCACCCATACTCAAGGTGTTGAGATTGTCGCGGAAGGCTGGGAGAGATCAAACTGGTACATTGAGTTGCGAAGATGGGCAATATAACCATAGATTTCAGTTCAGTTCCAAGTAAATTTACACTGTAATTGCTGTGTCCGGGATTGGCGTGGCATCGCGCACCGAGACGTCTGGACCAGACACAGCCGGGTTGATAAGGTTGAGGTACTCGTGAATGTATGTGGTCAAAAGTGCCACCTCTTCTTCCGTGACCGCGTTGTAGAGTGAAGCCCGAATGCCTGAGAGAAATAGTTGAGTTCAGTTTGCAAATCAGCTTCACGTTAGTCGTACCTCCGACTGATCTGCATGGGCGTCAGTACACAGTCATGGGCAGAAAGACTGACGCACCGATGGCCCTTGAGCTGAAGTAATCCCCTCTTCACTGCACCGTCGATGAAGTCCTGCTCACGTCCCTCTCCGGGTATAGTGAAGGTGCAGTTCATCCAGCTACGAGAGCCCTCCTTAACACGCAGATTGAACACGCCCGCTTCTTTGCCCTTCTCCAAGGCGTGGTACAACGCGCGCCTCTTGGCCTCATTGAACTGCTCCATGTATGTGATACCTCCCAGTTCTTGAATGCACTTAATCACGAGGCTGGACACGTAAACCGGGAACATGGGTGGAGTGTTGTACAAGCTGCCAGAGTCGGCCAGCGTTTTGTACGAGAGCATCAATGGGACGGGTGTAGCGCCGAGCTTGGCGGCAGCGTCGACATCGACGAGAAGGTCCTTGCGCACGATGAGGATGGTGAGACCGGCAGGCCCGATGTTCTTTTGAGCACCAGCATAGATGAGCGCGTGGTCCGCGAGGTTCGGGATTGGTCGCGACATAAAGGATGAAGAATAATCGCCAATGAGCGGGATGAACTTATCGCGTCCACCCTCACCGAGTAGATCGAATGGGAACGCTGTTGGGCCTGGGAGGTGCGCAAACTGCACGCCGTCTACGGTCTCATTCTCACAGTAATAGACGAATGCTGGGGCCTGGGAGAGGGTCCACTTGTCGTGTGGTGGGATATTGTCGAATGACTTGCCATCGGCCGAGAATTGGCGGGCATCAACCACGACATTGACCTTGGCTTTGCCTGCGAGGCGACGCGCCTCCTCAGCGGCCTTTTTGCTCCAGTTGCCTGTAACGACGTAGTCCATGACGCGATCTTCGTCTGGGAGGTCGGGGAATAGGAGCCTGTGGCGTGCGAGCAGGTTGAGCACGACTGCAGAGAACTGCGTCGTTCCGCCACCCTGCGCGAAGACAATACTATGAGTCTCGGGCACGCTAAGAACTTCGCGTATGTCGCGTTCTAGGGACTGGATTAGCTGAGAGAATTCCTTGGAGCGATGCGAGATCTCTGTGATGCCCATGCCGGTGCCGTTGTAGTTGAGCAAGCCTTTGGTCGCCTCCTCGAGTACGCTGCGAGGGAGTGCGGAGGGACCAGCGCCAAAGTTCACGATGTTTGAGCGATCCATGTCTGGGTGGTGTGGATGAGGTCAAAGGTCAAGGTATGGGTGGAGCCGGAAGCATCCATCGCATTTATTCATGCGATCGCGTCGAGTCACGGTGTCACCAGGAAACAAAAGTACGTATTGAAGAGGTACTGAGGCATGTATTTCCACTAAGGGGGAACAGAAACATAAAACGGCAAGCAATGCGGAGGGTTCAAAGCAAGCAAAGAGCAGGGAAAGACGGTCCCCGGCCAAAACGAGATGCGGGCAACGAAGAAAGGAGTGTGTGTGTGGGTGGGCGGATCGAGAGCCAAGTACAAGAACTAGAGTCTAATTACGGGTCACTGGGGTATTAGTGTAAGACGAGCGGTGCGGTAGACGAGCGCGAAGGGGGTGTGCATGGCACAACCATATCCACCGCCACCGCAGGATACCACGTCGCTACACGCACAGGCGAAGCAGGCGCACGCAGTGGTTCCATTTTCCTCGTATGAAGATCTCCCTCAAGCCTTATAGGCTTCTTTGTTGAGGGTTTTGGTGCGCGCCTGGAGCAACCAGCATGCTGAGGCACATCGAGACCGAGAGTAGTAGGTCGATGAAGAAGAGACCAGGAAATGTTGTTCCACTTGATGCAAGTCCAGACAGGGCAGTGAGGGTTGCTGCAATGTCTGCGACGGGGGATTACGGCGGCATCCCTTTGCTGCCGCGCGCCACTAGCTTTAAAGAGCTGTTTACGAGGCTCAGAACGCGTCAAGCTCTGCGAAATGTCACACCCAGAGTTAAAAATTAAGACGATATGGGTTTAGAAGAATATCGGACACACCTGGGCTAATGGGAAGGCAGGTAAGAGCTGAATGGCAGGGCCGAGAGGAGCAGAGGGTGGAGGAGTCAAAGCCGGAACCGTCCACATTGCGTGTGAATTGTGGGAGATTAAAGACAGGGTGAATTAGGCGAGAAACGGGAGACCATGAGAACGGGGATGGGGTGAGGACAAGACGCGTGGGCGGAGATTGAGCACCAACAGACGGCATTAGACCCTGTGGTGTGGCCTGGTTCCGCGATCCGTGAGAGTGCAGTGACAATCAACACACTGCACGCTTGCTAACACGAGGCATCCGTTGAGATTGTATGGTTCATTAGCATCAGAGCCGTCGCGGACGTGTTGTTGGCCGTTTGAGTTGCACTGGGAGCGACAGCAACGAATAAGGTGTCGTGTGGCAACGGCCAGCGTGGTGATTCAGGGCGGAGTTCGAGTGGGAATGCGTGCCGGACACATTTTGGTGACACGTCTGTCACTCTCCTTCTGGCTATGAGCACACCAACGCCACACCCGGTCTTGGCCTGGATTATTCTCAAACTCAAGCTTTTCATCATATGGTTTCTCAAGGCGGGGCCTATGCCCAAGCATGTTGGCTTCGTTATGGACGGCAACCGGCGCTACTCGCGTGCGAAGGGAATTGCTGTACGCGACGGGCACAGCGACGGCTTTGTTGCCCTCCGCAGGGTGCGCTATTCCGCTGCGCACATGCGCGAGCTCATGGGCATGCCAGGTCCTCGAGCTTTGCTACAGACTTGACATCAAATGTGTAACGGTGTACGCATTTTCGATTGAGAACTTTAAGAGGTCGCAGCGCGAGGTGGATGACCTCATGAAGCTCGCCAAGGATGGTCTCAACGGATTCTGCGAGCACGAGTGCGCACTCTTCTATGTATTACAACCATCCCTTGCTAACCTTCCCGGTACAGTAAACTGCTACAGGAGAACGGAGTACGGCTGAACGTGATTGGCGACACTGCGCTGCTCGCCCCCGACGTGCAGGAGGCTATTGAGCGCGCCGAGTCCCTCACTCGTAACAACAGCCGGTCAGCATCGTGTTATTGGCCCGTATCTATGTTGCTGACCCTGCTGCAGCGCGGTTTTGAACATTTGTTTCCCGTACACGTCGCGCCACGAGATGGCACATGCCATCGACGCGGCAGCAAAGGCATCACTGCCGTCAGCGTATGTGCTCCCGCCTACATTATCATTCTTTCTCTGACTCGCATTTGGTAGTGACCTGACAGAGCGCGACGTCGACTTCCACCTCTTTACGACGCAGGGATTTAGCCCGCCGCTGGATATTCTCATTCGGAGCAGCGGTGTAACACGCTTCAGCGACTTTCTGTTGTGGCAGGTGCGTGCCAAAGACGCGTTG
>Ga0247815_10003610_pt1 | contig 11085 bp, 10 predicted proteins | sample UWRJL194509B1_FD_181014 | JGI IMG/M metagenome (GOLD analysis project Ga0247815, IMG submission 181014) | Plant litter microbial communities from Arlington Agricultural Research Station in Wisconsin, United States - UWRJ-L194-509B-1 | ecosystem: Environmental > Terrestrial > Plant litter >... | reverse complement strand
TTATGTAAAGCAGATGCATGACCTATTGTAGGCTCTGCATCGCCAAACTGCTCATCTACAAATTTAAGCACCAGCAATTTTTCATAAAGTTTAAGGGTTTCCTGCAGGAGCTGGTCCAGTTCTTCCCTATTCTTTTGTTTTAGTATGCGGTGGGCAATGCTTACCAGGTCGGCTTCTAACTTTTTCTTCATAACTTTTAGAATAATAAGGGGTGGCGCAATAGTTTTTTAATAAATTTGTTTGAATACAAAGTAACACAAAACATTTTTGTTTTACTGCCAGAAAAATGCAAAATGTTTCTTGAAAATACAGTAAATCATAAAGAACAGTTCGGGTGGATAGAGGTAATTTGCGGGTCTATGTTCTCAGGTAAAACCGAAGAACTTATCCGCAGGCTTAAGCGCGCGCAGTTTGCCCGGCAAAAGGTCGAAATTTTTAAACCATCTATAGATACCCGCTACCACGAAGAAATGGTGGTGAGCCATGATGCTAACGAAATACGGTCTACTCCCGTTACATCAGCATCCATGATTCGCCTGCTTGCACAAGAGTGCGAAGTGGTGGGTATAGACGAAGCCCAGTTTTTTGACGATGAAATTGTTGCCGTGTGTAACGACCTTGCCAATAGCGGCATCCGCGTTATTGTGGCCGGGCTCGATATGGATTTTAAAGGCAACCCCTTTGGCCCCATGCCTGCCCTTATGGCCACTGCCGAATATGTTACTAAAGTTCATGCCGTTTGTACCCGCACAGGCAACCTTGCCAATTATAGTTTTAGGAAAGCCAATAACAACAACCTTGTTATGCTGGGCGAAACCGAAGAGTATGAACCCCTGAGCAGGGCGGCTTATTATGAGGCTATGAAAACGCAGGGCTCCCTAACCCCCAGAGGGGGAATGCAGGAACCAAAATCGGAGTCGTTGTGAGCAGGAATATTAGAATTAAACTATAATTTTTGTACCTTTATAATACATTTAATTTAAATGCACATGAAATCCGAAGCATTAAAAATCAGCGTTGCACAACGCGTACTTAATCTTTCTAACGACAGGTTATTGAAAAAGATTTCTAAAATTTTAGATGAAGAGAATATTGTAGGTTATGATACCGAGGGTAATGCTATAAGTGAAAATGAATATATTGAGGATATAAATTCTGCCCTACCCGAGTTAAAAGAAGGCACTATGGAAACATATACGAGTGAAGAAGTGAAGCGAAGGATTTTAGATGAAAATAATATCATCGGGTATGATGCGGAAGGTAATGCGGTTACACATGAAGAATTCATGGCTGATTTAGAAAATACTCTTCATCAATTAGAAAATGGAACTCTTGAAACTTACACTACCGAAGAAGTTAAACGCATGATTTTTGGTAAATGAAAATACAATGGACCAAAAAAGCATCATCTGAATTAATAGTCATAATTAAATACATAAAAAAAGACAGCCCGCAAAATGCCTTAATGGTTTTTGAAAAAGTACATACTTTAGCAGACAGTCTTACCTTGTTCCCTGAAAAATTTCCATTACTCCCAAATACAGGCAAAACGAATGTGCGTTTTGCAATATTATTGAACATGAAAATAATTTATGTTATCGGTAAAAAAGCAATAACAATTACCCGGGTTTTCATCACAAGGCAACATCCTAAAAAACTAAAACCTTGAGCGTAAAAATCCAGGATCTTATACCCGCCATGCATTCCCGTTTTGAAGGAATACAAGCCTACATGGAAATAGACAACGTGTCTATAGACAGCAGGTCACTGCAAAACAATGCAGGCACGTTGTTTTTTGCGCTTAGCGGGCAAAACCGCGATGGCCACCAATATATTACCTCTCTTATAGAAAAGGGTGTGGTTAATTTTGTAGTGAACCACATTCCCGCAACTGCCAAGGGCAAAGCCAACTTTTTTGTGGTAAACAATACGCTTACTGCGCTTCAGGATTTTGCTATTTATTATAGAAATCTTTATGATTTCCCTGTAGTTGTTATTACCGGGAGCAGCGGTAAGACCATTGTAAAGGAATGGCTTAACTATATGCTGAGTCCTGATTATACAATCATCCGTAGCCCTAAGAGTTATAACTCGCAGGTTGGCGTGCCGCTATCTGTAATAGCTATTAACGAGCGCCATAACCTGGGAATTTTCGAAGCCGGAATCTCGACCATTGGCGAAATGGAAAAGCTCGAACCCATAATAAGGCCGGATATAGGGATACTTACAAACATAGGGCACGCACATGATGAAGGGTTTGCTAACCGACAGGAGAAAATTCGCGAGAAGCTAAAGGTATTTGCCCATGTAAAACTCCTTATCCTACAGAAAAATGCAGAAGTTGAGGCAGAATTAAACCCAGCTATAAAAATATTTACCTGGAGTTTTGAGCCGGGGGCCGATGTGCTAATAAACACCAGACCTAACAATAGCAATACTGTACTTTCTGTAACTTATAACGAGATACATTTTGATGCATCCATTCCTTTTACCGATGATGCCTCTGTAGAAAACGCTATTAACAGCCTTATGTTTTTGCTGTACCTACAATATAGCCCTGCAACGATTATTAGCCGCCTTTCAGGATTGTACCCTGTAGAGCTTCGCCTGCAGGTTAAGAACGGCATTAACGGCTGCACTATAATAGACGACAGTTTTAGTTCCGACTATCAATCGCTTAAAATTGCGCTCGATTTTTTAGAGCAGCACAAAACACACCAAAAGAAAACCATTATACTATCGGATGTTTTTCAGAGTGGCTTTGATGCTGATTTGCTGTATGCAAAGGTTGCCAAGCTTTTAGCCAGCCACAACATAAGTCGCGTTATAGGCATTGGCGAAAAGATAAGTATACAACTTGCCGACTTCCCTAACTTTTACCCGTATAAAACCACGCAGGAATTTTTGGCACATTACAGGGCTAAGTCTTTCGAGAACGAAACGGTGTTGGTTAAAGGGGCACGCTCTTTTCGTTTTGATGAGATTGTGGTGTTCCTTGAAGAGAAAACGCACGAAACAGTATTGGAAATTAACCTGAATGCGGTAGTGCACAACCTTAACTTTTACAGATCTAAACTTAAGCCTGAAACCAAAATAATGGTTATGGTAAAAGCTTTTGGGTATGGCAGCGGCAGTTATGAAATTGCCAAAGCGCTATCGCACCAAAAGGTAGATTACCTGGGTGTCGCTTTTGCCGATGAAGGTATCTCGTTACGCAATGCAGGCATAAGCACCCCAATTATTGTAATGAACCCGGAGAGCAGTGCCTTTGCCGCCATGGCTGCCTATAACCTGGAACCCGAAATATACTCAGCTAAGGAGTTGCGGGCTTTTATCGCTGTGGCACAACAAAAGAATTTATCTAACTATCCCATTCATATAAAGCTGGATACCGGTATGCACCGCCTGGGTTTTGAAGGCTACCAACTGGAAGAACTTACAGACCTGCTTAAAAACAACAACTTTGTTTCGGTAAAAAGTATCTTTTCCCATTTATCATCCAGCGATGTGCCGGAATTTAAAGATTTTACTTTAGGACAAATTGACAAGTTTGAAGAATGGTCAAACACCCTGATTCAGGCACTGGATATTGACCCTATTCGTCATATACTAAACACATCGGGCATTTATAATTATCCCCAGGCACAGTATAACATGGTACGCCTGGGCATAGGCCTGTATGGCGTAGGTAATGATGAAACCGAATACAAAAGCCTGGAAAATGTAGGCACGCTTAAAACGATTATCCTCCAGATAAAAGAACTCCCCGTTGGCGAGAGCATTGGCTACAGCCGCAGGTTCCGCACCAGCGAGCCCATTACTATTGCAACGCTGCCTATAGGCTATGCCGATGGCATTCCGCGCCGTTGGGGTAACGAGACGGGCTACGTACTTATAAAAGGTAAAAAGGCCGAAATTACCGGAACCATAAGCATGGATATGATGATGGTAAACATAACCGGTATAGATTGTAAAGAAGGCGACACGGCTATAATTTTTGGCAAAGACCCATCGGTAGTTACTATTGCAAAAGCGCTGGGCACCATACCGTATGAAATTTTAACGAGTATTTCGCAAAGGGTAAAAAGGGTTTTTTATAAGGAGTAATTAGTCATGCCCTGATAACGTTACAACCTTATTCTGTTTTTTTGAATAGCCCATTATCTCACCTCCTTCATAACAATCGAAACATATTTTGTCGATTAAGATAATGGTACTATCGGAAGTAATTTCTGCAAAGAAATCTTTATCAATAATATTTTCTTCCCAACTCTCCAAATACTGAGTGCGCTTTTCAACAGTATAAATTGCATCTTTAAAAAAGGCACTTGTATTCTTATTAAAGTAAGCTTCATATTGTTTCGAAGTTAATGCTTTTGTATAATCTTCCATGTATTTTTCATAGACCTTCTTATCTCTGTCAGGAATGGTATCAGGCTGATATATACCCCTGATAAAGTAATACGTAGTAAACACTTCTCTGTAAATAACCTTTTTATCTGAAGTTTCTATGCTAAATTCCGACTTGGAATCCTCTACCGGCCCAGGGAAAATGGTAAGGACAAAAAAATCTTTTACTGAAGGGTTAGAAAAGTATTCTTCCTTATAAATCTTTAAAGTATCATCAATAGAAAACTTTAAATTTTCTGTAGGTTCATAAGCTTCATTATCCTTTAGTGGTATAACATGTTTCTGCACATCTGTAGTGATAGTTTCATTTTTTTGCTGACTACATGAACAGAGTATTTCAACAGCAAAAATTAAAAGGACCAATGTAATCTGATTCATGATGATGATATTCTTTTGAAAATCTATCCAAATATATCAACTTTTAACACCCCTTCACAACCCTATATTAAGCTTTTCACAAACAATAAAATCTTTTTTTGTACCTTAGCAATTACCAAACAATTATTTACAACCTAAAAAATACAAGATATGGGATTAGCTAAAGAGTTTAAAGACTTCGCACTTAAGGGTAATGTATTAGACCTTGCTATTGGTGTAATTATTGGTGCTGCATTTGGTGCCATTGTAAAATCGCTGGTAGAAGATATTATCACTCCGCTTATACTATCGCCCATACTTGAAAAAGCCGGTCTTGAAGATATTAAACAACTTACCTGGGGTGCCGGTGTTAAGTATGGTAATTTTCTTAGCAATGTAATTTCGTTTGTTATTGTGGCTTTTGTATTGTTCCTTATTGTTAAGGCAGTAAATAGCACCCGTAAAAAAGAAGCTCCTGCTCCTGCCGCTCCACCGGCACCTACAAACGAAGAAAAATTGCTTATGGAAATAAGGGATGCTTTAAAAAGCAGGACATTATAATAAGCACAATGAAAGAGGAAAAAGGGTTTTGGTTTAAAGTAGCCATCACATTCAATTCGGTATTTACATTCTTATCAGCTTTCGATTAATAAGGACAGCAGTTTTGTATGTACTGTTATAAAAAGACGTTTCCGCTATACTACATATTCTATTATTCACAAAACCGCTTTTAAAAGGCGGTTTTTCTTTGTTATATTTTTGCAGTTTCAAACACTTTTATAACTAATTTTGCCTTATTCGTTTAATAAATAACCATCTTAATATGAAAGTTGCTGTTGTAGGCGCTACCGGAATGGTAGGTGAAGTAATGCTTAAAGTACTGGCAGAAAGAAATTTCCCAATAACCGAATTAATACCTGTTGCTTCAGAGCGATCTGTAGGTAAGGAAGTAGAATATAAGGGAACTAAATATAAGGTGGTAAGCCTTGAAACTGCCGTTAGCATGAAGCCCGAGATAGCATTGTTTTCGGCAGGTGGCGACACAAGTAAGATCTGGGCACCTAAATTTGCAGAGGCAGGCACTACCGTTATAGATAACTCAAGCGCATGGCGTATGGACCCAACAAAAAAACTGGTTGTTCCCGAAATTAACGCCGGTGAACTTACTAAAGACGATAAAATTATAGCCAACCCTAACTGCTCTACCATACAAATGGTACTGGCACTGGCGCCGCTGCATAAAAAATACAACATTAAACGTGTAGTAGTTTCTACGTACCAAAGTGTAACCGGTACCGGTGTAAAAGCCGTAAAGCAGCTCGAAAACGAGTACGCGGGCATAGAGGGTGAAATGGCATACAAATACCCTATTCACCGTAATGCAATACCGCAGATAGACGTGTTTGAGGACAACGGCTACACGAAGGAAGAAATGAAAATGACACGCGAAACCAAAAAAATTATTGGCGACGATTCTATACAGGTTACTGCTACAACCGTGCGCATACCTACTGTGGGCGGGCACAGCGAAGCGGTAAATGTAGAGTTTACGAACGATTATGAGTTGGCCGATATCCGTACTATTTTAGAGGAAACCGATGGTATTACCGTACAGGACAACATTGCGTTGTTTGATTATCCAATGCCATTATATGCCGAAGGTAAAGACGATGTTTTTGTAGGCCGTATCCGTCGTGATGAAAGCCAGCCTAACACCCTAAACCTTTGGATAGTTGCCGATAACTTGCGTAAGGGTGCTGCTACAAATGCCGTGCAAATTGCAGAGTATTTAGTAGCTAATAAGTTGGTGTAACGCTTTTTTAAAGTATAGTTAATAACTCGCAGTATTTTAGGATGCTGCGGGTTTGTTTTACAAAGATTTTACGGCAAAAGTGGTCATTGCGAGGCACGAAGCAATCTATTTATATATTTAATTTTCCTATATTTATAAATTGAAACCCGGTTTTATGTATTGTTACTATTACACTAACACTACGCTTTATGTAGGTGTCAGTTCAGACCTACATGAAAGAATAAACAACACAAAAATAAAACGTATCCTAATTCGTTTACTCCCAGATATAACCTGAATAAATTAGTTTATTTTGAGCAATTCCAGATGATCGAAGATGCTATTGCAAAGAAAAACAATTAAAAGGCGGTCCAAGATTTGCAAAAACAACTTATCGAAAGTTTTAATCCTGAATGGAATGATCTGTATTTTGATATTGAGAATTTTATCATTTAAAAACAGATTGCTTCGTGCCTCGCAATGACCACTCTTGCCGGATTAAACATTCACAAAGCAATTCTACATCGTTTATTATTTTTTTTCTACTTTATCTTCATCCACTCCAAATCTTAAAAATTTACTAAATGCAATCTAATTGCATTTTCAATACATTTTATTTTTACCTTTGCGGTCATGAAAAGAAAGTTCGCTTTGTTCAACCTGGTTTTAATGGCATTAGTGCAGTTCACTATTGCTTACCAGTCTTTTCATGCCTTTAGCCATACCCATTATGCCGAATCGCATAAACAGTATGAGCTAAAAAAAGAATCAAAACATGATGTTGCACAAGACCATGTGCACGATGACGAGAGCTGCTCGGTCTGCGATTTTCATTTTGATTTCTTTGTGGCGCCACAGCAGTTTTGCTTAACGCTCAATTTCCCTTTTACACAAATCCCTTACAGCTACAGCAGTTTAGAAAGTAATACTTTTTTTGCCGGTAGCCTCTTTGCCCTTAGGGCACCTCCCGCTTTAGCATAGCTAAAACTCACCTTATCCTTCTCAAATATTACTATTTAGGAAAGCTATACCGCAAAGATGCGCAAAGGAAGCGCGGAGATTTACAAAGAGAAAGAGTTTGCAACTTCGTAGCGAGTATGCAAAACGCTATGCATAAAGCTATAGTCATATTCTACAGTTATTCACACAGCTTTGTATCTCATGCTAAAGGCATAATCTCAATTTGTCAATCCCTTTACGCATTTCTGCATCCAAATACAGATAAGTATAAATTTTGAGAAAGGTCTTTAGGTGAGGTAAATCCATTTATTTACTTCAAGCAATCTTACCATGCGAATTTATTTCACGCTTCTGCTAATTGTAGTCGGAAGCTGGTGCACCTACGCCCAAAACACTTTGAGCGGAAAGGTAACCACCACACAAGGACAGCCCTTAGATGGTGCACACATTCATATTGACGACCTGCATGCCATGACCCTGCCCGATGGCTCGTACACCCTGCCCGGTATTCCGGTAGGGAAACACCGTGTTGTGGTGTCGTTCATTGGCTATAAAAGCATGGATACTCTTTTAGATATTTATCACAACTTAACGCTTAATGCCGTACTAAAACCTACAAGCACCCAGTTGCAGGAAGTTGTGCTTACAGAAAATGTTTCGGCAAAAAGCACTACACATGAGCAAAAATTAAAGGCTGAAACCATTGACAAATATAGCAACGCTTCTCTTGGCGATGCCTTAAAAGAGATCGCGGGTGTAAGCTCGCTTAAAACAGGCAGCACTATTGTAAAACCAGTTATAAACGGTTTGCACAGCAGCCGGGTTCCGGTAATCAGCAACAACGTAAGGCTCGAAGACCAGCAATGGGGCACAGAACATGCGCCTAACCTTGATATTAATTCGGCAGGAAAGGTGTCAGTTATAAAAGGGGCATCTGCATTGCAATATGGCGGCGATGCCGTAGGCGGGCTTGTACTTATAGAGCCGGTTACGGTATTAAAGGACACACTCTTTGGGCGAACCATACTTACCGGCGACAGTAACGGCCGCGGTGGGAGCATAACTTCGAGCCTGCACAAAGGTGCCGAAAAGGGCTGGGCATGGAATGCAGGCGGCACGTTTAAATATATGGGCGACAGGAAAACACCTAATTACGTATTATCTAATACCGGTAACCGTGAGGCCAACTTTTCGGGCGATATAAAATACATTGGCAATGGCTACGACCTTACCGCGTCATACAGTTTTTATAATGCAAAAATAGGCATTGCAGCAGCAACCCATATAGGTAACGTAACCGATCTGGTTAATGCTATAAACAACCGCGAACCTGCCGTAGTAAGGCCATTTACATATACTATTGGCGTACCCCGCCAGGAAGTGCAACACCATGTGGCGAAACTAAACTTCAACAAAAAGCTGAACGACAATAACTCGCTGGCACTGCAATATGCATTTCAGTTAAACAAGCGGGAAGAGTACGACATACGCCGTGGGGCACTGGCAAATGTTCCTGCATTAGACCTCACGTTGTCTACACACTCTGTTAACGCCGACTGGAAACAAATAAAAGATAACACAACGCTTAAAGCCGGTGTTAGTGGTGCCATGCAGCACAATAACGCCAGTCCGGATACCGGCGTGCGCCCTCTTATACCTACGTACGATCGTTATGATGCAGGGGTTTACGGAATTTATTCCTACGCGTTCAGCAATACGTTAAGTGCCGAGGCAGGTATACGTTATGACTTTTCGCATATAGATGCCACTAAGTTTTACCAGATAACCCGTTGGGATGATCTGGGTTATAATGGGGTGTACGATAATATTATTACAGAAAATTTTGGCACCCAATACCTTACCAACCCCAGGTTTACGTATCATAATGTTTCGGCAAGCCTGGGGTTAAGAAAAGACCTTAGCAATAATTTTAGCCTGCTTGGCAATGCCAGCCTGGCCATGCGCAACCCAAATGCAAGCGAATTGTTTAGTGATGGCCTGCACCACAGCAACGCCACGATAGAGTTAGGTAACCTGGGCACTAAAAAAGAAGAGTCGGTAAAGGCATCGGCAACATTACTTAAAAGCGGCAGTACTTTTAGCTTTGAAGCTACACCTTACGTAAACCACATTAACAACTTTATCTTTTTACAGCCCACAGGTGTAGAGTATACCATTCGCGGCACGTTCCCGGTATACCGTTACAAACAGGCAAATGCACTTATGGCCGGACTTGACCTGCATGCCGACTGGAATATTACCAATCGTTTTAAGTACAGTTTTAACGGGGCTTATGTGTATGGCCAAAATACTGATGATGATGTAGCGCTTATAGATATGCCACCTGTAAACATGACCAATACCGTTCGTTACACAAAAACCGAATGGCAAAACTTTTTTACCGAATTGCGCAGTGAAGCCGTGTTTACACAAACGCGTTACCCCAATTACAACTTTACAGCGCAACTGCCTATTGATGGCAATTTTGTTGATACCACAGTTGATATAAGCACACCGCCTGCCGGATATCACCTACTGCATTTTACATCGGGTATGCAATTTAAAATCGGTAAAACAACGGCATCAGTTAATGTATCTGTCAACAATATATTCAATACATCATACCGCGACTACCTTAACCGACAAAGGTTATATACCGATGAAACAGGCCGCAATTTTCAATTACAATTAAAGTTCAATTATTAATCAATATTTATTACAATGAAAAATTTCAGAATCCACGCCCTTGCCTTAGTAACCCTTGTAACATTTGCATCCTGCAGTGACGACGACAGTGCTACTGTTCCTGTAAATGAAGAAGAAGTAATTACAACCGTTACAGCAACTTTTACCCCTGCCGGCGGAGGAACAGCGGTTACGCTAACATCGCGCGATTTAGATGGCGACGGGCCACAGGCACCACAAAATACAGTATCGGGTAATTTTACAGCAGGCACAACATATACCGGTGCTGTTACATTTTTAAATGAGTTAACAACGCCCGCTGGTAACATTACAGAAGAAGTTCATGAAGAAGGAGTAGACCACCAGTTATTCTTTCAGCAGTCAGGCCTTGGTACTTTTACATACAGTGACCTTGATGCAAACGGCCGCCCTATAGGTTTAGCCTTTAAATATGTAGCTGTTGCAACGCCTGCATCAGGAAACTTAACAATTACATTAAGGCATTTACCTAATAAAGCAGGTGCAAATGTATCTGACGGTGTTATTACAAATGCCGGCGGCGGTACCGATGCCGAAGCTGTTTTTGCAGTAACAGTACAATAGCCCGAAGTAAAATTTAGCTACGAATTGCACAAATTTTCACTAATTAAAAAAGGTGCCTGTTTGTGCAGTTTCTGGCTAATTCATACATCAAACAATAATATCCTGCCAAACTATATTAAATTGCAATTAATTCATAAATAAGCCATTACAGAATCGCTTTTTAATCTTTTAATTTTTATTTCAGTAATATGATATTTTTAATGATGATAATGCATTAAAAGATGCTAAAAAACCAAATACAAAACAGCATTAATAAAAATAACACAATTGTCTGATTA
>Ga0247815_10003608_pt1 | contig 11088 bp, 7 predicted proteins | sample UWRJL194509B1_FD_181014 | JGI IMG/M metagenome (GOLD analysis project Ga0247815, IMG submission 181014) | Plant litter microbial communities from Arlington Agricultural Research Station in Wisconsin, United States - UWRJ-L194-509B-1 | ecosystem: Environmental > Terrestrial > Plant litter >... | reverse complement strand
TCAGCGTTACCGAACAAGGACAGCGGGACGGCTTCGTCTACCAGCTCTACATCAACCTGCCCGGCTCCCAGGATCGCGCCATCGATCCGGAAATCTACAAGATTGGGGCGCTCAACGCCTTCACACTCTCATGCGGCGATCCTGATGTATGCACCTCTGGAAAAACAAACGTCCGGTTTGTTGTTACAGAAAAATTGATAAAAATTATCAACGATAAAAAGGCACCCGACTCCATCGACGTATCGCTAGTCAGAGTCACCGCCATCGGCTCCGACGGCAGGCCGCTGCCCCCTCAAGATTCTCCCGCCTTGCTTGAAATTGCCGCGATGCGGCTGGAAGGATCGGACGATCCGGTCATGTAAGGTCGCTACGGTCATCGCACGGCAATCGTGCGCATTTATTCGTCACCAATGGAGCAAACACCATGGCACACACAATCACCAGAGCCCGCGCACGAAGCACCCTATCCCCGATGGCGACAAGCCGCTGGCTACTGCTATCGCTCATGCTCTCGCTATTGGCCGGTTGCGGCCACTGGAATCAGCTATCGCCGCCACCGGATGAAAAAGCTTTGGTCGACGTTGTCGACGCGGTGCAGTTTGCGGTGGATATGGCGGCGGCAGATAAAGTCTGGGAGGCAACCAGCAAGGAGTCTGAACATTGGGACCTCGCTTGCAAGACAGCAAATGTAGCTTCAGCGGAATCATGTCATGGCATGCTGGAGAAGGCACAGCCGCTTTGTCAAAGCGATTGTCCAAACGGGCATTGCAATCTGCTGGCGCAGCGCCGCTGCGAAGTCTTGGCAAGCGGTGTCGGCCGCAGCGCCATGTGTTCGCCATTGAGAAAGCCCGGCGCGGCGATTGCCGCTTGGTGTCAGGCTGCGGACTCATGCGCCGACGCGCAAAAAACAGCCACTCGCATATGCGCATCGGCCGACCTCGTTCAATTACCGAAGCTCTCGCACGCGACATTGACGCTGGCGGTTGAAAGAACCACCACAACGGCCGCCGGCCTGAATATTTTAGTCGTTTCTTTCAATAAAAGCAGGTCGGAAACGTCGGCGAATTCGGTGAGCATGACCCTCAAGCCGAGGAATCGGACGCGGGATTATGGCAGCGTCGAGTTGCCGGATGATTTCCCGCCTGAACGCAGCGTTTCACCACGGGCGCAGGCGCTGGCCGCGCAGCTGTCCACCCTGATTAAGCAAGCCGTCAGTGCATCCGTCAAAGAATATGACCCGCAACCCAACGGCGCAACCATCGTCGCGCGCGCACCCATGCTGCTGTCGGACTTGGAGGTGAGCTTTTCTTTGACCGTCGACAGCAACGGCTCGCTGGGGATCAAGAAGGCCTGGGACGGCGTCGGCGCCGAGCTTGGCGGGGAAACCGGAACCAAACACGCCAATACCTTGTCTATAAAATATACGCGTTGATCGCGCGTGCCATACCGGCATGCCATGACCGGGGCCGGACGCAACAGCATTCATTGGGTGGGCGGGCCGGTGAAATAGCCGGCCCGCAGTTTCGCCACCGCGCCACCGTCGCGCAGCGCATCCATGGCGCCGACCAGGGCATCGGTCGCCGCGCCATCCTTGATCCGGTACGACAGGTACATGCGTATATAAATATGGCCGATCGCCATCGGCGCGCCGAGTTGTTCGCGCGAGCGCCCCATGGCGCGCATGGCGTACAGCAGCGATTCGCGTGAGCCGACCGCCGCGTCGACCCGGTGCTCCAGCAGCATCTTGAGCGACTGCTCGATGCTGCTGGTCTCGTATTTGCGTATCTGCCGATCTGCCTCGAACGCGGCGTTGTATTCGACGCCGCGGATGTGCGCCACCACCTTGCCGCGCAAGTCGGCCAGTCTGGCGTAGCGGCTTCCGGCGCGGCCCACCGCCACCACGTCTCCTTCGAACACCAGCGCCACCGGGCGGGCGACCGATACCAGCCGGCTGTTGGCGATCGACATCAGCAGATCCGCCTCGCCGGACGCCATCATCGCCATCGCCCGCGGATAGGGCACCACCACGTTGTCGATCGCGATGCCGCTGCGCGCGGCCAGCGCGGCGATCACCTCGACCAGCAAGCCGCTGGCGCCGCCGTCGGCGCCGCGCATGTCGTACGGCGCGACGCCGATGGTGACCGCCTTCAGCCGCAGTGCCGGCGTCGATGTCGATGTCGGCGGCGCCGCCCATGCCATGTCCGCCGCCGCCGCGAGCGGCAACCATGTCAGCACCCGCCGCCGATGATCCATCAAAGCCTCCGGTTCAGATAACGTCCCTTAATAGACAACGGCGGCGCTGGGCCGCTCGGCGATGCGGTCGCGCCACGCCTGCAGATGCGTCAAACCCTCCGCGCCGGGCCGGAACTTCATCAGCCCGCGCCCGAACTCCAGCGCGCAGAACGCCGTGATGTCCGCGATGGTGAAGCGCCCGCCCGCCACGAACGGCTGCGTCGCCAGCGTCTGGTCCAGCCAGCGCGCCGTCTCGCGCATCTTCTCGCCCTGCGCCGCGCCGTATTCGGCGAACTGCGGCTGCTCCAGCGCCGCCAGGCCCGGATGCGTGTGGCGCACGCAGTTGGCGATGCCGAGGAACAGATGCAGCTCGACGCGGCGGTCGGTCATCTCGATGAAGGCGCGTTCGTCGTAGCCCTCGCCCATCAGGTTCGGTTCCGGCGCATGGCCTTCCAGCCAGCTGCAGATGGCGCGCGTCTCGCACAGCACGCGGCCGTCGTCCAGCTCCAGCGCGGGCACGCGGCCGAACGGATTCTTGCCGAGGAAATCGGCGTCGCGGTGCTGCCCCGCGCCCAGGTCGATCTGCACCTGCTCGATGCCGGCCAGGCCCTTCTCGGCGATGAACATGGCGACCCGGCGCGGATTCGGCGCCCGGGTGGAGGTATAAAACTTCATGCGTGTCTCCTTTAGGTTATCGCCAAATGATACCCCCTGAATACAAGTTTGACATCATCATCCGTTCCCCGTAGATTGCTCGCTGGCCCACGAGGCTCTCTATATAAAAGGATAAAGCATGCAACGCAGCCTGATTTCGCTCGCCGTCCTGGCAATGCTGGGGTTCTCCTCCAGCGCACCGACCCTGGCCGCAGCCGCGCCGGTGACCGCCCACAAGGCGGCGCAGGTCACCAGCCAGCTTCCGCGCAACGCCGTGCCCACGCACTACGCCGTGTCGCTGACGCCGGACGCCGCCAACAGCAGCTTCAGCGCCAGCGTCACCATCGCGCTCGACGTCAAGACCGCCACCAACAGCCTGACGCTGAACGCCGCCGATCTCACCTTCAGCGCCGCGAGCATCAGCGCCGGCCCGGGCAAGCCGGCGCTGGCCGCCAGCAAGATCGAAGTGGACGCCGGCAAGCAGACCGCGACCTTCCGCTTCGCCGAGACGCTCAAGCCGGGCGCTTATCAGTTCAAGCTCGATTACACCGGCGTGATCGGCAACCAGTCCGCCGGCATGTTCTCGCTCGACTATGAAAACGGCGGCGCCAGGAAGCGCGCGCTGTACACCCAGTTCGAAACCGCCGACGCGCGCCGCGTGATCCCATCGTGGGACGAGCCGTTCTACAAGGCCACCTTCGCGCTGGAGGCGACCGTGCCGGCCGGCGAGATGGCCGTGTCGAACATGCCGGTGGTCTCGACCAGCAAGCTGGCCGACGGACGCGAGCTGGTGCGCTTCGCCACCTCGCCGAAGATGTCGACCTATCTGCTGTTCTTCGGCCTGGGCGAATTCGACCGCGCCAGCGCGATGCAGGACGGCGTGGAGGTCGGCGTCGTCACGCAGAAAGGCATGGTGGACCAGGCCAGGTTCGCGCTGGATTCCTCGCGCGCCGTGCTCAAGGAATACAACGACTACTTCGGCGTCAAGTACCCGCTGCCGAAGCTGGACAACATCGCCGCGCCGGGACGAGGCCAGTTCAGCGCGATGGAAAACTGGGGCGCGATCTTCACTTTCGAAAACGCGATACTGCTCGATCCGCGCGTCGCCACGCAATCCGACAAGGAGACCTCGTTCCTGGTGGCCGCGCACGAAATCGCGCACCAGTGGTTCGGCAACCTGGTGACGATGGCCTGGTGGGACGACCTGTGGCTCAACGAGGGCTTTGCCTCGTGGATGGAGTCGCGCACCACCGACCGCCTGCATCCGGAATGGAACTGGGAGCTGCGCGCGATCGCCGTGCGTGAAGGCGCCATGGAACGCGACGCGCTGCGCACCACCCACCCGGTGGTCCAAACCATCGCCAGCGTCGAACAAGCCACCCAGGCCTTCGACAGCATCGCCTACGACAAGGGCCAGTCGGTGATCCGCATGCTGGAGAACTATGTGGGCGAGGACGCGTGGCGCGACGGCGTGCGCGGCTATCTCGCCAAGCATGCCTACGGCAACACGGTGTCCAACGACCTGTGGCGCGAAGTGGAAAAGACCGCGCACAAGCCCGTCACCGCGATCGCCCATGACTTCACGCTCAAGCAGGGCGTGCCGCTGATCCGCGTGGCGGACGCCGTCTGCAAGAACGGCAAGACCACCATCCAGCTGACCCAGGGTGAGTTCAGCAAGGACCAGGAAAACAAGAAGGCCTTGAGCTGGCGCGTGCCGGTGATCGCGCGGACCGTCGGCGGAGCATCCGTGCGCACGGTGGTGAGCGGCGGCAAAGCGACAATGACGCTGACCGGTTGCGGCGCGGTGCTGGTCAACGCGGGCCAGAGCGGCTACTACCGCACGCAGTATTCGCCCAAGGCGTTCGCCGCGCTGAGCGAGCGCTTCGCCGCGATCCCGGCGCTGGATCAACTTGGACTGCTGGCGGACAGCTGGGCGCTGGGCCTCGGCGGCAACATGCCGGCGTCGAGCTTCCTCGACCTGGCCGACCGCGCGCCGCTGGACGCCGCGCCGCAGGTGTGGGAAAAAATCGCCGGTGTGCTGAGCGGCCTGCATGGCAGCTACGAAGCGAAGCCGGAGCAGCAGGCGGCGCTGGACCGCTACGCACGCAAGCGCCTGGCGCCGGTGCTGGCGCGCATCGGCTGGAGCGCCGCCAAGGATGAGGCGGCGCCGGTCGCCAACCTGCGCGAAGCGCTGATCCGCGCGCTGGGCGAAGTCGGCGACGACGGCGTGATCGCCGAAGCGCGCCGCCGCTACGCCGCGTCGGCCGCCGATCCGGCCGCGATGCCGGCCGCGCTGCGCCGCCCCATCCTGGGCGTGGTCGCGGCCAACGCCGATGCCGCCACGTGGGACCAGTTGCGCGCCGCCGCGCAAGCCGAGAAGTCGAGCATGATCAAGGCCGAGCTGTATGATCTGCTGGCCTCGGCCAAGGACAAGGCGCTGGCGCAGCGCGCGCTGGAGCTGGCCTTGACCGATGAGCCAAGCATCACGTCCAGCGCGTCGATGATCCGCGAAGTCGGCGGCGAGCACCCGGACCTGGCGTTCGACTTCGCCATCGCGCACCTGGCGCAGATGGACAAGCGGGTCGACGCCGCCTCGCGCAGCGGCTACTTCCCCCACCTCGCCACCGGTTCGGCCGACCCGGCTATGCTCCTCAAGCTGCGCGCCTACGCCAAGCAGCATCTGTCAGCGGAAGCGCAAGGCGACACCAACACCGCGATCGCCTCGATCGAGTACCGCATCAAGGTGCGCGCCAAGCGTCTGCCGCAGATCGACGCCTGGCTGGCCAAGCACGGCTAAAAAAAAGCCAGCGTCATCGTGAGATGATGCTGGCTGCAAAACGCTCGAAAGCGTGGGGATGTGAGGGTCCGGCGGCGATGGTGCCGCCTGGACGAATTCTGTGCCGGGCATTGAGTCCGGCAACCGGGCGCCCGGCTGAACCGCGCGCTACAGGTGTTACTTTGCCAGCTATCGGGGCGGACAGGCTTAGAACTTCATTAAGGTAGGAAAATAAGGCGGAAGCGGAGGGATGGTGCCGGTGTTTCAGGCCACCGGCGAGCCTGCTGAGTCATGCTTTGTGAAATCACGCGCCGGCTTGGGCACGGGACCAACTGGAGCACGCTGGGATCAGCGAACTGCATAATAAACTTACAATATGACGACCAAATGACGCACACACATTTAACTTATCAACGACTGCTGGGCGCCGCCGCGTTGTGCGCGCTTGCCGCGTGCTCGCAGTTGCCGGCGCCGGCGCCGGTGGCGGCCACACCGCCGGCTGCTCCGACGATCGCCAAACCGGCCATCGGCCCGCAACTACACATCGACAGCGCGCAATCGCTGATCGCGGTCACCGTGCGGCGCGGCGGCGTGCTGGCGCGGCTGGGTCACGACCACGTCGTCGCCAGCCACAAGATCACCGGCACGGTATCGCCGTCGCAAAACCGCGCCGACCTCCAATTCCGTCTCGACGAGATGAAGATCGACGAAAGCGACTTGCGCCTGCTGGCCGGGCTGGAAAAGCAACCATCGGCCGACGCCATCGAAGGCACGCGCCACAACATGCTGACCAAGGTGCTGGACGCCGAACGCTATCCGGTGGTCGAGATCCACGCCGAACGCGGCGCGGCGGGCCAGCCGCTGCAAGTGGCGATCACGCTGCACGGCGTCACGCGCACGATGGCGATCCCGGTCGAGCTGCGCGAAGAAAACGGCGTCATCAACGTCAAAGGCACGGTCAACCTCAAGCAAACCGACTTCGGCCTGACGCCCTTCTCCGTGATGGGCGGCGCGATGGCGGTGCAAGACCAGATGGAACTGCGCTTCGACCTGAGCGCCAGATAAAAAAAAGGCCCGCAGCACAAAAGGCGCGGGCCGAAAGGTTTCAAATCGGGAGAGACTTGAAAGAGCAAAGCCAGTATCTCAGCCGCGCGTGACGCCCTCATGACATCGCCCGCCCGAACACACTTTATTTATCGCGAGATGATCAACTTCAAGCCCAGCCCGACGAAAATCACGCCGGCCACCCGGTCCATCCACATGCCAGCGCCCGGATGGCGGTTGATCCAGCCGCCCACCGCGCCGGAAAAATACCCCAGCAAACCGAAGATCACCACGCCCTGCGCCGTGAACAGCAAGCCCAGTTGCGCCGTCTGCCAGCTGGCGTCGCCACGCTCCGCCACCACGAACTGCGGCAGGAACGATAGGAAGAACAGCACCACCTTCGGATTGACCGCGTTGGCGAACAGCCCCTTGGCGAACAGCTTGCCCAAGCTTTCATCCGGCACGCCGGCACCGTCCGCCCCCGCTCTAGCCCCGCCGCGACTGCGCAGCGCGCCGATGCCGAGCCAGATCAGGTACGCGCCGCCCAGCAGCTTCAAGCCGCCGAACGCCAGCGGCGACGCCTTGATCAGCGCGCTCACGCCCACCGCAGCCAGCAGCGTGTGGCTCAAGCAGCCCAGCGCGCAACCCAAACCGAACGCCATGCCCTGACGCCGCCCGCGCGACATGCCGACGCTGAGCACCATCAAGTTGTCGGGGCCGGGCGAAATCGTGATCAACAGCGCCGCGCTGAGAAAACCAATGAATTGTTCTGGAGAAATCAACAAAATTCTTTCCTCACGCGCAAAACCATCATGATAACCGCCCATTTCGGATTTTGTATAATTCGATAAGTTCTCGTTTACAATGAGGGAAACAACGCCGCCCTATCCCGTCTACCCGATGCTACTACCGCTGCTCTCCCGATTGCTGCCTCTGCTGATGCTAGTCCTGGCGCTGTGCGGCCGGGCGGCCGGCGCCGCGCCCATCGGGCTGGCCGACGCCGGCATCGACCTCGCCGTCGTCGGCACGCTCTACAAGGACGAAGGCCAGCCTCCCCCCGTCAACGCCGCCGCGCTACCCACGCTGCTGGCCAGCCTCAAACGCGCCGACAAGGTCGACTTGCTGGGCGGTAGCTACTGGCTGCACGCGGAGCTGCGCAACGACGGCGGCCAGACGGACTGGGTCATCGATCCGAACGACACGCTGATCGACATGATCGAAATCCATGTCTACGGCCAGGACGGAAGCATCCGCCGGATGCCGACCGGCTACCGCCAGCCGCACGCCTACCTGCTGCACTACGGCAAAGACGTCGACCTGCAGCCGGGCCAGCGCTACCAGGTGCTGATCCGCTTCTCCAGCCCGTACTACGCGCGCACGCCGGTGTTCTCGGTGCTGCCGCGCGGCGCCTACCAGCAACTGGTGGCCAAGGAAAACGTGCTGATCATCGGCTCCATCGGCGCCCTGCTCGCGCTCACGGTGTTCAACTTCTTCATCTACTCGATCACGCGCGACCGCTCCTCGCTGTACTACTCGCTGTACGTGCTGTGCTACGCGGTGGCGTGGGGCATGACCTTCCACCTGACGGCCGACCTGTTCGGCTGGCACAACCTGCACTGGCACTACGTGCCGTTCTTCCTGCTGCCGGTACTGAGCACCTTGTTCTACACCAGCTTCCTGCGGCTCAAGGACAACGCGCCGCTGCTGTATAAACTCAGCCGCATCAACATCGTGCTGCCGCTGGTCACGCTGCCGAGCTGCTTCCTGTTCCTCAGCTACGCCCACACCATCGCCACCATCGTCATCACCATCTGGATGACGATGGCGCTCACGAGCGGCATCGTGGTCTGGAAGCGCGGCTACTACCCGGCGCGCTTCTTCGTGCTGGGCTTCGTCGCGCTGATGGTGCCCGGCCTGTTCATCCTGCCGGCCAACGTCGGCCTGATCCCGGCGCTGGTCACCAACGCCCAGCTGTTCACGCTACTGGGAGGCACCCTGGACGGCGTGCTGCTGGCGTTCGCGCTGGCCGACCAGATCCGCCTGCTGCGCAACACGCTGGAGCAGCGCGTGCAGGAGCGCACCGCCCAGCTGACCGAGGCCAAGGAGCACGCGGAGATCGTCAGCCGCCACCGCATCGACTTCCTGTCGGCGATGAGCCACGACATCCGCACCCCGCTGGCCGGCGTGATCGGCATGATCAAGTTCGCCATGCGCGATCAATCCGTGCGCGGACGCACCGAAGAGTATCTGCGCATCGGCCTGCAGAACAGCGAATCGCTGCTGGCCATCCTCAACGACATCCTCGACTTCTCCAAGATCGACGCCGGCCGGCTGTCGATCGAGACCGTCGACTTCGACCTGATCGCGCTGGTCGACGACGCCATCGGCATCCTGCAGGGCCAGGCCGACGCCAAGAGCCTGCTGCTGCGCTGCGACCTGGCGCTGGACCTGCCGCGCTACGTGCGCGGCGATCCGACCCGGCTGCGCCAGATCCTGCTCAATTTGCTCGGCAACGCCATCAAGTTCACCGACCGCGGCGAAGTGCGGCTGGACGCGGTGGCGACGCAAGCGGAGGACGGCCGCGCCAGCGTGAGTTTCGCCATCAGCGACACCGGCCCAGGCATCCCGGCCGACACGCTGCCGCGTCTCTTCATGAAGTTCGAGCAGGCCGACCACTCGACCACGCGCCGCTACGGCGGGACCGGCCTGGGGCTGGCGATCTGCAAGGAGCTGGTGGAGCTGATGGGCGGCTCGATCGCCGCCGAAAGCCGTGTCGGCGCCGGCTCCACCTTCAGCTTCACGGTGCCGCTGCCCTTGGGCGAAGCGCCGGAGGTGGATTCGTCCACCCTACCGCGCAAGGAGCACCACGCCTACCGCCTGCGGGTGCTGTGCGCCGAGGACGTGCGCACCAACCAGATCATCGTCAGCACGCTGCTGGAGAACATGGGCCACGACATCCGCATCGTCGAAAACGGCCTGCAGGCGCTGCACGCGCTGAGCACCTCCGCCTACGACCTGGTGCTGATGGACGGGCGCATGCCGATGATGGACGGCGAGCAGGCCGCGCGCCAGATCCGCGCCGGCGGCAGCGAGGATTACCGCGTGCTCGATCCCGCCATCCCGATCATCGCGCTGACGGCCAACGCCAGCGACCATGACCGCGCGCGCTACCTGGCGGTGGGCATGGACGGCTTCCTCAGCAAGCCGGTGGACGAGCGCTTGCTATACGATTTAATCGAAAAGACCATCGCCCAGCACCTGAGCCGCGGCCGGCCGCTGCGTCCCACCGACGCCGCGCGCCTGGCGGCCGAGCGGCGCGAATCGCTGGACGAGCAGTTCGGCGTGGAAGAAGCGACGGCGACGGCCGACGGGCCGCCGTGCGATCCGTCGATGGTGCAGATCATGCCGTTGGCCGGGCTGTCGCAGACGCACATGCAGCGCATCACGCAAGCCTTCCTCGACGAGGCGCCGCGCCGGCTGGAGACGGCGCGCGCCGCAGTCATCGCCGGCAACGCCAGCGCGGCGGCGGCGGCGATCCACGCGCTCAAGGGCAGCGCCGGCTATCTGAGCTCCGCGCATTTGCACACGCTGTGCCACGAGATGGAGGCGGCGGCGGCGGCCGGCGACCTGGTCGAAGTGATCGACATGCTGCCCAACATCGAAGCGGCGCTGGACAAGGCCTGCCTCGACCTGCGCAACGCCGCCGACGCCGGCGCGGCGGCCTAGTCGCGCGTCAGCAGCACGCGGTCGATCAAGCCGTATTCCACGCCCTCCCCGGCCGACATGAAATGATCGCGGTCCGAATCCTTTTCGATTTGCGCCGGCGTTCTTCCGGTGCGCTCGGCGTAGATGCTGTTAAGGCGCTCGCGCAGGTACAGCACCTCGCGCGCCTGGATCTCGATATCGGAGGCCTTGCCTTGCGAGCCGCCGTGCGGCTGGTGGATCATCAGGCGGGCGTTGGGCAAAGCATAGCGCTTGCCGGTCGCGCCGGCGGCCAGCAGGAAGGAGCCCATGCTGGCGGCGAGACCGGTGCACAGCGTCGATACGTCCGGTTTGATAAACCGCATCGTGTCGTAGACCGCCATGCCGGCATACACCGAGCCGCCCGGTGAATTGATGTAGAGCGAAATATCCTTTTCCGGATTTTCCGATTCCAGGAACAGCAACTGCGCGACGATCAGGTTGGCCGATTGCTCGTTCACCTCGCCCACCAGGAAAATCACCCGCTCCTTCAGCAAGCGCGAATAAATATCGAAAGCGCGCTCGCCGCGTCCCGTCTGTTCAATAACGGTGGGCACCAAGCCCAGTCCCTGTGGAAAATGCGAAGTCATGATCGTCCTTTTGCGGTAGAGTTCAAATACCCGCTTGACGTCTGTGGCCCG
>Ga0247815_10003607_pt1 | contig 11089 bp, 12 predicted proteins | sample UWRJL194509B1_FD_181014 | JGI IMG/M metagenome (GOLD analysis project Ga0247815, IMG submission 181014) | Plant litter microbial communities from Arlington Agricultural Research Station in Wisconsin, United States - UWRJ-L194-509B-1 | ecosystem: Environmental > Terrestrial > Plant litter >... | reverse complement strand
CGCACGTCAGATCAGCAATGATGGCGAGCAGCTGGGCCAGCTCGCGTTCGTCGCTGCATTCGTCCAGCGCGTCGATCACAAAGACTATTGTACGCGTTTTTGTAGCAAGTGCAACCAACGGTTTGACGAGCAGTGGACCGATCTGATCGTACACAGGTTTGTGCACGGCACGATCGTGCGCCGTGAGCTCGCTCAACAAGGCTGAGGCAAACTCGGGATACCGACCCGCAAGACACCCCGAAAGCGTTGGCAGAATGCGCCGAACCTCATTTCTAGCAATATAGCCAGCGGAGCGAGAACAGAAGAACGTGCCACCGAGTACAATGTCGGCGTCGTCCTCCAGCATGCGGCAGAGTGTGACCGCTATTGACGTCTTGCCTGTGCCCGCCATTCCGGCGAGCCAGAAGATTCTCATTGGGTCGTTCTTCACCCATGTCATGAACTTGGAGAGAACTTTCACTCGCGTGCCGGACAAACAACCGGCGTCCTTTGGCTGCGTGTCGTGAACTGCGTCGGGAACAAATCGGTCCCCAATGGCTGCTCAGGGTAAGTGGTCTTGTACAGCCGAAGGCAGATAGCCGTACCCTTTTTGATTGCCTTGATGGTTTTCTCCTGACGTGCGTTCGTGTATGAGCAAAGACTGCATTATATGAGGCTTCGCGACATGCCTGTTCTTTGGCCACATCTGAAGGCTTGTGTTCCTGGGGTACGTAGTTGATGACCGAGTTGTTATTGACGACGACTCCACCGAAATTGTAGGTTGTGGCGCTGCTGTTGTTCACAATGCTCTGAATTGAAGTTAATAGCTTGTGAGGCAATGATACTCTCAGAGCCGAACCAAAGTGCGATGTTCCTCCCCGAGTGCAGAATTGCGTCGCAGCAAATCCTGAGCACGGTCAGAGTACAGTAAATGAGCTTATGAGATGGCTGACTTGATGAACAGAAGTAGGTCGATCTTGTGTTGCGACCTTGCTCGGCCCATCATCCTATGCTCCATGTCAACAGGGCTTCCAGACTCGAAGACACACACAGACCACGAGATTCTCAAGGAGAGACGAGATGTTTGTGAGGAGATTCTTGGTTTCATCGATGTTCTGCGAGTGTCCCGGTTCATCGTGCGCCTGTCGCGTCTGCAAAGCACACCAGAGTTTTTGAACCATCCTAGTAATATCCTGAGCTATGCGGCACGCATTTGTAGGCCTGTAATCACCCCGCAATGACGTTGAGTTTGGCATGGAAGTCACCAGTTGGGATCTCCGCGACTGCCGCCTGGTCATCCGCGACGACCGTCAACACGGCCATACTGCGCTCCAGAGCACCAAGCTCGGCCGCGGCATCACCGCTCTGTTGAATAAGTCGTTTAAATCAGATCAAGAAATGTGGGGCTGTAAATATTTACCTGGAACATGTCGCTCAACACGACGATAGCCGCAAGAGCATCTTTCACGGCGGCGAGGAAGTTCGTGCCACGCTCTGATACCGCCAGCAACGTCTGTACGGCCGACTCTGCGGCAGCAAGACTTTTTGAAAGGGAGATCATACGTTCTTGGGACGAGACAGCCACTGGACCAGGCGATGCAGATGGTGAGATGGCGTCGGCTTGACCATGTTGCCAGCTCGCAACTGGGGCAGGTAAAGATCGTCCAGAGAATAAGGGCTGAGCAGCCCGCTTCTGACCGCGTGGTTCGGTGTCACTCATGTCAAGATAGCTGTCGACAATAGTGAGACAAGAAAAACGGCAGAGGTCACGGCGTATGCCGAACACATGCAGGCTTAAACTGGGCGACCCAATGGGGAAATTCCATCCCGCGGATTGCCCTACCTGGTTGCTCTCGCGGTGGTCTTAAGCTAGTTTGGTCTTAGTCCTTGTATCTCCAATCAGCAGTGCCACCGACACAACTACGAGCTTGCCACTAGCATCTCTTGTATACATTGGCGTGTGATATCTTTATCATCTTCATCTAACCTCGTTCATTTCTTCGTCAACGCGCCCGTTACATAAATCGGGATTGAATGTGAAACGGACAGGCCACCAAGCAAATAGAAGTGAACGAGCCCTCTCAGGATTTCACAATTCGTTCTACAGTTGGCGCGATGGCATTTGTTCAGCAAGGGAGGCGAACACCAGCAGCGCACACAGATCTTTATGTCCAATAAAGCGCCGTATCGCCAAATCCTCCTTCGAGTTCTCTCGGTCTACGGTAGCACAAAGCCTCTATTGTCGCTGTCGATCAATAGTGCGACGCAGAGCCGGTGTACTTCGCGACACGGATGATCCTGGACTTGCCCGCAGGAGCGCGCCGCTAGGACAGGCGTCATGTCCTGTGCCAGCACCACTTTAGATTTCTCGAACATGCAGATAGCAAAAGGTAATACACATACCAGGTAAACCGACTGCTGAAGTTAAAATCCCGCATCCTCGACTGAAGGACAGGCGTGAGGATGCGGACTGAAAGAGGAAGCAGCCCGTCTGGTCTGAACGTCTGACCGTTGTCGAGCGGGAAATGCAACTCAATCGCCTACGCGGTGCTGTCGTCAGTTCAAAAACTCGATTTCCGCGCATAAATTGACACACATGTGCACGCGCTCACAGGGTTTGGCGATGTCGACCAAGTCGTTACGAGGGTGTATGAGAAGTCTGTGACTGCGCAGGGAAGCGGCGAGACGCGAGAACCCTTTGGCAAGCTCGAAGGTCACTCGTTTGAAAGGAGCTAGTGGTGTGCGGTGCCGAGGCGGAGTGGTGCGCCAGCAACTGAGGAAAGTCAGCAGGTTTCGTGAGAAGAGTTGTTGGGAGAGATGCGTACCTCGTGGCCACCTTAGCCTATCACTCAGTCGCGAAGATTTGGGGTGCGTGTTCTGTCCAACATGTTGTGGGCGAACTTTGAATTTCGAGCGCTGCAACAAACGCACCGAGCCGAGCCCAAGGAGGCGCCAGGCGGTTGCTTGGCAGCCTGGGCATGGTGCCAAAGTACAGCGAGGCCAAGCATGGAGACGCCAGAGAACATGAGGACATTGCGGGCGAACCTGTCGATGGACGAGCGCGCCGAGGTGGGTGGCTGCGTTGCAGATTCTAGTTGAGCGCCTTGCTTCGCGAACAGCATTTACACCATGCAGTGCCGATCGAGTAGCGGAGTAAGGTAGATGGTTTTGTTGTCGCAGCGAGGTTCGAGGCAGTCCAGGAGAGGTAGTGGCGGAGAATGAGGACAGGCGGCGGGTGCCACAACCAGTCTCCGCGCCGCCTACTGAGATTCCTCCTCGTCATAACGCTAGCGTCGTCGAGCTAGGCTTCGCTAGGGATGTATGGGCTGTGGCGCGTCCAGTAAGACTAGATTCGGCCGCAAGTCATGCGACAGTTCAACTCCTGTTGTTGCCGACCGCGCGGCTCATGCTCGTTGAGGGGCGGCGCAACAGCGATTGCAATGAGACGAACAGAAGTTGTGACAAGCGAGCAGCGCATATAGTCGAGTTAGGATGAAGACAATGGTCCGGTGAAGGACGGGCAAGCGAGAACTCGGGGACCCAGGGCGTGAGGACAAGAAGCGCGCCGGATTTTCAGTTCCCGCGTCGGAGCGTGGATCTCAAGCCTCGTTGTCTTTTGTTTCCCACCGCGTCTGCATTCCGCACTGACGCCCACATAACCCGACGTCTCCGATTGCGCGCTCTTGAACTCCGGCTGTGTACTTCTGTGCCACCGGCCCGAGTTCAATGCACCTTGTGGTGACAATAGCTTCGGTCCGGCTCGCAATCTGCGATGAACTTTCACTTGCGGTGCTGCGTGCTGCTAATCCGCGTTTGTCACTTGTAAAACCTTCAGTATCGCCTGGCTTTTGAGGCACGCACGGTGCGAGGGTTTCGGTAAAAGTCATGCGTAGAAATTCGGAGGTCTCTATGCTTCAAGCTTGTTCAAGCCCGGTGATTCTGGCAGGTATCAAACTCGGCTTGTTGGAGGCGCGGTCTGGCCGGGCTTGGAGATACGCGATCGACATTCAAACACTACGACCCTTCAAGTCGTACATCCCCCTCTTGCACCCTTAGAGTGAACCATTTTGTGTCAACGTAAGACTTTGGGTATGAAGCTCGTCGGATTTGTGGTCTTGCAGATTTTGTTGGAGCATCAAAGTAGTTGAGAATGCCTCGATTGTCATGTATGCGATACTCCTCTGCTCAACTCCGGCATCCACGCTTCCGAACCAATATCGCCACTGTTTTCAGAACCGTTGCCTGGCGTCTCTGTCACGCCCTCGTGTCTATTTGGGTCCCATTTTGATGGAAGACATGCAGGTCGATCGTCTGAGGTCAAGCACAGTTTGACGATCCCGTCCTTTCCCCACTCGACTTCAACCACGCTGCCTCTCTCCAAACTTGTTCTATTACCCCGATGCAGTGCTCAATGTCTCATGTATTGCACCCGTCTCTTTATCCAGTCGACCTTTGCTATAAAGACCTCGTCTCTCGACCCCGTCGATATCACCCATCACTCGAGCTCTCGCACACTCGATCACCATGCGCTTCTCGCTCATCCCCGCACTCGCACTCATCTCCACGCTCGCCGTCGCTTCGCCCGTCGCCGACCTCGAGACTCGCACTAATAGCAACAACAACTGCCACGGCGGCGATACCTACTGCTGCAACGACAGCCCCGCCCTTCACAACCCGACAACCGGTGGCTTCCTCACGGTTCCTATCAACTTCATCGCGAGCCTGACCTGCTCGCCGCTGACGATCCTTGGGATCGTCCTAGGCGCTACGTGGTACGTTCTTCTTCTCATGTCTCGCTCGTGGGTGATATGAGTTGACGTATACTCGCGACGTGCAGCTCGAAGACGACCGTGTGCTGCCAGAATGTCCAGCAGAACGGCCTGATCAACATCGGCTCCATTGGCCTCTCTCTCTAATCATCGACTCGAGTCACACGCTCACCGTCTCATCCCCATCTTCAAACAATCTCGTGCTCGTCCACTTCTCCCTCCCTCCTCCCCCCCTATGCTCTTCACTCGTGCTCGTTGTTACAAAGAGTCCCGCGCGCGTCTCCCTTGTGTCTTTAGGTAGATCTTGTGCATGTCGATGAGATTCAGAGCATGTCGTCGTCGGATGTACCGAGATTCCGTATTCATGTGCTCTCCAACTATCGTCGCTCATTCGCCGATGCAAATTATCTGTTTCTCATACACAATGAGCGGGTCTCGCATATTGATCCTCGAGATATTTTAGGGAGTGGTACCGATGTCACTACACGGGGGGTGTCCCGCGCCAGCAAGCAGTCCAGTTCTCGCCGTGGTGCAATTGGCCGATATCGGTAGAGATGACGACACGAGGTCCACCGATGATCATGGTGCAAGGTGGTAGCTGGAGATACGGATGGTACTCAACTGGTACCCACAGAAGCAGCTCGCCCGAGTGTCCCGTTAGCCATTCGTCGCGTAGCCTGGTAGATTCCCATGTCATCGCAGCGTCGGCGCTACTGTTGGGAAGAAGCAAGAGAGCTTCCTTGACATTCCACAGACGAATACCTTTGTTGTGAATGTAGGAGATGAGAGACCGTCCATCGGGGCTGAATCTAATTGATGTTACAGTGTCGGTCAGGTCTCCGTGTCCGTGCAATGTGGCTAGAGGTGTTCCTGTATGTATGTTCCACAAGGTCACGGTGTCGGAAAAATTGGCGGTGCCAATCAGTTGAATGTCAGAAGAATGTGCTGCTGCAAATCCGGTTTTATCTCCATTTAGGGACAAAATCTGCTGGCCCGTGACGACGTCCCAAACAGCAATCATTCCGCCTGCTAGCGAGAGAACTTGCACATCATCAGGGGTAAAGACCACAGTATCCACAGAGCCCCCAACCAACAGTGGTTCCCGTGCAGGACGACCAGTCTCTGTAACCCAAAGATGAACACTTCCATTTCTATCCCCTGCAGCGACAATTCGGCGGTCATGCGAAAAGACGACTGTGCGCACCGGGTGACCGTATGCGAGTACCCCAATGCTGGACAGCTGCCTGGTCGCAACTACCCAGACACGGACGGTTCCATCATCGGACCCGGACGCGATCAAATGCGTGTCTGCTGAGAATGCCACTGCGTTAACCGGACCCTCGTGACCTTGCAGCGGCCTGCCAACGGCGTTTCCTGTAATCGCATTCCAAAGACGAACTGTATGGTCACGCGACCCCGACACGATGAGCATTGCATCTGTGGAAATGTCCACGGAAGCTACGATGCCTCTGTGCCCACGTAGCGGCGGAAGTACCGGCCCGCCGGTTTGTGGATCCCAAACACGAATGGTACAGTCATCCAGGCCGGTGACCACGATAGTACCGGTAGACGAAATCGCCATAGAGCGCACTAGATAATTGTGCGCCGGCAGTGACTTGAGTGCTGTTTGACCGCTACGTGCGTCCCATATATGGATCTTACCATCGTCGGAGGCAGTGGCGATGGACTTGCCATCTGGCGAGAATGTGGCGGAGCGAATTGTGCCCGAATCGGTGTATCGATATAAATCAATTGGCGAAGCCTCTGGACCCTCCTGTTCCATATGCCGGAGAGAAAGGGTCATCCTGATTTCATCTACACACACCAGTGAGCTCAGGTCTGGTGAGAACTGAACGGATGTGGTCCAGACTGGTAGCGAGGGCAGCTCTATTATGATTTTGACCGTCTGCAGCTCACACAGCAAAACCTTTTCTCCGGAAACTGAGATGAGCTTGCTTCCGTCTGGAGAGAAACGGACACAAGTGATGCTGGTGTCGTGGCCATGCAGAGTTTCTCCTGCTGGTTCCTGTGATTGTGTATCGACACGCCGCAGTCGAATTGTTTGATCCCCAGAGCCGGATGCCAACATGCAGCCGTCTGGAGAAAACGCCACCGTGTTGACCGGCCCCGTGTGATCACTGAACCTTGCGAACTCCTGGCCGTTTACGATAGTCCACATACGTACACTCTTGTCGAAGGATGCCGATGCTAGAAGCGAGCCGTCTGGTGAGAATTCCAGAGATTTTACAGCTTCGGTGTGTCCGGGCAACTGCTGTGGAGCCAGCAAAGAACCCGAAAGACTCCAGATATAAATGTTGCCAGTTTCATTGCCCGAGGCAACGATTTTGCCGTCAGGAGCAAATGCGACCGAGATAACTTTACCGTCACCGCTGATAAGTGGAGGCGTTGTTTCTTCACCGGTGCGGACGTTCCATACACGCAGAGTACCGTCATTAGAGCCCGAGGCAATAGTACGGCCATCCGGTGCGTACGTTAGCGAGGTCACAGCACCTTCGTGCCCAGTTAGTGTCGTGATCAGACGCCCGCCATGGCGGTCGATGCCGACTGTCTCGACGGAGACAAGGCCGGTACAGAACGGTGAAAATGTTTCGTAAATGAGAGAGTCCTTAGCTGTAAACGGGAGAGCCGACAGATAGATGTGCGGTGCGCTCCGTTCGATCGCCTCGTGGGACGAGACAACAAAGGTATTGGCGTCGCGGAGGAATCGCAACACGCGATCTTGTCGCACCTGAGAAATGATGAGGGAACCATCGTGGTCAGAAGTCAGTGTACTCACAGCTGATGCTGCGATGCGTAGTAGGCCAGACGCAAGGCCAACTTTTCCTACACTGCTGAGCATCTCTAGCCAGAACAAGAACTTCGGCCAGAATATTCTCTCGATCTCCGCATCGAAGATCACGTGGTCTGATGCTGCATCGATGTGGTGTGCCCAGTGCAGGCACGCGTAAATGAGGGCCAGGGCATTTCCGTGAGACTGCTTCTTGTTGTTTTGCGTGTACGATGATCGACTTTGTGACACATTGAAGCAGAGATCATCCCATCTCATCCTTCGCAGACAACCGCGGGAAAGAGCATCATGGCCAAGCGATCCCGGTATACGAAGGTGGGCAGATGATCGCTGGAAGAGATAGTCACCCAATGATGCGTGTAGCGTGCGCAGCCCCGGCTCGCTGTCGCTCTGAGGCAGATACACCAGCGAATGAAGACGCTTGAGCGTGCCGCGTAGCCGAGTCGGCTTCTGCTCCGTCAACTCCGCCAGCGCCTGAACGGACAGCGACGTACGCGCCGTCAGGATGCAGGCAAGAATCTGCTTCATATTGTCCAGCTCATCATCGTCTACTTTGTCGTCGCGCGACGCCTCTGTCAGCACCAGCTCATACATCTTGTCCATGGTCGTCGTGGCAGCAGTGCGTTTTGTGGCAACTGAAGTCGCCTTGCCAAGTCGTTCTGCCCGGTCGTCGTCGTTGTCCTGATCGAGCACATACCTGAGTGCAGTTGCCGCAAAGATGAAAAGACCATGCGAAAGCTGAGTGAGAGAACCGATGTCTTCGTTTGTGAACCACTTCGCATTAGGGGCGGCAGCCCGCAGAGTGGAAGTGATGTAAAGCCGAATGTCGGAAATGACCTCGTCCTCGCTGATCGTGTGCAGCTGAAGGATGGTATTGAGTTCTGGGTTCGCAATTGGTGTCCCACGTATGTGCATCTCCGGTCGCGAAGTGAGGATGAACTTGACCGCCATGTCGCACGTGAGGTCAGCAATGACGGCGAGCAGCTGGGAAAGCTCGCGTTCGTCGCTGCATTCATCCAATGCGTCGATCACAAAGACTATAGGAAGCGGCCTCCTAGGCAGTTGGACCAAAGGCCGAACGAGCAGCGGGCCGATCTGGTCGCTGACTGGCCTGTACATGGCCCGATTGTGCACCGTGAGCTCGCCCAGTAGTGCTGACCCAAACTCGGGATACAGACCCGCGAGACACGCCGAAAGCGTTGGTAAGATACGTCGAACCTCAGTTCTGGCGATAGACCCGGCGGAGCGAGAACAGAAGAACGTGCCACCGAGTACAACATCGGCGTCGTCTTCTAACATGCGACACAGTGTGACCGCTATTGACGTTTTACCTGTACCCGCCATTCCGGCCAACCAGAATATCTTCATCGGGTCGTTCTTCACCCATGCCATGAACTTGGCGAGAACGTTCACCCGGGTGCCGGACAAACAACCAGCGTCTGTCGGTTGTGCGTCGTGCAGCGCGTCTGTGACGAATCGATCCCCAAAGGCTGGGTAAGGTTAGCTTGAATTATTTTAGGCGGAAGGGCAAGGTCACATACTACTCATGATCTCCTTCATGACCTTCCTCTAGTGTATCATCTAAGCATGGGCACGGAGCAACGCGAGCGCGTTGAACGTACCTGTTCATCCGCGCGGTCGGGAGGCACGCCTTCCGGGGCCATGTAGTTGTAGACTGGGTTGTGATTGACTACGTTTCCGAAGGCAAATGTTTTGTTCCAATTCTGGTTGACAATTGACTGTGACGAGCTGAGACGCGCTCGGGTATGATGCATATGCCGCTCGCTCACCACTGCCGCTTGCTCGACTGCGGTAGCCGAAGCCTGTGAGGGTAAGATCGAGCTTTCAGGATTTTTGGATGTGCTTGCGTGTTCTTCTTGGTCGGACGGCTTAGGACTGGGCGACCCGGAGTCGTCTTGGGCCAACGCTTGAGGTGACCTGCCATGCACCAGGCTACGCTGCCGGGCTTCACGTCTTGCCTTCGCTCGAAGCCCATTTAGCAAGGCTATGAACGCAAGTAACACTGCGAGCGGGATGGCCGGTACTGGCATGACGACGTGGGACGAGAGGACAAGTGCCACATGCATCGCATCACACCGTAGCTTGCCTGCCATCTGGACCTGACAGGTTCCGTGTTCAACATGCGGTACTCGTTGCCGTAGTGAGCAGCGAGTGGGCCGGTCATTGCCCGGAGTGCGAATCTCAACACGCATCGTGACGCCTTCCGGTCACATGAATGTGGTTCGGAAGCGTACTGGATCTTAGCGAAAGGTATTTCGATTGACGCATTTACTGGCGGACACGGTTTAAGCGATGGTAGGAACTGCTAAGCCTGATTGGAGCACGGTCGCAGATGTGTGACGTCCCTGGCTGGTCGGAGATGCGTGAAAAGTAAAACCAGTCTTGAGATGCACAGCGACTACAGATTTTGACATCACCGAACAGGCAGGCGATGGAAGAGGGATGATTTTCAGAGCTGCACGTCGGACATCGGAGTAAATGCACAGTCGAAAAGCTCGGGCAGATTGAACGACCGCGCCAGTGCGGCGTCCAACTGAGGGTACTACTCTGTGCCTAGACCTGCGCAGTTTGTGTCAGTATAGTCGTCCAAGACTCGCGTAAGTTGAATTACTATGTCCCGAGACCGGCGATGCCAGACCGTAGCAGGCTTAGCAACGCCATGCTGGTGTCACCCTTCCAAAGGCCTGCCCGCGAGCGGTGGACTGGCAACAGATACGAGAAAAGTTGGCGAAACGACCAACTGGGGGCGCAACGGACATACTTTACAAGCCGCGTGAATGTTGAGGTCAAAGTCGTCAGTCCTGGCGCCCTGGTCTGGCGGAAAGTACATCTTCAGTGGTTGCGATTCTTTTTGTTGCTGCCTGCGCTCATCTCGTGCTCAATGACCAGGTGGGCTTGGCGAGGAGGACGAAAGTGAGAACGGGCGATCAGCGCATGGTTATTTGAGTGCAGTTGAAGTGTGATTTGGCAGGGAATCTTGCGAGGAAGGGGTTCTGAAGAAGGGAGAAGAAGCAAAAGCCGATGGCCGAAGGTCGGAGTGAGAACAATGAGCGCGCCGAATTTTCAGTTCCCACGTCGGAGCGTAGATCTTCGCAAATCCCCTCTACTTTGCCCGCTACTTCTACGTCCCGCACCCGCGCTGATATCTCAGTTTGCATATTAAGCGCTTTCGAATCGCGACCCTGTGGGCTGCCGAGTGGCGTAACCCGAGTCCGAGCGTAATCTAACAGAGCGTGACCCGTGTTTCCCAGACAAGCCGGGGTTCGGTCTCGTTCGCTATTCGCGCCGAAGTTCAGTTTGCTCTTCCATCCCGAGCTGTTTTGCTTGCACGTACCGTCTTTTGTCTTTCCGGCGGCGTTGAACCTCGCCGTCCAGCTCGTGGATCTCTGCTAACACTTGGACCTCCTCGTATCGCCTCGGACACTCAACTAGTATGCACTTCTCGCTCGTCCTTGCAATTAACCTCCTCAGCACGCTCGCCACCGCCTCGACCTCGAGACCCGGACTGCCA
>Ga0247815_10003605_pt1 | contig 11092 bp, 11 predicted proteins | sample UWRJL194509B1_FD_181014 | JGI IMG/M metagenome (GOLD analysis project Ga0247815, IMG submission 181014) | Plant litter microbial communities from Arlington Agricultural Research Station in Wisconsin, United States - UWRJ-L194-509B-1 | ecosystem: Environmental > Terrestrial > Plant litter >... | reverse complement strand
CGACCACTACGGCGATGGCACTACGTCCGCCAATAACGCTTTCGACCCTAAGCGATTCGAGCGCCAGCTCTTTGTGCTCCGCAAGCATGCCACACACACCATGTTCGTCACTTTCATTTTACTTATCTCAAGATTGCTGACCTTGTTTGTCTTCTTTCCCCGCACACTCCCCGTGTCTCCTGTCTACCCTGTTGCTCACTTCTCCATCCCCCCTATTTCTCGACGGCCCGTGACTTCCTATCTTGCCGCGTCTCAATCTCGATCTCGTGCCCGATCTTCTCCGCATGTTTGTATCCCGCATGCAGTGGACTCGCCAAATGGTTCTACATCTGCTCCCTGTCTACGAAGAACATCGTATACAAGGGACAGTTCTCGCCCCCGCAAGTGTACAACTACTTCCACGATCTCAACCACGTCTTGTATGCGTCGCACTTTGCGCTCGTCCACTCCCGCTTTTCCACAAACACCTTCCCCTCGTGGGATCGTGCACAGCCCCTCCGATGGGCTGCTCACAACGGTACACGATTTCCGCTCGCTCGCTCGCCTAAATTTAGAGTGCTCATGAGTACTGTTCCTAATCTTCAGGCGAGATCAACACCGTTCGAGGCAACAAGAACTGGATGCGCGCGCGCGAAGGCGTTCTTCAATCAGAGGTGTTTGGCGAAGAGCTCAAGCTTCTTTACCCCATCGTCGAGGCCGGCGGGTCCGACTCGGCAACTTTCGACAACGTCCTTGAACTGCTCGTCGTCAATGGCGTGCTCACACTGCCAGAAGCGGTCATGATGCTCGTCCCCGAGGCATGGCAAGGGAACGAGCTCATGGACAAGGACAAGAAGGCCTTCTACAACTGGGCCGCCTGTCTGATGGAGCCTTGGGACGGCCCCGCGCTTTTCGCCTTCAGCGATGGTCGTTTCTGTGGTGCCAACCTGGACCGCAACGGTCTTCGTCCTTGCCGCTACGTCGTGACCAGCGACGACATCATTGTCTGCGCTTCCGAGGTTGGCGCTCTCTACATCGAGCCCGAGAAGATCATCCACAAGGGCCGTCTCAAGCCTGGACGCATGCTCCTCGTCGATACAGAGGAAGGGCGCATCGTAGACGACAAGGAGCTCAAGCGCAACACATCGCGCAAGCAGAACTTCGCCGACTGGGTCGAGAACCAGCTTCTCCATCTCCCAGCCATCCTCCAGCGCGTCTCCCGCTACCATGCCGTCGACCCAGTCATCAACGACGAGCCGCTCAGCTCGGACCCGCTTCTTCTCGCCTTCGGCTACACTGTCGAGCAGCTCAACTTGCTCATGCTGCCTATGGTCAAGGACGGCAAAGAAGCCCTCGGCTCCATGGGCAACGACGCGCCGCTCGCGTGCATGGCCGCCCAGCCCCGCCTCGTCTACGAGTACTTCCGCCAGCTCTTCGCGCAAGTCACCAACCCGCCCATCGATCCAATTCGCGAGAACATCGTCATGAGTCTCGAGGCGTACGTCGGCCCGGAAGGCAACCTCCTAGAGATGAAGGCTTCGCAGTGCCATCGCATCGTCCTCAAGTCGCCGCTCATCTCGATTCAGGAGATGAACGCGCTCAAGAACATCAAGTCTGCGTACCCGCGCTGGGAGGCACGCACGATAGACATCACGTTCCCCAAGGCGGACGGTCTCGAGGGATACCGCGCAGCGGTCGAGCGACTCTGCCTGGAAGCCATGCAGGCTGTAGAGGATGGCATTAAGATCGTCATCCTGTCTGACCGCCTGGCCGGCCCGTCTCGCGTTCCCCTCTCGGCGCTCGTTGCGTGTGGTGGCGTTCATCACCACCTCGTTCAGCACAAGAAGCGCGCGAAGGTTGCGCTTATTGTCGAGACCGGCGAGGCTCGCGAGGTTCACCACCTCTGTGTGCTTGTCGGCTACGGCGCGGACGCGATCTCCCCGTACCTTGCCATGGAGGCTATCATGAAGGTCCACCGCGAAGGCCTGTGAGTCTTTTCAATGTTCTTGTCCATCCACCAACGTACTAACCAAACATTCCAGCCTCCGGAAGGAGATTTCGATTGAGAAGCTCATCTACAACTTCCGCAAGGCCTGCGACGAGGGTATCCTCAAGGTCATGAGCAAGATGGGTATCTCAACCCTGCAATCATACAAGGGCGCGCAAATCTTCGAGGCACTCGGCTTGCATCAAGAGGTCGTCGATAAGTGCTTCATTGGCACCGCGAGTCGCGTGCAAGGCGCGACCTTCGAGCTTCTCGCCATGGACGCCTTCGAAATGCACGAGCGTGGTTGGCCAAGCCGCGAAACTATTCTTCCGGCCGGTATGCCTGAGTCTGGCGAGTACCACTGGCGCGATGGTGGAGAGGCGCACATCAACGACCCCGTTGGCATTGCCAACCTGCAGGACGCCGTCCGCGAGAAGAACCAGTCCGCATACGACACGTATTCGCGCAACGCGCTCGAGATGGTCCGCAATGTCACGTTGCGCGGTCTCCTCGACTTCAAGTTCAGCGAGGCGACAGCGATCCCGATCGAGCAGGTCGAGCCGTGGAACCAGATCGTGCGCCGCTTCGTCACTGGTGCCATGTCGTACGGCTCGATCTCGATGGAGGCGCACTCGACGCTCGCGGTCGCGATGAACCGTCTCGGTGGCAAGTCGAACACTGGCGAGGGTGGTGAGGATGCCGAGCGCTCCGAGCGCCTGGCCAACGGCGACACGATGCGCTCTGCCATCAAGCAGGTCGCGTCCGGCCGTTTCGGTGTCACCTCGAACTACCTCGCGGATTCGGACGAGCTTCAGATCAAGATGGCACAGGGTGCAAAGCCTGGTGAGGGTGGTGAGCTGCCCGGCCACAAGGTCTCGAGCTCGATCGCGCGTACTCGTCATTCGACTGCTGGTGTCGGTCTCATTTCGCCACCTCCACATCACGATATCTACTCCATCGAGGACCTCAAGCAGCTCATCTACGATCTCAAGTGCTCCAACCCACGTGCTCGTGTTTCCGTCAAGCTCGTCTCGGAAGTCGGTGTCGGTATCGTTGCAAGCGGTGTGGCCAAGGCCAAGGCGGACCATATCCTGATCTCCGGTCACGACGGTGGCACTGGTGCCTCACGTTGGACTGGTATCAAGTACGCCGGTCTCCCATGGGAGCTGGGTCTCGCGGAGACGCATCAGACGCTCGTGCTCAATGACCTGCGTGGTCGTGTCACCGTGCAGACCGACGGTCAGCTTCGGACGGGTCGTGACATCGCCATCGCATGTCTTCTTGGAGCTGAGGAGTTCGGGTTCGCCACGGCACCCCTTATCGCGATGGGCTGTATCATGATGAGGTACGTCGTCTTTTGCACTCAAAGTAACACTTTTCTGACATCATTCTGCACTACAGGAAATGCCATCTCAATACTTGCCCGGTCGGTATCGCCACCCAAGACCCCCAACTTCGCGCCAAGTTTGCTGGCCAGCCCGAGTCTGTGATCAACTTCTTCTACTACATCGCCGAGGAGCTGCGTGGAGTCATGGCGAAGCTCGGCTTCCGCACGATCACCGAGATGGTTGGTCGCTCCGACATGCTACGAGTCGACGAAGCTCTCCGTACCCCGAAGACCAAGCACCTCGATCTCAGCGCAATCCTCAAGCCTGCATGGCAAATGCGCCCTGGCGCTGCTACGTATCGCGTCCGGCAGCAAGATCACAAGCTGTACATTCGCCTCGACAACAAGTTTGTCGACGAGGCCGAGCCAGCGCTTTCGAAGGGTTTGCCCGTCCGCATCGACTGCGACGTCGTCAACACCGACCGTGCACTCGGCACGACGCTCTCGTACCGGGTTTCCAAGCTGTACGGCGAGGAGGGTCTGCCGCGTGACACTATCCATATCTCGATGCGCGGCTCTGCCGGCCAGTCTTGTGGCGCATTCCTCGCGCCTGGCATCACCATCGAGCTTGAGGGCGACGCGAACGACTACCTCGGCAAGGGTCTCTCTGGCGGTCGACTCATTGTCTTCCCACCCAAGAGCTCGCCGTTCAAGGCGGAGGAGAACGTCATCGCGGGCAACGTCTGTCTGTACGGTGCGACCTCAGGCGAGGCGTTTATTCGTGGCATTGCTGCTGAGCGGTTCGCTGTGCGCAATTCCGGTGCGAACGCCGTCGTCGAAGGCGCTGGTGACCACTGCTGTGAATACATGACTGGCGGTCGCGTCGTCGTTCTCGGCACCACTGGTCGTAACTTCGCAGCTGGCATGAGCGGTGGCATTGCCTACGTTCTCGACACGGCGCACACCTTCGCTTCGAAATGCAACACGGCCATGGTCGAGCTCGGCCAAGTCACCGACCCGCGCGAGATCGCCGAGCTTCGTGCTCTCATCGAGGACCACAGGCACTTCACAGGCTCCGAAGTCGCGAACCGCGTGCTTCAGGACTTCCACCACCTCCTTCCGTTGTTTGTTCGTGTCATGCCGAACGACTACAAGCGTGTTCTCGAGGAGGATGCGGCTCGTGCCAAGCAAGAGCGCAAGAAGAACAGCGCTATCGATCTCGTACCCCGCACCGCAAGCCAAGTCGAACTCGCAGCAGTGGAAGGCCTCGACGAACTGCTCATTCCAAAGGATCCGCTGCACACCAGCATCCCGACCTCCCATCTTGCCACGCCGCGTTCCATGCGCAACGAACCGACTCTTCAGGACATGGAGGATGCCATGCTCGACCCGAACGCGTCCAAGGATCGCCTCGCCAAGCTCGACAAGACGCGCGGCTTCATGAAGTACAAGAGGCAGGGCGAGTCGTACCGCCCGCCGCGTAAGCGGACGAAGGACTGGAAGGAGATCTCGCATCGGTTGACGGACACCGAGCTAACGGTTCAGGCGGCGCGTTGTATGGACTGTGGTGTGCCGTTCTGCCAGAGCGACACCGGCTGCCCGATCAGCAACGTCATCCCCAAGTGGAACGATCTCGTCTTCAAGGGCCAGTGGCGCGACGCGCTCAACCGTCTGTTGCTCACGAACAACTTCCCCGAGTTCACTGGCCGTGTCTGCCCAGCGCCTTGCGAAGGTGCATGCGTTCTGGGCATTACCGAGCAGCCAGTTGGCATCAAGAGCATCGAGTGTGCCATTATTGACAAGGTGCGTTTTGAACACTTCCCTCTCACTGTGAGACCGCTGATAGTGGTTCCAGGCGTTCGAGATGGGGTGGATGGCACCAAACCCGCCAGCCTTCCACACGGGCAAGAGGATCGCCATCATCGGCTCTGGACCTGCCGGTCTCGCCTGCGCTGACCAGCTCAACAAGGCGGGCCACACCGTCACTGTCTACGACCGCAACGACCGCATGGGTGGTCTGCTCATGTACGGTATCCCCAAGTGAGTGGCACCACGGCATCGATGCGATCCTGTTTCTGACGATTGCACAGCATGAAGCTGGACAAATCCATCGTTCAGAGGCGGTTGGACCTCATGGCCGACGAGGGAGTGGTACGTTTTCGATGATATGACCCGTGGACTATCACTCATGATGCATCGTCAAACAGAACTTTGTGCCTAACGCAAATGTCGGTGTCGACGTTGATATCAACGATATCCGTGCTGAGAACGACGCTGTCGTGGTCTGCACTGGCGCGACATGGCCGCGTGACCTCAAGATTCCTGGTCGCAACGCTGAGGGTGTCCATTACGCGATGGAGTTCTTGCAGAAGAACACGGCGGCCCTGATGGACTCGAACTTGACCAACCCTGACGAGTACATCACTGCAAAGGGCAAAGATGTCATCGTCATCGGCGGTGGTGACACCGGAAACGACTGCATCGGCACGTCCATGCGACACGGCGCGAAGAGCGTCGTCAACTTCGAGCTACTTCCCAAACCGCCGGCTGGCCGTGGACGCGACAATCCCTGGCCGCAGTGGCCACGCATCTTCCGCACGGACTACGGTCACAACGAGGTCATCGCGCACTTCGGACAGGGTAAGTGGGCTTGTCAGCACATGGCTCTTATTTCTAACGCTTCTGCAGACCCTCGAGAGTTCTGCATCTCGACGAAAGAGTTCGTCCTCGACGAGTTTGGCAAGCTGAAGGGCCTGAAGACCGGTAAGTAGGCTTGAAAGCGTGTATCGGATGGAGGTGCTGAAGAATTCTCAGTTCGCGTCGAGTGGACCAAGGATAGCAGTGGCCGTTGGCGCATGGAAGAGGTCCCCGGCTCCGAGAAGTACTTCGAGGCGCAGCTCGTCTTTTTGGCACTCGGTTTCCTCGGTCCCGAGAGCGAGCTCGTCAAGGAGCTCGGCCTCAAGACGGACGGACGGAGCAACATCGCGACTCCGCCAAAGGTGCGCAACCGAGCATCTCACGTATTTCACCTATTGACATAGCTACAGAAATACTCGACCAACGTCGATGGCGTCTTCACGGCGGGCGACTGTCGCCGTGGACAGTCCCTCATTGTCTGGGGCATCAAGTACGTTTTAAAAATATGCATCTGCTCACTTGTCTGACTCCCGCTGCAGCGAGGGTCGTGGAGCTGCCGCCGAGGTTGATGCTTGGCTCATGGGTGGCAACACGCGCCTGCCTCGCGCTGGTGGTATCAAATCTCGCGTACGCAAGACCTTTCTGCTGCTTAAAGTATAATCGCTGAACATTCGAACAGGCTTTCTTCCCGCCGGCTCAAAAGACAGGCCTCGCAACGCCGGTCAACATCGCCGTGCAGGCGTAGATTACAACCTGCAATCGCGCTTGTTCACGAGGCCATCTTTTCCGCTGCACTGTACTCTTATTCAAGACTCGCTTGTCACGGCCGTTTGCTTTCACGCACAACTTATGTAGGATCTGTAGACGTATACATCCAATCACGATTTTCTGCATCTCACGACCTAACATTGAACCGCGCGGCTGCGCGTCGCAAACTCCGCACTTGCAACTTGTCCGCCTCGAGTCTCTCCACGCGCAAGGTCGGCGTAGCCGCAACTTACGCGATCTTCTTTCTCAGATGACCGCACCGCGTGACACGTTTACACTTCGCTATGGCGGTGGCGTAGTGGGTTCGTGTCGTTCGCTCGCGCATCGTTATCGTCGACTGCTCTGGCTTGCCGTTGTTTGGACATGTGTCTGGCTATTCTGGTGGTTTGGTTACCGAAGGAAAGCGTATTCTCGCGCATTTCCATTTGGTCGCATGTCGTTGATTCTGGGCATGGTCGCGGTGCCTTTGTGGAGTGGACTCATGCTGGTGCTTATGCTGCGCGCACGACGACAGGCGAGGACGGGGACCTCCAAACAGATTGCCACTGAGGAATCGTATGCTTTGATAGCCCAAAGCAGCGAGGGCGTCGAAGCAGGCGTAGGTCCATCTCGACATTCATCGCCAAATGCAACTCATGTCTCTCGACGTGATATGCTGCTGCACGCAGTTTCATTGCTGGCTGGTGTTATTCTTTATCTCAGTCGCCATCCGAGCGATGTTGCCCACCACGAATCTCTCGTAAACAAGGCCACGTACACACCCCGACGTCAAGGATACTGGACAGGAGGTTTGCCGGGTTTTGCAGCTGCAGCTGAATGTATGGCTAATTTGCAACTAGAACGCGTTTTTATCGCCGCTCTGTTCTACAATAACGAAGCTATTTTACCGCAATGGACGAGGGAGATGAGCAAGGTCATCCGCGTGTTGGGACCTGTGAGTGATCGTGAACCTGCCCACTTATACCGCCAACTGACATGGAGAAGGATAATGTCTTTGTCTCAATCATGGTTCGCCTGTCTTGCCATACATCTGACAGTGTTCTAATCCAGATACAGGAGAGTTGGTCGACCGATGGCACGGCAAAACAGCTGCTTGAGTATCAACGGTCACTTCACAACCTCGGTGTTGCGCACCGTGTCCTGGTTCACCACGATACAATCGCTCGGCCACATCCATTTCTCACGGACCAAGCTCGCATTGAATTTCTTGCTGCCTCTCGAAATGTCCCACTAGAACCCCTGCTCGAAGAGGCGACTGGTGCATTCGACCGCGTGCTCTACAGCAACGATGTCTTGGTCTCTGCAGAAGCTATAATAGAGCTGCTCAGCACACGCGGTGGTGATTATGACATGGCTTGTGGATTGGATTTCTCACCTTGGGGGTGCGTATGAATGTGCTTTGCCAGCCATTCTAATAACAAGTACACAGTGTTTGCGACGGCTGGGTCATGCGGGATCGGCTTGGAGGATTTTTCTCAGCCCTCTGGCCGTATATTATCGAGCCAGCCGGGATGGAGGCAGTATCGGCCAACGATCCTGCCAAAGTCTTGTCTTGTTGGAACGGTGTCGCCGCGTTGCGAGCCGATCCTTTCCTCCAGCCGCATCGACGCAGCAATCGCACTCTCACAGCCACACCAATCGTTGACCTTCCTGCATCACATCCTTCGTATCATTCAGGCCAGAAACCGGTCCCGCGCGATCTACCTCCACTTCGGTTCCGAGGTAGCGCGCCGCTCGAGTGCTTCTCTAGCGAATGTCTGCTGCTTCCGTACGATATGCGAGTGCTATACGGACTCGATAGCATCTGGATCAATCCTCGCGTACTGGTCGCATACACATGGGACAACTATGTGCTCTGGACACGGACGATGCGGCACTGGCTGGTCCGGTGGTGGATCGAGTGGTGGGAACGCGGATCTGGCATGCACGATGCCGTCTGGATTGAGGGTCGTGCAGAAGACGTTTGGACTTGGGAAGGAGGTGCTTGCCAGGTGGTGAGTGTCTTCTGTCTGCAGTCTCAGCCGTACTCTCACACACCGCATAGTTCAATGGTTACTCCAAACCACAAGCACCGTGAAGCCGATCACCGCACCTTAGTTGTGCCCTAGAACGCTGCAACCTTTGTGTTGCAATCAGAGCGTGGCATTATCAATCAATATGGTGGTCAGAGACGTGCAGACTGGCCGGTCTTCCTGCCGCTGACTGGAGTGGTTGCGCCTGGTTAACTCTATGCACGTAACAGGGTATTGTCCCGCCCAATGAGGGTGTTCTGGCACATTGTTGAAAGATTCGACCATGGGTAAATGGGATCCGAACTGGGGGAAGCGCCGCCTCCATACTTACGACTCAGGGGGCAATGTCGGAAACTAAGTTGGCGTTGATTTGACGGCAGTGAGAGCCGCATGCGTCTCTCCCTCTTGCCTTGATACCATGCCATTCACCCTTGAGCTGCGCCCGACGCCGAGGGCAGCGAGTAAACACGTCTCAGGCTGGCGCCGGACGCTTGTGAAGCATCCGAGCCAGACCGTTTGCGGCTGTTTGCCTTGATCCCCCTTCCCTCTTGCCCCCGACCGACAATGCACGAACTCATTGCCCCTCGTCCGCTCCGCCCGACTGCGACCTCCTTTGGGTTGGCGCACCAGCGCAAGATATCTGCTAAGCTGCAGATACTGCCGTCTCCCAGCCCGCCCATCTCCGAAGCGCTGAATCGCATGCGTCTCACTGACGCCGAGATCGGCTCGAGCAGTATGCCGAGCGCAAGCGCGGAACACGTCGAAGCGGGTGAGCCTACTGTTGACCGTGCGGCGAGCACAAGCCCTCTTGCATATGAACCTGCACGGTACGTAGAAGTGGTGGCGCCACGGCAGTGCGTGGCTCGCTAACGGTCTCATCATGTGCACACACAGACTCTTGCCAAACGAGGCGCTTGAGGAGTTTCTTTCGATTCTGAGACCGAATGTGTTCTTTGCGCCCTCGTCGCCCATCGCTCGCTATACGCGGCACCAGCACCGCCATACGCCTTCTACCCAATTTGCCATCAGTGCTGCGAGTCCCTCGCCCGCATACGAACGGCCTGGACCTTACAAGGTTCCGCGTTCAGTCTCACGCTCTGCTTCATCAGCTTCTCGTGCCAGCGACGACGTCGAGTCGCCATCTTTCTCCAAACGCAATAACCCCAGCCGGTCCGGCTCGCTCCATGCCTCCGTTCCGGATGACCGTGACATGTGGCATACGGTCCTACTATCCTCCCCTGTCTCTCGCACTCTCACCATGAACCCACTGCCCCGCGACCCCGTCTACGAAAACATATCCCAGAATCTCGCTTTCCGCGCGTCCGACCGCACCCCGTCGCCCGCTCAGCTTCTGTCTGGCGGCCTCGAAGGCCCAGACGTTCATATGACGCCGGCCTGAGGTCCAGTCCACATTACCCCTATCGTGCTTTCGCTCGCACTGTCGTTTTTCTTGGTTGTGGTATGTTATTTGGACACTCGCTTCCTATATGTATTTACCCCCCGCTTGCTTGCACCTGTACAAATCAACAAACCTGCCAATACACTTGCATTTGAGATTTACAAGGCCTTCCCAAGTCTCAATTTGTGTTCTATTCAAACATGTCCCGCACATACAGTCAATCGTGGATATCCGCGAGCTAAGGTAGCACAAACGCGTCCGCGCGCACAGACGCCTCACAACTTGGGCTTCGCAGCGAGAACGACAGGACCACGAGCGTACAGCGCCTCAAAAACAGGGGCGTACTTTTGGTCGACGTCTCGCCTACGGGCCTTGAACGTCGGTGTGAGCAGACCGTTTTCAACAGAGAAGGGCTCGAGTTCGATGTGGAGGTTCTTAACATGCTCGAAGCTGCGAGGAGAAAAGGCCGTCAGCAACTAGACAATCAACCATCTCGAAAGTGAGAGCATGCGTACCCTTTGAGGCCGGCCTTCTTCGCATCCCTCTCCAGGACGCGCAAGAATGCCTCTACGACACGAGGATCGCGAGCCGCACGTTCAAGGCCAGCGCGGTCGTCCGGCTTGACCTTGTCGCCTGTTGCCTTCTCGACGAGCGCAGCAAACGGTACATAGTCGGGCACTACAATGCCGACGACGTACTCGTGCAGAGAAGTAGCGTAGACATAGATCTGCTGGAGCATCGGGCACGAGCTGTACGCGTTCTCGATACGCTCGAGGCCGATGTACTCGCCTTGCGCAAGTTTCATAATGTTCTGTAACACAAGAATGAGATTGTGGGTCCCGCAAGGATAATGGAAGGCCGCACCTTGACGCGGTCGATGATCTTGAACCGCCCTTGGCTGTCGATAAGTGCGACATCACCAGTGCGCAGCCAGCCCTCCGAATCAATTAGCTTCTTCGTGTTCTCCGGGTCTGCAGTACAAT
>Ga0247815_10003603_pt1 | contig 11094 bp, 14 predicted proteins | sample UWRJL194509B1_FD_181014 | JGI IMG/M metagenome (GOLD analysis project Ga0247815, IMG submission 181014) | Plant litter microbial communities from Arlington Agricultural Research Station in Wisconsin, United States - UWRJ-L194-509B-1 | ecosystem: Environmental > Terrestrial > Plant litter >... | reverse complement strand
CATCGGAGTGACCCGATGTCTGGTACAAACTGGACTAGCTGGTACGAACCAGAGAGGCCACTATTTTTTCTCAGTGATAAAATGTCTCATATTGTTTGCCCAGCGTGCACAAATCCTAGGCTTAGGTACGGACCAGACATTTCTTAGGATTAGGTACGGACCGCTGGGCCCCCGTACTACTGCTATAATCTTGCATAGGCCGTTCCAGACTGCCGCGCAAGATGTTTTAGTTTACCGCCAGCGACGTTGCAAGCGATTCTTCCAGTTCTCGTTCGCGATCACATGTGGACTGCAGAGCATCAGGATCAACGTAGCGCAAACATTCCAGCACACACACCCAGCAATGTCGTGGCCACCCGGAACACCAGCGCCAACCTCGGTGAAGTTACTGCTGTTGTTGACGACCCTCTCAGGGCCGGCCAAGATGTTGATGCTGAAGTTGAAATTGAAGACGGTTGTCAATGCCGCTTATGAGATCGTCAAATTGCGGGCTGCGGTAGGCCACGATTTGGCTTACCTCGGAGAAAACGACACCCATATCTTGAAAGTTGCTGTGCCTGGGTGATAATCCACTGAGACAGCGAGCAAGCACGTAGAGACCCACGGTCAGATGCAGATAAGTATGTCGTGAGCTCCTGTATTCAGGCTGTGAAAGGAAGAAAACGGACAAACTGATATCTTCATTGTGAGCCTACTACGGTTTTCTCAAAGCCTTAAATCGAAAAGAAGATCTGGCCAAGCAAATAACCGACCTAGACTGGTGTAGTTGTTACGACCCGCTGTTGAACGAAAGCGGAGGCAACACAATCTCCCCGAGCGACACAGTGCTTTCCCACTCATTCAATACCAAACCGTCGAAGTTTGCTCTTAGTCTCTCTTTGCATATGCCTCTGCACACGCCAGACATAAGGGCTGCCACCTTCAACAGCTGACTAAGGACACCAAAGCTTGAGCAGAAGGTGAGCAGAGTAGTCGAGTACGGGTTGGTGAAGGATGTCGCAGGAAAATGGTCAGGACCAGTAGAACATGAACAGGACACAGCTGGTAAACGAAAATTCCAACACATCAGATCTATTTAGCAACACGTCACACGTCAATAGGATGTATGCTTTGAATGACAAAGATCCAATTTCAGTCACTTCGCCTCTCAACAACTCCGATGCAAATACAGCACTGTGAGAACCGCTGAGGACTAACAAATGGGAAATGCTTGTTGAATCAGATCAAGCCGCGGTGAAGACTTCTTCGCCCGTAATGTAACTCCAATCTTGTCAAGTAGTATTGATAAATAGCACATTTAGAGCTGCCCAAAGCGTACTTCATGCACAAGCAAACTTGCCTCAAACTTGCCTTGTGCTCCAGTCCGCTAACTGCAGTAAGCGATAACAGCCGCCTCAGTGTCGACGCTTGATGACCTGTGGCATTCGTGACCGTAACCTGCCGTGCAAAGCAGCGGCTTACCAGCTAGTTCATGCGCTGCATCGGAATACACCGGTGGTCACCAAGTAATCCGATATGAAACTTCATTTTGTACAGATCAGAAGAGCCACTTTACATTGTCCTTACGCCGTCTTAGCCACTGGAAGTGCAGCCTTGATCCTCTCCAAGGCAGCACGGAGAGGCGTAGGCTCAATGCCAAAGCTCTTCTGCAGCGCCAGCTGCTCTTCGGTGATGGGTATGCCCTTGAGGTTGGTCCACGTCGCACTGAGACCGCGAATGCGGTTCATGAAGTTAACTTCGTCATTGACGAGGTCCGCAGGGTTGAGTTGAACCACCGAAATCTTGGTTCCAATCACCGCCTCAAGCTCGCGCGCGGCCTCTCTGATGCTGATATTTCCTGCGGTGAGAGGCAGCTCCTTGCCCGCGAACCGCGCAGGATCAAGCAGTGCAGCCGCGGCGAACCGGCCGACGTCGTAGGCGTCCAGGTGCGCGATTGGCAGATCGAGGTTGATGGGCGTATGCAGCTCGCCGACCGTGCTCAGCTCTGGGAAGTGTAGTGCGTTGGCAGGAGCCGCATAGTTGTGCACGAGCCACGGCGGGCGGAAGATCGTGTAGTACTTGAACCCTGCGCCTCGAACAGCCTCCTCGGCGCTCCACTTGGAAGCGGTGAAGTCCTTCATGGGATTATTGGGATCTTCCTTGAGCCATTGCTCATGGAAGGCAGCCCACACGGCGGTGGACAGGACCAGCGTGTCTACTGTACCTGCGACGCGTGCAGCGTCGACGAACCGCTGAACCTGCGCTCGCTCGCCATCTGAGTTACCAAAGTCCGGGAATGGGTTGAGCTGCGATGTAAGATCATACTCAATATTTCAAGATGATGCAATGGATGATTTGGACACGCACGAAAATGCCCTTCACGCCGGCGGTGGCCTTTTCAATAGCCGATGTGTCGGCAAAGTCACCTGGGAATAGCACCACGCCGAGAGCTTCAAGCTCCTTTGCCGCAGGCTTGGATGTGTCGCGGACAAGAGCGTGGACTCGGGCACCGGCCTTGAGGAGCTCGCGAGCGGTCGCCCCACCCTGCTCGCCAGTAGCGCCGGTGACTAGAAAGGTCGCGGACATGATCGTGAGGGAGTAAGAAAATAAACCGTGGAGATCTGATTTTCGGATTCGTGCACATTTATCGTGGTCGTACAACGCGCGTCGCTCCGCCCGGCCGGCAAATGCAAGGCAACTAAACGTATTTTTGCTGACTGATCCGGCAGGGGCGCATTCGACCCCTTGGTATACAGTCCCGAAAGATGTCGAAGGATTGCAGATCATTGATGGCTGACCTCTTGGTCGATGCCGCTCAACTGACAAGTCACCTACAACTTGTCTACAACAAAGCCCAACCCTATAGGTCGCTTCCAATAGACAAAGTGCTGCGAATGAAGACATGGGAAGTGCTCTACGCGTCGTTGCGAGCGACTGAATTGGCAATTAACGTACATTACCCGCGTGATTCGGGTTGTTTGCGACAGCAGGCGGGGCCCGAACGTCTGACCGGCACTGTGGCGGGGCCAACACGCGACACAAACAGTCAATCAACTCCTTAACGCTGTGCGCCATTCATAAACGGTGCATTATGGGACGTCATATCAGGTGAACTGCACGGACATTGGTAGGACCACGACTCCAACGTTCACAGACGATTAAAAATGTTGAGATGGCGAGGCATGTTCATGTGAGTAACGTTGTGCGCTACACTTGCAGATGCAGATCTAATTTTTGATGAAATATTTTGAGTCGGCAGCGGGCTCTTTGAGCTGTTCAATATGAAGGGGAAAACAGAGTAGGTTAGAACCCTCACTAGATTGTCGATGGCGCATTGAGTTGAGGTGATAATGTCATACAAAAGGGGCCTGTCAGAGTTTGTACACTGGGCTTTGAGACGTTGCCACTGATCTTTATTCATCCTATAAGTACAACGGAGTTTGCTCATAACTCATTCTGAGCCAGCCAGTCTTCTTCGAGAAGAGCCATGGTGATAACATCCGACCACTTGCCATCGAGCCAGTCCACCTTGCGCTGAACTCCCTCCTGAACAAAGCCCCTGTAACTTACTGGTTAGTACCCGCTTTCGAGTCAGTATTGCATCTTGGCGCACATCTGCTTGTACTGCATGATCCTGCCGTCGTGGCCCGCCTTGATCTCCAGCTGCACGCGATGTAGTCCCAGATGATTGAATGAGTGTTGTAGCACAAATTCTATGGCCTCAACTCCAAGCCCTTTGCCCTGGTGCTCCTTGACGAGAGCAATATCTAGGCTTACTGTCCGATTTCGCGCAGCGCCGACGCTCTTCAGCGCGACAATACCGGCAAATTGTCCCGCGTCCACACCCGTATGCGCCACAGTTTCCATGATTGCAAAGAACAGACAACCGTTGACGGATTCCAGGACACTAGCGCGGTCCTTTGGTCGGACGGGGGCAAGATCGCGCGTACCGAAACGCAGATTATCGTAATCGTAGACGACCTTGACTCATCGCGGACAGGGTCGTAAAACCGCAGCTTGAGGCGGGTATTTGTCGCAAAGTTAGCCATATCGCGCCGAAATACCAATGCTCCGCGGTAGAAGGAGGGAGGATGACTAACAAACCGGTGGCGCGTAACTTGACCGCCGTCAAGACCACGGGGTTTCCTAACATTGGTACCACCGAGTACCGACGGTCCTGGCTGTCAGGCTGTGGCGGCCTTCAAGAGCTTGCATTAATTCGCGGCATTTCGGCGTGCGCATCAGTTGGTCACCTTCTGGACCAGCCAGTTTTCCTCGAGACGGGGCATTGTGGTGATGTTCGGCTACTTACCGTCAAGCCAATCCTCCTGTACAATACCATTGTGGCTTGTGGATCGATGTGAACATTTGTCCACGTCCTCCTTCTCTCGCAGCGCACATATTCTTATACACCTCGATTGCTCCTTCGTTGTTCGCCTTGATGCTCAAGTGCACATAATGCAATCCCAAGGGAGCGGGTTCTCAGCAATCGCGGGCGACGTCGATGAATTGATGGCGTGCCGTCTGCTGCCACTTGTCATACAGATAGGGCAACAGGGTGGCAGCTTATGAGGAAGGCTCTATCATGCGCTGCATCGGGAGATGCCGGTGGTACTCAATGTATGCGAGCATTCCTGGCCATTATTGTTAGTATAGCACGTCTCAGATTTGGCGTGCCTTGTGAACATCGTATCACGCACTGAAGGTCTGCTCTTCGGATTCTCAGAGAGTAGCAGAAGATTTTAAACTCAACGTTCGCACTACTATCGAGGCGTGAATTCAGGTAACCTCATCAAGTTGTCCTATTCGAAACTTCATCTTAAGAGAATAAGCATTGCTCTTACGCAGTCTTAGCGACCGGAAGTATATCCTTGATCCTCTCGAATGCGACGCGAAGGGGCGTAGGCTCAATACCAAAGCTCTTCTGCAGCGCCAGTTCCTCTTCAGTGACAGTTAAACCCTTCAGGTTGGTCCATTTCGCAGCGAGACCGCGCATGCGAGTCATGAAGTGGTCCTCATTCTTGATGAACTCTTCAGCGTCAAGTTGAACCACCGGAATCTTGGCTCCAATCACCGCCTCGAGCTCGCGTGCGACTTCTCTGATGCTAAAGTTACCGGCGGTGAGAGGCAACTCCTTGCCCGCGAACTTCGCGGGATCAAGGAGTGCGGCTGCGGCGAACCGACCAATATCGTACGAATCCAAGTGCGCAAGAGGCAAATCGACGTTCATGGGTGTGTGGATCTCGCCGATGGTGGGAAACTCGGGGAAGTGTATCGCGTTAACCGGAGCCCCGTAGTTGGGCAGCAGCCACGGTGGGCGGAAGATCGTGTAGTACTTGAATCCGGCGCCACGAACGGCTTCCTCTGCACCCCACTTGGAGGCGGTGTAGTCTTTCATGGGAGCGTCCTCCTTGAGCCATTCCACGTGGTAGGCGGCCCAGAGGGCGGTAGTCAGGACAAGCGTGTCCACAGTGCCAGCGGCGCGTGCGGCGTCGACAAATCGCTGAACTTGTTCTCGTTCGGCCTCTGGGTTGCCAAACTTCGGGAACGGGTTGAGCTGGGGAATATCGTCAGGTTCGGCACGTCATGTGAACGACGAGACACGCACGAAGATACCCTTGACACCGACAGTGGCCTTGTTGATGACCTCGACGTTGTCATAATCGCCTTTAAATAGCACCACACCGAGCGCCTCGAGTTCCTTTGCCGCAGGCTTGGACGTGTCGCGGACGAGAGCGTGGACTCGAGCACCAGCCTTGAGGAGCTCGCGAGCGGTCGCCCCACCCTGCTGGCCAGTGGCACCGGTGACTAGAAAGGTTGCAGACATGATCTTGAGCGAGTGCAGCAGTAAACTGTGAAGATATGGTGTTAAGGTTGGTACGTATATATCGTGGTCCTAAGACGCGCGTCGTCGCGTCGGCCGGCAAATCTAGGGTATCTGCACGCATTTATGCTGACACAGCCGGCGGACGCGCGTTCGCTTTCTCGTTGTTTTGTTTCAAACGGGCTGCTGAGATGCCGAGGAGCTGTGGATCGCTGTTGGCTGATGGAGGATCTCTTGGCCGGTGCACCTGAACTGTGCTAAGGCCCAAGCCGATTCTAACAGCATGAACACCACAATAAAACTGGGCGATGCTTACGCGTCGTCGCTAGTGACAGTTGCGGCAATTGGCGTACCGTGCATGCGTGATTAGAATGTGTTTGCGACGTTAGGCGGGGCCCAAACGTTTGATCGACACGTAGACGAGGCCACACGTGACACGAACAGTCAAGTAAAACCCCTGAAGCTGTGTCAGAACCACGGGTGGGACACTATGGGACGCGAAATCAGGTAGAGTGATGCCATTGGTATGATCGCCGTTTGCATGACCACAATCACCGCTGGATCACGAACGCAGTGATATAACCCTCATAATACTCACTGGATATCAAGCGGAAGCTCTAATAACCTAGCCAAAAGGCTGTGAGAGAGTCTGTATTGCCATCGCTATCGCCAGAATGCGATTCGACACAGAAGTGCCATGCTCCTCACCGCCCGCCCTAGTTGTCGGAAACGGTGCTCGGGAAGGTCCCGCACACTCCCCAGGTGAATTTAGGAACCAGATGGCGGTGTAGCTGGGTCACTTCTAGAGACGAGCGGGCTCGGTCGCGCCGTGGGAAAGCGTCGGCATCTGGCCCTCCTGTACCCTTCGTACGTGGTTTCAAACGTCCAGTTACAACACTATCGTTGACTAAAAGCAGCCCAGACAAACGTTTGCCTTCGATGCCAAAAGCCTAGATGAAAGGCAGAGCGGGAGAATGCGGAGCCCTCAGACTGCCAGGTTTGCTGAAGTATCACACGGAAGACCCTCGGAAGCGCAGGTTGTCGCGGACAGCTGCGCGCCAACGTGCGATAATGAATGTGTCGTCGAGGCGTCGCAGAGATTGTAATAGACGGTCGTGCAGGGTTGGGTTCGAAGAGAAAGTCCGAGAATGGCAAGCCAGCACGGAGATTGCACGCGATAGGCACAGGTGTTTGGTGCGGCATCAGTCTGCCGAGTGGTCGCGATACCGTTGTGTGTAGGGTCATAGTGAGACCATCTATTGCGAATGCGAGCAACGTGCCCTGCCGCAGATGGGTGGCGACAGATTGGCCGGGTCGCGGCACGGTGGATGAGCGGAAGGAAGCACGACTGGCCGAGTAGTCGACGAAGCAACGGTCATCAACACACATTACATGGGAAAACGTGTTATGAAAGGCCAGTAGGGGTGCTCGGACGATGGATGAGCGGGCTTAGACAGAAGCGGGAAGCGAAGCGAAGCCGGCTCGGCGGCAGCCACCCACGCGCGTCTCTGGCTCTTACTGCGACATGACGCACGCCAACAAGCGGTCGGTATTTGACTTGTCCTCGCCTTTATATCGGCCGTGAACTTACCTGCGCATGTCTACTCCAAATGCGGCCCTCTTTTCCCCTCGGTCGCAGATACAGCGCGTTCGACTCGTTTGACGACTCGCCGTCAGCGTCGGCGCTCTCCAGCTACTTTGTTGCTGCAGATATCGGCGAGCTCCCAGAGGTCGAGGCCGATGGTATGCATGACTATGCATCACATATACTCACACTAAGACCATGCATCTATTGCAGAGCTCATTGACGCACCAGTCGTCATCGTAGACGGCGAAGAGAGCGTCGAGAACGCCTGCAAGGTGCGCCACTTATTGTTGCCGTTTACCCCACACTCTCACTGATTTCTCTCAAATAGGCATTACTCGAAAGCAAGACTAACTGTGTTGTTGTGCAGGGTAGCGAGGGCGAGTACCTCGGCCTCTTCGACGTACGTGCATGCCCGATGTTAGCCGAGACCTTCGCAGTTCTGACAAGCAACTTCAGTACGCAGACGTGTACGTACATATCTCCTGCTGCCAGCAAGCTCAGTCTGAGTATCAATTTATGTTGCAGAAACGCGTTCTTGGTGCTGGCTACGAACTCGCACAACCTCCGACCATACGAGCTCACGGATGGTCGCATAGCCGAGATCATGTCATGCGCAAAGAAGGGCCACGTTCCCGTCCGCCTTGTCGTCAGTGCGTGGTATTCCATCTCCACTTTGCCTCCCGCGTCGCGCTAACAAACGCCCCACAGACCTCTCTGAGAAGAACCCGCTTGTCATCGTGCCACGCTCCGCGGACCTGATAGCACTGCTCCGCGTTTTCTCGCGAGGCACTCACCAAGGCGAGTCTGAGATTCATTGCGCCACCATATATCGGCATATTCTGACTTGTTTCATCCAGTAATCGTGGAGGATGAGGACCAGTCGCTGCTGGGCATAGTTTCCGATATGCGCCTAGTCAGCTGGTTCATGACTAATGTACGCTCGTTTTGGCCGATCCTTCGTGTTACGCTTTACTCACAGCAGCCTCAGGCCAGCACTCACCCTGGCCTTGCATCGGTACTGATCTCACCTCTGAGCGCAATGCCAGGAGTGGACTTGCAACATGCTGTCATCTCATCTTCAACCGAAGACACGCTTCTCGACGCAATGCGACTCCTCAGCGAGCAGGGCGTCTCCTCGGTTGCGGTTGTCGACACAGTAGGCATGCTCTTGTCTGCAGTCAGCGTCCGTGACATTGGCCGGCGCGTCGTGCCCAGCCCAAACAAGCGCATCCTCGAGATGTCGCTCGCACAGTTTGTCGCCGTCATTAAGGCCGAGGACGGCGCAACTGACGGGGTCGACAAGTTCCCTGGTACGTACTTTTACACTGTTCCAGCGGTTCTCTGCGACCCCCTAGTCCACGTCTTTCCTTTGTGAAACTGTCAGCTGACCCTGCGACTTTCTCAGTCTACAGTGTGCTGCCCACGTCATCCCTCACGTATTGTATGCAGAAACTTCTCGCGACGAACGCCCATCGCGTCTTTGTGACGGATGACCCTGCATGCCCGCCCAGTCCACCTGTATCGCTCGCAGGCCTCTCCAGCTCTCCCACATCGCCCATCAGGGCAAACATAGACCATCCTGCAACACCGCCCATGGCTATGACTTCTCTCGGAAATCTTCGGGGAGTCGTCAGTGTTTTGGACGTTCTCAGCATCTTCGCGCGGCTGCTCGGCCTCGAGAATGTCGACCCCGGCCACGCTGGTCGTCACCGCCGCGCATCCAGCGCGTCGCTCCGCTCACGCCGCTCACAGTCTTCGCCACGCTCCAGCCAAGGTTCACTCCCACTCTCGCTGAGTCAGTCGCTCACAGGCGCAGACTTGCGCCGTTCACTGTCAACTTCGAGTTCGGCGACGTCGATAAGTTTGCCAGTCGAACCCAGCACCTCCGGTTCAGTGCCTCGCAAGCACGTGAGGTTGAGCTTGGGCAACTTTTCGATTCCCGGACCGGACTCGACGGCGGGACTTCAGATGCTTGCGGCGAACCAAGGAGGCAGAATCACAGGATTGACTGTGGTGTCGACCGACCCCGAGCAAGATCTCCCTGTTGGTGACGAACTGAAGTGCACCGGGTGAGGTATAGCTGCATCACTTGATATGGAACGTGGAACCGGCGGAGGTGGTGTCAGAAGCGAAGCGAGGGAAGCGGTAGATGCGAAGGCGAGACAGGAAAGAAGGTCTCGATTGGATTGACGAGCACAGAGCGTGCTCCAGGTGCAGAAATACGACACATGCCCCATTCTCCATCATGTACAATTGCGCAAGCCGTGTATATCTATAATCGGATGAAGATGAATTTGGTGTTTTCAATGTCTGGAAGACTTCTGCGTTGCCAGGAGCAGGAGCGACTGGCAGGATGCTATGCGTCATCTACTGGGATTAACCCATGTCGAAGGTGCGAGTCTAATAATACAACACCCAAGCAATTTACGGCGCGGGCAAACAAAAACTTCGGAAGCGGTTTATGGCGTGGCCCAGAACCAATCTCTGGTCAGCCACGAAACAAGTCCGTCGGCGGTAAGGTCTTCTGCGCGGACGCAGTGCGACCAGCGAGCAGCGCCCGCTTTGTAGGTAGCGAATACTTGTTTTATTCCTTGCGCAGATCCCCGAACTTCAGGTAGCCGTTCGGGGACGACAGATCAGGGTCTAGATCAGTGAACCAGGTCTGCGAATCTTTGAGCTTCGGCGTGTCATCGGGAACAGACAATGTTAGACTGGGAGACGCGACACTTGTCGCACTCAGTAGTGTAGGTCACTCGATCGAGCGCTTGCTTCCGCGCCTTGTCCTCCTACCATCACAAGGCTCAGTGACACTCCAAACTATCCACACCAGCGGGTCGCACAGTAAAAATCTTGGCTTCTTAAGATTGGTCACACTACTATCTATTGGCTTAACAAGTCAAAAGACGACGCGGTGGATTGTTTTGAAACAGCCACACGCCGCCAGTAGTATCAATAAGAAATCGCTCCGAATCTCACCATCTCGTGTTCGCGATGATCTCTCAGGCCGTCTACGATACTTCAGCAGACGCTATGCTTCTTCCTGTTGAGATCCTTGCACACATCTTTCGCGCCGCGTGTTGCATCGATGCTCAGTTTCATCTGGCACTCCGTCGCGTCTCTCGCTTATGTCACGATATCGCCCGACCGCTCAAATACTGCTCCATGTTCATTCAAGGTCCAGAGCAGCTCCATGTCATCGTTCAACAGCTCGCGCAATACCCAGCCAACATCTCGCTTGTCGAGCACGTCGCGCTCACTGATCACAATCATTCATCACGCCGCGATACGCCAGGGCATGAGTCTAAGCCTTGGCCAAATCGGCATCCGAATGTGCAAATGGTCTTTACTGCACGACCAGAAGGTGGCAGCAACTGGATACATAACGACTCGGAGTCAGTGTTTGTGCGCGATATACGCGCCTTCTTCGACATGGTCGCACCAACGCTGCGCACACTTCACGTCTCATTTTATTCGCCGAACCTAGCCATGTACTTTGAGATATTCCGTTCAAAGAGTTCGAGGACTTATCCCCAGCTGGAGGAGCTTGCGTATCGTGGGACCACTGGTATGGGGCAGGAGGCCTTGTCAACGTTGACGGAAGGGGACGGCGTCCTCCCTGCGGTGGAGACAGGCCGCACTACGTTCCCACAGCTGCGAAGACTATGGTTCAGCGGGCCACCCAACTACTACGACTGGAGCGAAC
>Ga0247815_10003602_pt1 | contig 11095 bp, 7 predicted proteins | sample UWRJL194509B1_FD_181014 | JGI IMG/M metagenome (GOLD analysis project Ga0247815, IMG submission 181014) | Plant litter microbial communities from Arlington Agricultural Research Station in Wisconsin, United States - UWRJ-L194-509B-1 | ecosystem: Environmental > Terrestrial > Plant litter >... | reverse complement strand
CACCGGTGTCTACTATAAAACTGTAAGGCCTGCCATTAATATGGCATTGCACAATAACTTTTGTTTTAACGTCTTTGTAGGGTATGGTTGTAAAATATTTTTTTTGGGTTGTGCCCCCTTTGTTCATTGTAAAATCTTTTTGGGCAAACAAAAAAGTGGTATTTAGCAAGACTGTAAGCAAGCAAATTTTAAGTAATAATTGTTTCATAAAGGTGTGGTTGATGTATAAATTGTAAGTAGCAAAAGTTACGCCAAATAAAAAAAGGGCCGAAGCCCTTTTAAGTGAACAAATAATAGATAACCAAAAATTATTATGCCTCTGCACTAATTTCTTTCTCTTTTAAATGAGGGGTATTTAGCCTCATTGTTTTTGCGGCGGCAACCATTTCGGCTAAAGCTTTACGGGTTTCATCCCAATGACGGGTTTTAAGTCCGCAATCCGGGTTAACCCAAAGATTATCTGCCGGGATAACCTTTTCTGCCTTTTGCAGTAATTGCACCATTTCGTCCTGAGACGGTACCCGCGGCGAATGTATATCGTAAACGCCGGGGCCTATACCGTTAGGATATTTAAAAGTGGCAAAGGCATCCAGCAATTCCATTTGCGAGCGTGAGCACTCTATGGTAATCACATCGGCATCCATATCGGCAATATTGGTAATAATGTCATTAAACTCAGAGTAGCACATGTGGGTGTGTATCTGGGTAGCATCCTTAACGCCGCTGGCCGATATTTTAAAGGCACGAATAGCCCATGCCAGATACTCCTCCCAACCTGCTTTACGCAACGGCAGCCCTTCGCGAATAGCGGGTTCATCTATCTGGATAATTTTAATGCCAGCCGCCTCCAGGTCTGTAACCTCATCGCGAATGGCAAGTGCTATTTGCGTGCAGGTTATAGACCGTGGCTGGTCGTTACGTACAAATGACCATTGCAAAATGGTAACCGGCCCGGTAAGCATGCCTTTTACCAGCTTTTTTGTTACCGATTGCGCATAAGCCGACCACTTAACCGTCATGGCCGCAGGTCGCGAAACGTCGCCATAAATAACGGGTGGCTTTACGCAACGGCTGCCATAGCTTTGTACCCAACCGTTTTGTGTAAAGGCAAAACCCTGTAGCTGCTCGCCAAAGTATTCTACCATATCATTACGTTCAAACTCGCCGTGTACCAGCACATCAATATCTATATCTTCCTGAAAGCGTATGGTTTCCTCAGTTTCTTTTTTAAGTAACGCATCATACTGGTTTTGCGTAATATCGCCTTTTTTAAACTGCGACCTCCATGAGCGCACTTCGGGCGTTTGCGGGAACGAGCCAATGGTGGTAGTAGGAAACGCCGGTAAATGTAAAGCCTTTGCCTGGGTAATTTTCCTCTGGGCATACATACTTTGCCTCTGGGCATCGGCTGGGGTTATGGCTGCCGTGCGCTCTTTAACCGCAGGGTTGTGTATAAGCGCAGATGTTTTGCGCAACGTGTTAGCCTCTATATTTTGCTGTAACAAAGTGGCAGCCTGTGTTATGTTCTCGCTGTTAGCCAGTTGTTTTATGGTAACTACCTCGTTAATTTTTTGTTTGGCAAAAGCCAGCCATTGCTTAATTTCGGGAGTCAGTACAGCATCATTAGCTTCGAGGTCGAGGTCGCATGGCGAATGCAGCAACGAGCATGATGGTGCAATAAGCACACGGCTTTTACCAAGCTTTTTTACGACCTTTTCTATAAGCCCAAGCGAATGTTTATAGTCGTTTTTCCAGATGTTGCGCCCGTCTACCACACCAAGCGATAAAGAGAGGCTATCAGGCACCGCAGCAAGAACGGCATCGAGCTGGCTTTCGTTACGAACCAGGTCTATATGCAGGGCACATACCGGCAACGAAACAGCAAGTTGTGTATTATCATTCAGCCCTTCAAAATAGGTAGCAACAAGAATTTTTAAATCCGGGAAAGCCGCTTTTATAGTATCATATACAAACGTATATGCTTTACCGGTTTTGCCATCAATATCTAATGCAAGAAAAGGCTCGTCAAACTGTACCCATTGCGCACCGGCATCCTGCAATTGCTCTAAAATTTCGAGGTATACAGGCAATAGGTTTTTTATAAGGTCTATCCTTTCAAAACCGGCTTCTTTTTCCTTACCCAATAATAAATAGGATACCGGGCCTATTATTACCGGCTTGGTAAGTATGCCCGCCTCTTTAGCCTCTGTAAACTCGTTAACTATTTTGTTAGAGAACAGTTCAAAATGCTGGTTCTTATAAAATTCGGGTACTATGTAGTGGTAATTGGTATCAAACCATTTTGTCATTTCCATGGCTGTAATATCAAGCCCGTTTTTTTGATAGCCCCTTGCCATGGCAAAATACAAATCAGGGTTTGCGGCATCGTTAAGCGCGAGGTCGCGGTAACGCAATGGTACTGCACCTACGGTAAGAGAAAGGTCTAAAACCTGGTCGTAAAATGAAAAATCGTTAGACGGGATAAGGTCTATCCCTGCCTGTTGTTGCAGTTTTAAGTTTGCAAGGCGCAGGTTTTTACCTGTTTGCTGCAGCTCCTGGGCTGTAATTTTGCCCAACCAGTACTGCTCGCAGGCTTTTTTTAACTCCCTGTTGCTACCTATCCTTGGGTAGCCTAAATTGTTTGTTAGCATCTTCATTGCTTTTAAAAAATTAAATAAATTTGTTAAAAGCTCTTTGGCTACATTTCACAATGCCTTAAGAAGTTATGGAGAATAAAATTGCGTACAGCATAAACACACGTATCCTGTAGAATGTTGTTAACCAAAGCTTCAAACCGCGAAAGCATTGTCAATTAGGTAAAGGCAGGTCTCCTGACTTGTAACGGTTTTTACCGTCCTTCCCATTTATAAATAAACAGTGGACTGCGTGGGTAAAAACCTTGTGGTGTTACTTACAGTTGCGCGACAGTTAGTGATTTGCACACTATTCCCTATTAATCTGCGTTAAGCAAAACCCTTACCATTTGATAAAGAAATAAAGTAAAGAACTTATTGCTGCAAATATATCTACAAAAAATTTAAGTTGAAGCTGTTTTTAAAAATTGGCTATTAAAAGAAAAGAAAGCATATAAAAATTCCATTTCGATAAAATAGAAACCCCGTTTTTGCAGAGATTTCTCCTTCGTCGAAATGGAACGAAAAAGTATAGTTCTAATATTTCAGAAAATTAAAACCTGTTATCGCCATCCAGCAAATTGCCCAGGCCGCCCAGTATGCTGCCTTCGCCGCGTTGTTGCCCCCCGCCCTGAGGTGCAGAGGCATATATCCTGCCGGCAAGCCTGCTAAACGGCAACGACTGTATGTATACAATACCGGGGCCACGCAATGTAGCATAAAATAAGCCTTCGCCACCAAAAACCGTATTTTTAATACCGCCTATAAATTCTATATTATAATCTACCGTTTGAGAAAAGCCCACAATACAGCCGGTATCTACCTTAAGTACTTCGCCGCTGCCCAGCTCTTTACGCGCCAGTGTACCACCTGCGTGTACAAAGGCCAGGCCATCGCCTTCCAGTTTTTGCATAATAAAACCCTCACCGCCAAATAGGCCGCGCCCCAGGTTTTTAGAAAACTCTATACCCACGGTTACGCCCTTTGCAGCACATAAAAAGGCATCCTTCTGGCAAATAAATTTACCTTTAAACTGCCTTAGGTCTATAGGCACAATTTTACCGGGATATGGCGATGCAAAACTTACCCTGCGCACACCTTTATCCTGGTTATGGAATACCGTCATGAAAAGGCTTTCGCCCGTAAGGAGCCTTTTACCTGCCGAAAACAGCTTGCCCATTAAGCCTTCATTCTGGTTAGCACCATCGCCAAAAATGGTGTTCATTTGTATGCCGTTGTCCATCATCATAAAGCTGCCTGCCTCTGCTACAACAGCTTCCTGCGGATCGAGCTCTATCTCTACATACTGCATTTCTTCACCATAAATTTGGTAGTCAATTTCGTGTGATGTCATTATTTTTTGATTTTTAGATTGTATGATTTAAGACTATTAGATGATAACAAGGCGTTTTTGTTACACTTACTTTACTCCTATTTTAGGCAGCTTATATCATTTATAAATATTGTATTCCAATGCATTAATAATGTCCCGCAAAGGCGCAGAGGCGCAAAGCGAGGGTATGTACACTATGTATCCCAGCAAAAGAGGCTGATTTTAGATACAACTTTGCGGCTCTGCGCCTTTGCGTGACAAATATTCAGACTCTTAACTTTGGCATTAATACTGCCCATCAACATAATACCAGCTACCATCCACTTTTATAAATGTCGATTTTTCATGATGCACCTGTGCACGCAGTAAATTGTCAAGGTAATAGGCTTTAAACTCTACGGTGGTTTCGGTTGCTTTTAGTACTTCCAGCTTAAGCCATTGGTTGCTTTGTGCCCATTCTAAAATGGCTGCTTTGCTGTGGTGCCTGCGTTCTTTTGGCGCTGTGGTTTGCCATAAATAATCGGCATCATGCACCGCATACGCACTGTACCGGGAGCGCATTAAAGCTTCGGCAGTAGGCACCTTGAGCGTGCCCTTAATATAAGGTTCGCAGCAGTTATCAAAACTTTTTCCCGAACCGCAGTAACATTGTAAAGCCATATTGTTTGTCTTGATAAACAAATATATTTATTATGTTTTACACAAAGGGCGTGTTATAAAATATCTACCTGCAATACCGCTTCTTTAGTTATTACATACACAACATCCTGTTCCTTTGGTTCCATAGTATAAGTACCGGTGAATTCGCCAAAGGCAGGTAGTATCATTTGGTGCGGCGAACGAAAAAAGCATGGTAGCTTTAAAAACTGCCGCCCTCTACCGGCCAATAGTACAGATGGGTGTATGTGCCCGCACAGGGTAAAAAAGCCTTCGCGCTCTTCAGGATGGTGGGTAAGCAGGAAACCGCCCAGCGACCATTCGCTTACAATTTGTATATTGATGTCGTGGTATTTAGTGGGCGAAATAATATCGTGGTTACCGGCTACAAGCACTATAGGAATGGCAACGCCCTCTACCCATTCTTTAAACAAATGCCACTCATTATTTAATGTGCTGTGAAAAAGGTCGCCTAAAAAGCAAATACTTTCGGGCTCAAAATAAGCAACAGCCTCATTAAGTTTCAGGAAGTTTTTATGGATGGCACCACCCGGTATAGCCGAACCGTATTTGCGAAAGTGCGATACCTTGCCCAAATGTGCATCTGATATAAGCAGCATGCGTTTTTCTACCCAATATAATGCACCGGAGCAGTGCAGTACAAAGTCGCGGCTGTTAATTTGAATTTCTAATGTCATTTAATCTCTTTCATGCTAAAATTTGCGGCGATTTAACGAAGACTCGCAAAGAAGGCACAAAGATAAACAAAGCATATAATTATAGAATAGCTATTCCGTTAGACAGACGTTAAAAGAGTTATCAATATCCATAGCTACCCCCATCATATGTGTCTAAATTTCTAACAATCAAACAATCAAAGTCCTTTCATATAACTTGCCGTCATTTTTTTAATCCTGTCTGCAAGTGTTTCGCTTGATAATTTTTCACGAAGGCGGTCGGTTATAATCGGGAAGCTAAAAGGTGTAGGCTTTTCGCAGTTTTTCCATACAATTTCCTGACGTTGAATGCGCTCCAGCGCCATGAGTAAACGCCCCTCTTCGAGCTGGTGCTCAAAGGTTTCACGGTAAGCCTGCTGAAACAAAAGGTTATCGGGCTCATAATCCCTGAATACTTCAAATATGAGTTGCGACCCGCTTTGCAAATGCTTCGTTTTAACCACCTTGCCGGGATAACCCGTAAATACCAATCCCGCTATTACCGCAATATCCCTAAATTTTCGGCGTGCCATCTCGGTGGCATTTAGGCTGTGCTGCAGGTCGGCATGCAGGTGGCGGGGTGTAAACAGGTCGTTATCCAGTACCTGCTGCATGTCTATTTCCTGGTCACTCAGTAATTCAAAACCATAATCGTTATATGCCAGTGAAAATGTTATGGGAGTTAGCAAACTTATGCGGTACGCCATTAAGCTCGCCAGTGCCTCATGCACAAAACGCCCCTCAAACGGATAAAATATTGCGTGATACCCCTCGCGGGTTTTAAATGTTTCAATTAAAAACTGGTCGGCATTGGGTACTATACTTTCTTTGCGCTGGCGGGTAAACATGGGGGTAAGCGCGCGGAGTTCGCGGGTCATGGTATCGGTATTGGCGGCATACAATTCTTCCCGCAGCAGTTCGCTCATTTGTGCAGATAGCGTTAACCGCCCACCCATCCAGCTGGCATGCATAGCCTTAGCACCGGGGCTTGCCATGCGCACCAGTACTTCCATATTTTTAACGCGGTAAAGCTCCAGCTTTCGCCCGGCAAAAATAAAGGTATCGCCGGGGTTTAGCTTCGATATAAACCACTCCTCTATACTGCCCAGGTAACCGCCGCCAAGAAACTTTACATTCATTACAGAGTCGCCCACAATAGTACCCATTTGCATACGGTGGCGCAGTGCAATGGCTTTGCTGTTCACTTTAAACTTACCGTCGGCCTCTATCTCTACCTTCTTGTATTCGTCATACGCCTGCAGGCTTTGGCTGCCGCGGGTAATAAAGTTGAGGCAAAACTGCCAGTCATCTTCGTTCATACCCTGAAAGCAGAAGGTGCTTTTTACTTCATGAAATATCTTATCGGGATAAAACCCGTCCGACACTGCAAGGGTAACAAGGTACTGCACGAGTACATCCCAGCTATTAAGGTAAGGCACGCGGTCTTCTACTACCGTTTCCTGCACGGCACGGCGCAAAGCAGAAGCTTCTACCAACTCTATGGCATGGGTTGCCAAAAAGTAAATATTGCTGTCTTTACCGGGACTGTGCCCACTACGGCCGGCGCGTTGTAAAAATCGCGCCACGCCCTTGGGCCCGCCTATTTGCACAACCGTTTCTACAGGGGCAAAATCTACCCCAAGGTCAAGGCTCGATGTGCAAACCACGGCACGTAGCTGCTCATCCCGAATGGCCTGCTCTACCCACTGCCTGCTGTCGCGGCTTATGCTGCCGTGGTGCATGGCAAGGTCGCCCGCAAATTCCGGATGCTTGTCTAACAATGCCTGATACCATAGTTCGCACTGGGCGCGGGTATTGCAAAACAATAACGTAGTACGGCTCCCTTTAATTATCTTCGCCGCCTCGTCTATCAGGTGCAGCCCCATGTGCCCCCGCCACGGGTAGGCATCCATTTTCTCCGGTATTACAGATATTACATTTATCTTTTTATTGATGTGCGCCCGTATCATAACGGCATTGTTTAATGCTTCAGAATGTGGACCTAACAGCACTTCCATTGCCTGTTGCAGGTTACCAATGGTTGCCGATATCCCCCAGATGCGCATTTTTGGTGCGATGTTACGTAAACGGCTTAAGCCTAATTCTGTCTGTACACCGCGCTTGGTTCCCAATAGTTCATGCCATTCGTCTATTATTATAGCACCACAGGTTTTAAAAATCGTTTCGTAACCTTTTGTAGCCAACATAAGTTGGAGGCTTTCGGGCGTGGTAATGAGCAAATCGGGCATTGACTTTTTTTGTTTGGCACGCTCAGCGGCAGATGTATCTCCGGTTCGTATGCCTACGGTTAGTCCTGTGCCCAAATCATCAGCCACACGTTCGGCCGCCTGTTTAATCTCTACTGATAATGCCCGCAGCGGAGTGATCCAGATGGCTTTAAGCCCGGGAGTACGTTTGGTTTTATAATTGGGGTTCTTTTTAATATAGTCCAGCACCACAGGCAGCCACAAGGCATACGTTTTGCCGCTGCCGGTTGGGGCATTAAGAAGTCCGTGTTTGCCCTGCAAAAAAGCCGTCCACGTTTGGGTCTGGAACGGAAAAGGTTTCCATCCGCGGCTCTCAAACCATCCGGCTGCTATATCAAAAAGCTGTTCCCTGTTCATGTATATTTTTTTTGCCACGAATTTCACTAATTTGACTAATTTTTTAATGAATTCAATTAGAGTCATCATCATTAATTTGTGCAATTCGTGTAATTTGTGGCTAAGTTTTACTTCGGAATCATATCCTTTAAATCCTGTATACTGTTTGCCTCATCTATCTTTTTGTCGTGCCGCCAGCGGAGTATCCGCGGAAAGCGTGTTGCCACCCCGCTCTTGTGCCTGCCGGAAAAAGCAATACCTTCAAAGCCTATCTCAAAAACCAGTTTGGGCGTTACGCTGCGCACTGGCCCGAATCTGTCTAATGTATTCTTCTTAATGTAATCGTCTACCATCCTGAACTCTGCATCGGTTAAACCGGAATATGCCTTAGCGAAAGTAACCAACTCGCGGGTACCATCTTCTTTATCTTCCCACAGGGCAAAGGTATAATCGGTAAATAAGGTAGCACGGCGGCCGCTGCCCCGCATAGCATACGTAAGCACAGCATCGATACTAAAAGGTTCGAGTTTCCATTTCCACCAGTCGCCTTTTTTGCGGCCCACGAGGTAAGGAGAATCCAGCCGCTTAAACATCAGCCCCTCACTGTGCAGTTCGCGCGATTTGGCTTTTTCGTGCATGGCATCGTCCCAACTTTCAAATGTTATCCTTTCGGATAATTGGATGGGTAACTCGTAATCCTTAATACCTTCATAGAGTTGCTCTAAAATCTTTCTGCGCTCTATATAAGGTTTCTGCCGAATGTCTTCGCCCTGCCATTCTAAAATATCATAGGCTTTAATAATAACCGGTGTTTTTTTAAGCAACGCTGCCGATACGGTTTTGCGGCCTATCCGCGTTTGTAAATCGTTAAACGTACCTACAGCCCCCTCTACCCATGGCAGTATTTCGCCATCTATAACTGTACCGTCAGGAATAATGCCCAGCAGTTTTTCAAATTCAGGGTATTTATCAGTTACCAGTTCTTCTCCGCGGCTCCATACATACATGTGCCCATCGCGGATGATGGTTTGCGAACGTATCCCGTCCCATTTGTGCTCGGCACTCCATTGGCTTACATCGCCCAGGCTTTCGGGTTCGCCCTCCAAACCATACGCCAGATAAAAAGGATATGGCTTAGAATATGCGTCCTGCGACCTTTCGTCTATAACAAGGCTTTGAAAACTGATGGCTTTAGGATCCCAGTCGCCCATAAGCTTATAGGCCAGTATATCTTCGTCTACGCCCGTTGCTTTGCTAAGGGCGCGGGTCATTAATTTCTGGCTTACACCTATCCTGAAACTCCCTGTTATAAGCTTGGTAAATACAAAACGTTCGTAATAATTAAGTGCCAGCCAGTTGCTGTGCAGGTAATCGCGTTTTTCTTCGTCGGTTTTTTTTTTAAGGGATATCATTTCCTCTACAAACTCCGTAAGGCTTTTGTCTGATTGGTTTTTGGTAGTAGGAATAACCAATGCAATAGTCTCGGCGAGGTCGCCCACAATATGGTACGACTCCTCAAACAACCATAGCGGAATGTTAGCCAGCTCAGTCGCCCACATGCGCAGCAGCGTTGTGTTAACCGGCCGTGGCGGACGGCGATGCGAAAGTATCGCTATGGTCCACACCCTGTCGGTATCGCTGGCATTGCGAAAGTACTCTGTAAGCGCATCTACCTTAACAGATGTTTTGTTAGAGCTGTCGAGCGCTTTTATAAGTTGGCTGAAATTTTTCATTTACCTGACCTCACACCCAAAACCCTCTGCAGAGGAGAAGAGAGCGAATATATTAGTTTGTTTATATTTTATTAAACCTCACCCCCAACCACTCTCCGAAGGAGAGGGGAGTGAGCGGCATACTGCGTATTTCCTTCTGAGCAAAGCGGAGTCGAAGAATCTCAACAGAGATGCTCCTTCGTCAGCATGACATACATGCTGAAAGTAATCTCTCATTCTCTATAGCTATACGACTCTACAAAGCAAAGGGGAGCGGCTTCACTCATGATGAGGTTAGCATCGGACATCAGACTTTAAACATCCAACTCTTCATCAGTTATTTCGGCCGGGGCTCCACTGTTATCTGTTTCGCCTTCATCCCCTTCATATTGTGTTTTTTCGGTACGTGCATCATAGCCCTGCTCCCGCAGGTAAGCACTAAAAATGTCACTGTAGCCATGGGTGCAAATAATTTTTTCGGCACCGGTAGCCTTAATACTTTCCAGCAGACCCTGCCAGTCGCAATGGTCGCTCATTACAAAGCCTTTATCTATGGCGCGCCTGCGCCTTGCACCGCGAAAAGCCATCCACCCGCTTGCCGACCCGGTTACGTAAGGTGTCATTTTACGTATCCAGGTGCTGCCGTGTGCGCTGGGCGGGGCAAGCACTATACTGCCCGGAAAAGTGTCTTTTTTGGTTTCGCCGGTTATCCTTTCGGTAACAGGAAAATCAACAAATTGCCGCAGCACCTGCGTCATGTTCTCTACCGCACCATGGGTATATATTTTGCCTATGTTAGGGTCGAGGTACTTAAGCAACCGCTGTGCCTTGCCCAGCGTGTAACCAAAAAGCACCGATGTTTTACCTTCGGCGCGGTTTTGTGACCACCAATTGTTTACATCGTCCATGACCTCTGTTTGTGGCAACCATTTAAATGCAGGCAGTCCAAAGGTATTCTCTGTAATAAAGGTGTTGCATTTTACGACTTCATAGGGTACTGAAATGCCATCGTCTTCGGTTTTATAATCGCCTGTAAATACCCAGACCTCGCCTTTATATTCTACCCTTATCTGGGCACTGCCTATAATATGCCCGGCAGGATGCAGCGAAAACGTAACGCCATTAATGGTAAAAGTTTCGCCCCAGTCTTTGCCGGTAACATTAATTTCGCCCAGGCGGTGCCTTATTATAGGCACGTTAGTATGATGTGTAATATAGTTTTTATGGCCCCAGCGGGAGTGGTCGCTGTGCCCGTGAGATATTATGGCATTATCTACCGGCCGCCATGGGTCGAGGTACACGTTTGCCTGTGCGCAATAAATGCCTTTATCGTTAAAAGCCAGTAAGGGCTGTTTCATACTATGGGGTATATACTCATAAAGTTACATATTACCGCTTTTTATTACAGCAGCATTGAGGGAAGTTTAACGTTTGTGGAAAG
>Ga0247815_10003600_pt1 | contig 11102 bp, 8 predicted proteins | sample UWRJL194509B1_FD_181014 | JGI IMG/M metagenome (GOLD analysis project Ga0247815, IMG submission 181014) | Plant litter microbial communities from Arlington Agricultural Research Station in Wisconsin, United States - UWRJ-L194-509B-1 | ecosystem: Environmental > Terrestrial > Plant litter >... | reverse complement strand
ATAACGCCTCCATCAAGAGACCATGCCACAGACATAACAGGTCTCTTGTGACCCTGAAGAACAAGATCGCACCGACCCGCATTGATGTTCCAGATGCGCGCTGAATTGTCCTCGCCACCAGAAACGATTCGCGCGCCGTCTGGCGAGAATGCAACGGACCAGACTATCTCATCGTTCGCGTGGAGTGGCCCGCGCGCTTGTCCGCCTGTGTCTGTGCGCCAGAGGTAAACTCGACCGCTTTCGTCCCCCGCAGCGACAAGGCCATTGTCAGGCGAAAATGCGACAGTGGTAGCTCCGCTTTGGCAGCGCAGTGGGCCAACAGCTGATGCTTGTTGTGTCGCGACGTCCCATATGCGCACGGTCCAATCATCCGATGCCGATGCAAGCCAACGCCCGTTGTTTGAGAATGTCACGGCTACGACGTAGCTGGTGTGTCCACGCAATGCCTCGCCAACCACTGCCCCCGATTCCACGTCCCACAGCCGGATGGTGCGATCGGCCTGCTCAGGCTCCCACTCCCGCTCACCCCGCCACCGCTCGCGCTCGGCCTGCTCTCGCTCCCATTCCCGCTCCCACTCCCGCTCCTGCTCCCACTCCCGCTCCTGCTCCAACTCCCGCTCCTGCCGGTGCCGCTTGCGCTCAGCCCGCCTCTGCTGCAACAACTGCACCCATTCCTGGTCCCGGTCCTGGTCCCGCTCCCACTGGGCCATCTTCTGCTCCGCCACCCGCAACAACAGCTGCCAATCCCGCTCCCGCTTCCGCTCTCGCCTCTCCCGCTTCCGCTCTTGCCTCTCCCGCTGCACCCGCTGCTCCCGCTGCTCCCGCTGATGCTCCCGCCGCTGCTCCCGTTGCTCCCGCTCCTCCCGTTGCTCCTCCCGCCGCTGCTTCCGCTGCTGCTCCCGTTCCTCCGCCTGCCGCTGCGCCCGCTCCCGCTCCCGCTCCCGCTCCCACGAGTTCTGCTTTCGCTCCCACGCCTGCACCGGCTGCTCCCGCTCCCGCTCCCACCCCTGCTCCCACTCACGCTCCCGCGCCTGCTCCTGCGCCCGCTTCTGCACCCGTTCCCGCGCCCTCCACACCCAAATAGATGCAGATGAAGATGCAATTAAGTGTTGGTCTGGCGAGATCGACACGGACGATACCGATTCTGTGTGCCCTCCTAACGGCAGCAGCCTTGACTCGCCGGTGCACGCATTCCACACCTGCAACGATTGCTCTTCGGAACCGCTGACAATGAATGCTCCATCGTGCGAGACCGCCACTGAGCGTACTACACTATTATGTTTAGACAGTGGCTGACCAGTCGATTCACCACTTCCAGCACTCCAGATCCTGATTGTACGGTCATCAGAGGCCGAAGCAATGTACAGCCCGTCCGGTGAGAAGGTTACCCAGGAAACATGATCTCTGTGACTGCCAAGATTGACGCAGGGGGAATTCTGCAGATCCGGTGATAGTGTCCAAAGCAGGACAGACGGGCCACCTGCTGCCACTAATGATCGTCCGTCTGGCGAAAATTGAGTATATGTCGTCCGTTGCCGCTCCAGCAATACTATTTTCTCCCCGGTTTTGCATTTCAAGAGTACAACACCGCTTGCGTCTGTGGCAGCAATCATCTCGCCATCTGGCGAGATATCAATGCTGACGCCTGAAGCGTTCGTTATTGGTTTGCCAACGGCTGTTCCGGTGTTGCTGTTCCATAGTCTGATCGTTTTATCTCGAGAACCGGATGCCAGAATATTTCCGTCTGGAGAGAAGGTAACTCTGACGACACGATCTGTGTTTCCGATCATTGTTGCAAGTTTCTGCCCTGTTTCAAGGCTCCAGAGGCTCAATGTCTTGTCGAAAGATGCTGATGCAAGTCGATAGCCATCTGGGCTGAACTTGACACAGATCACTGGAGAAGAGCAAACATTCAGCTTCCAGTTACTAGTCTGACCTGGCGTGATATTCCAAACACCAACCACACCTGAATTGGTGCAGTATGCAACCCGCTTATTGTCTGGAGCAAAGTCGACTGTCAGGACTGAACCAGTACCACTTAGAAGTGGCGACCGCGCTTCCTCGACTGTCATAGTGTCCCAGATACGGACTGAGCCGTCCTCCGAGCCAGAGGCGAGGAGTCGACCGTCAGAAGAGTAAGATACCGACTTGACGGCCCCGTTGTGACCCGTGAGAGTCATGACATTTCGTCCTCCATGCTTGCCAATACCGTATGTATTAACACTGATCATGCCGGTGCAGCGCGAGGCCAAGTATTGGTAGACAAGCGAGTTCTTGTCTGCGAACGGGAGGGCCGAGAGATAGATATGTGGTGCGCTCCGCTCGATGGCCTCGTAGGATGAAGTCACAAATGAGTTGGCGTCGCGGAGGAATCGCGCCAGGTCAGAGGCTGCGAGAGTATTCACTGATACAGCTGCAATGGACAGCATCCTGGCAGCGCGCCACACTTGACGGAGGAGGGACATGACTTCGAGCCAGAACAGGAGTCTTGGACGGAAGATCTCGTCGATTGTAGCGTCGAGGTTGCCTGTGTCGACAAGAGCGGCAACGTGGTATACCCACTGCATGCATGCGTACTCTAGAGAGAGAGAGATGATATCCGTGCGTTCTGGTGTGTTCGGCTCATAGGAAGAGCTGCTCTGTGAAATGTTGAAACGAAGCTGCTTGGCCATCACATCAAGGCAACCCTGCGCCAGGACATCATGGCCGAGCGAGTACTGAATACGAAGGTGGTTGGGTGCACGGCTATACATATAGTCACCGAATGATGCGTGTACAGTCCGCAGGCCGGGCATGTCATCGTTCTCGGGAACATGAACAACCGCGTATAGCCGGGACAGGCTCGCGTTCACATCGTGAGACTCCATATCAAGAAGATCAGCCAATGCTGTAACTGACAACGTCATGCGGGCAGAGAGGAGTGACGCAAGGAGACGCTGCAGTACTGGGAGCTCTGTTGCCTCAAGCTCGTCCTCCATCGCTGCGTCATTGATAATGATCTCGTACATGCGGTCAAGTGGAGCTGCAACTCTATCGTGAAGACCGTCTCGCGCGGGGTTGAGCAGCTTCTTGAACTTGGTGACAGCTGCGGCAGCCCCTACACGAAATGTATGCGCAATGGCGGTTGCAGCAAAAATGAAAAGACCGTCGCAAAGTTGAACGAGCTCTTCGACATCACTGTGCGTGATACTGGATCGGAGCTCCGGCTTGGCCGAGAGTTTGGTGTTGAGAGTTTCGGTGATGTATCGCCTAATATCCGCATTGACCTCCAACGAGTCCACGGTATGAAGTCGCAAGATCTGACTGAGCTTGTCGTTCGAGATCGAGGTGTCTCGTATTTGGGCCTCGGGTCGCGATGTAACAAGGAATTTGACTGGCAGCTTGGGAACGGACCGTGTTAGACCGACGAGCGCTTCGAGCATGCTGGTTACAACAACGTGGCACTTGATATCGTCGAGTACGCCGTCGGCGGTCACTCCACCACACTCATCGAGTGCATCAATGACGAACAGAATCGGTACGCTTGCGTCTTTCAGGGTGGAAAGAGGTGCGCGAAGGAGGAGTTCTATCTGCGTAGTCACTTCTTTGTGTTGGATGTCGTCATGAATGGTCTCGGCCAGGGCGAGGCGGTAGTCGACCGAGTTCCTAGCGAGAAGTTGAGCGAGAGTTGGGATCACGCAGCGGATGTCGCGCTGCGCCGCCACGCCAGTCGAACGAGAGCAGAAGAAGCTCCCACCAAGTATGATTTCAGTGTCGGCACCGGCCTGCTCGCATACAGTCTTGGAGATAGAGGTCTTTCCAGTACCTGCCATCCCGGTGATCCAGCAGATCTGCAAAGCATCAGGATCCTTAATCCAGACATTAGTCTCGCTCAGGATGCGCTCGCGCGTTCCCTTCATGCAGCCAGAGTTGAGCTGCGCGTCGTGGACCGCCTGCGGCACATGACGTTCTTTCAGAGCTGCGACATGTCAGCCACATCATTACTAGTTAACTCAGGGTGGCATCCCACCGGCAGAGATTTGCTCGAGAGCCTTCTTCTGGACAACAGATGGCTTCTCCTGGACAGAAAATGAGTAGGATATTGGCCGCTTTGACAACGTGACAAACCTGTTCGTCGGGGGCCTGAACGATCTTAATCGAGTTGTTGTTGGTTATGACCGCTCCGTCACCCACAACGGAGGTGGTGTTGCCGCTATTATTGACGATGCCTGCCTGCGAAGTAGTCCGCTCTGTGAAGGCCACAAAGTGTAAGCTGTTCTCCCGAATGCGCAAAAGTGAGAGATGCGCCTGACCGGTGGTTATAGCTTTCTCGCGCTCCTTCTCATCGACATCTTGTGACTGCGTCTCGACTGCCTTGACATCCTCCTTAGTATCCACGACCTGCGCTCCCACACCCCCTAGAATTGCGCTCGTGGAAGGTGCAAAAGAAAGACTCGTGTCGGCTGCCGCGACGTTTGAGGTATGTCCGGGTTGCAGCGATGGTTCAGGTGTTGGCGCCTCGAGCGCAGGAGCATCCTCGCTCGGCGTTGCATTTGCATGAGGTGTAATTGACTCATGGCTCTCAGGAAACATGGCAGGAGGCGCGGCCGACATCTCTTGGTCATGTATAATAGCTGGCTCTTGGCTACTGCCCCGCGATCGTTCCGGGGTTGCGACCTCGTCCTGGCGCGAACGTGGCCGCAAGAAACCCTTGAATTTGTCCTTCGTTTTGTTGTATTTCTGTTTCATTTGTGCGTTTGATGGCTTGATGATGATAGATAGCTGTGTGCACGGGCGACGACGAGTGACGAGGGCGTGCGGGAAGGCGAGAGGCAAGGTCGGCCACCTTGCAACGTGCCATTTGACCGTTTCCGGATTTCATTGGTTGTATCTAGTCGTGAGTTTCAGGACAGTGCGGGAATGCGTGCGGATCGGGAGCAGACAGGGTGTATTCGCAATGACTACAACCTATCTTACGACTTCCACAGTGCGCACGTGCTCAATCTAGAATCGAAAGTCGTTCGGCCCGGGTCGATCTTGCGATACTCTTTGACTGTATGCTGTCGTCACGGCTGACCTCAGTCTTGTTAATGCCTACCGGTGGCTTCTTCAGGCGGTCTGGCTCCGCTGTTATCCCTGTCCACCCTCGCGCACCTGAACCCTTCTTAGCACGCGCTCTCTTCCTTCTCCCTTAGATCTTCATACACTATGGGCGTAGTTCAGGATTCTGGTTAGAAATTGCTAGTATCCTGACCCAATTCGGGCGCAGTGTTTGCGCTCCAGGTGGTAGTAGTAGTAGTAGTAGTATTGCACGCTATTTGGTCCCATCTGGAAACAGCGGTTTACAAGCTCAACGGTTTTACCCGGAACTCGCGCCTTCCCACCCACCCCGAAAGCAGCCTTTCTGCAGGTAAGTTCTGCCTCAAGCACTAGCCAAACTATCCAGAGGTGCTGCCCCCAGTAGCCTGACTAGCCAATCAAGACTCAACCCAACACCGCCATCCAGCAACCCTCGATCTAGTTTTACATACAGGTACATGTTCCGTTCATTCTTCCATATCTTCGTCCGTAGGCAGAGGTATATACATAGGAACCGTTTCAAAAATGGTACTAGCTCGAAGGCAAAAGGATCCCAGGACCTCGGCCGTCTCAACAGTCTGTAGGAGATGAAACAACCTATCTTCGACTGGTATAGTCTGCAGCTGAACAGCTTGCATAAGGAGTGGGGCACGCTTACGGGCTGATAAATTGGCTCGATTCTGGTTCATGACGGTCAAACGGCGAGCGTCATAGAAGTCCTAGAATAATCTCCGAGCCTCCACCAGTTCGGCAGAGAAATTGCAGACAAAAAGCACATGCAGGGGTTCCTTGATAGCTGCAAAGCAGAAGCGGCAGAGGCGACGGTGGCGCGGGGGAATCTTGAGCAGACCATTGGGTTTCCATCGTAGCCTCTCCAGGGCGTACTGGCGGTCGGATAACAACACCTGAGTAAGGGCACGTCTTACAGCCCTGTCAGAAATGAGGAGGTATGTGCGAGCTGCATGACACTGCAGCGTTCGAGGCCCAGAACCGATCTCCTTTGGCGCAGCTGGAGTAGCTCAAGCTTGCGTGAAGCATTTACACTCTCTTCTAATACCCTGAGCACTAGCTTCTGCAGCAGTGCCGAGGTTGACTCTACTGTGGCAGGATTCAGGGTCAGCTCAGCCAGTGAAGGCAAGCCCAGCTTCTCAAGGTGTAGGCATAGGTCAGACATCCAACAGGGCTTGCCAGAGACAGCAAGTCGCAATTGGGTCGTGAGAGCGGCACGAGCAAGCTGTGAGCGAGGTATGGTGAGCAAGTATGAGAGATAAGAGAGTTGCAACTTCTGGCGTCGAAACTTGGTTGGCCAAAGACCGGTCTCCGTGAAGAGGAATGTTCGTTCTGAGTGTTTTGTACTCCCAGGAGCCTGCGCAGATATGCCAGCTGGACCGATTCCAGTGTCTTCAAGTCCGCTACTGTTCCCAGACCATGTAGCGGTGGGATGAGGCCAGCGAGAGCGTCAGGGCCAGACAGCAGTTGAGACAGCAACCGTGGGAAGCGTACTGTTTGGCCGTCGGGCGAAGCGTGGACGGGCGTAACGCCGAGCGGCTCGCTGCCCTTTTCTCTGGCAGTGTTTGACGGTGGAGTGATCGAGGACATCGTGCGTTGGGTTTTTGGAGCGGTGGGCCAGCTGGTGGTTGACGATTTTGTGCAGCAGGAGAGTGAGAGCAAGAGGGACGCGAGAGAGGGCCAAGCCCGTGTTTTAGCTCGACGGTGCAGTCCACAGAACAGGATTTCGCAAACAGCCGATACTGGCAGACTCAAGCGGTGGTGGTCTGGAGCTCCTTAATCGATGTATTCAGAGGCTTTTATAGGTATACCAAGGTTTCTATATATGATATGAGGTGCAGGGGGATAAGTAGTAGGCAGTGAGTAGGTGGTCGGTCCGACCACAGACAGAGGTATAAGTCACTGGTCCGGGCTTCGCAGACTCAAACAGTCGTATTTGCGTGCTGTGGGCACGCAGGTGAGAGGTGTGTGGGGCCAGTAGGGCAGGGATTGCAGGTCGGGGCTAAGAAGACAGAGTGGCGCGACCGCGCCAACCCAGCAAAAGCGCCTGGTTCTGATAGACCAACGCGCGATCTAGGATGCGAAGCGTTCGCTCACACGGGTACGTGTCTGACTAGAGGTTTTTGTGTTTAAGTGGGGCGCGCGGCCCGAACAACACACCCGAGTGCGCGACCTTGTACACAAGAATACCCGAGTTTCGCACAGAGGGGACCCCAGCAAAGAACAGCTGTAGGGGACGCCCGCCTGGTACGAGGGTGTAGTGTGTGCAAGGGCGGCGACTGCGAGGTGAGCGCGAAGAATGGGCACAAGGCAAGCCAAGTGCGAGGAGGAGGCTGTGGCATTCAGAGCTAGCCGGACGCGCTATGGCATCTAGCCGGACTTGCCTTTTCCTCGTACGCGATCACCAAATTCCTCAATTCTGCGCGCTGCCCTTATTCTGCGCGCAACTCTTCTTCACCGCTCCACGTGATTGTACTGATATTCCAGGAGAGGCCGTTCGCGCGCGCACGGCTTCGTATTACAACGCCAGTACCTGCCAAAGGTGTTACCGATCGCGGGCACCCGTTCCCTACGCGTGGGCTGATGCCACCACCGCCACCACCACCACAAGCAGAAACCGGTAGCGCCATACATTTGCCTCGGCAACCAGAACGGAGTCTGGGTGGGTCCATGTGCCCATTCTGGCGCACAGCGCGGGTCACTTTCACAACAGACCCTGGTCGATGTGGGCAAACTGAATGTCGTCGCGCTTATACACAAACGCGTTCGCGACCGTTATCGGTGCACCTGGCGGGCTGTCATATGCACGGTTCTACAGGTGCGAGTGGTGTCTTCGTCTGTCTTTACATATCTCTGACCGATCGCTGCATTCTCCTCTCGTTGTCTTGGGCCGCATCGTTGCATTCACCAAACAGCCTTTGGCCCATCCGCCGCCACCGCCCCTAACACCCTGCTTGAAGTCGCGCTGCCCCAACCATCATCTTGCCAAGCAAGGCATTACCAGACTGTGTCGCGCTGTATCTCGACCTATACTAGGCCCTTGACCAAACAGACGACGCGTCCGTCAAGGTAGCCGCGGAAAGTGGTGAGTGGGACTCGAGCTGGGGCGATGACCTATTCATTGCTGGCGTTGTACTACTGAACTGGTTCACTTCTTCCCTGGCTACGACTTCGCTCGCTCGATCTGGGCTCACTCGAACCTCATCCCTCAGGTCAGACTCTGCTCGGACGGAGTCTCGGGCGCAGGAGAACGCACATGAGCGGGTCTAAGTTGGCTTCGTGCTTTTCTGTGGGAGCATGAACGGGCAGAGGCGAAGACCAAGTTCGAGGTCAGGTGAGTCGGTGTGAATGTTTCTGGTGTTAAACTCCCAATCGGCTCACGTTCATCGGTGCCACATTAGGATCGTGCTTGTTAGTCACTTCTACTTTGGCACGTCACTCGCGGCTGCTTCGGTCGTGGCTGGGCCTTCGCGCACGCCTGCTCGGTCGTCTCCATGCGCATGCCACCTCTGTTCATCGTTCAAACACTCACTGCGACCACTCTTGGAACGACGCCACTTTGCTCATCAGTGGCGCACTCTATGTTCCGTTGCTTCCCGTGTACAAGACTATCCCACTCCTCGACCCGGCGTTGCAGCAACCAGACGTCGTTAGCGGCAGTCAGTAGTCTGTATGGGAGGGCGGTGTCGAGGACGGGGTCAAAGCAAAAGGTGCGTTCCCTATCGTGCATGCTGTGTGTGGGAGAGCTGCTTGTGATCGCGAGGGACATGTGCCCATGCGTTGGTCGCGAACTTCGTCTGCTTCCCCTCCTCGTGCCATGGCTTCTCCTTGAGCTGCAACATCTGAGCTGACGATCCGTTTGTACGCGTTGCACAGATAATCGAATGCACCCACCAGCCTGTGGCAGTTCTCGGAGTCCCACCGAGCCTAAGTTGCCAGTGGGCCGCAAGGTTGTCGGTGAGCATGTCAAACCGTATCGCTCTCGTCTACCACCGGCGTTTGCTCGTCATGCAGGTCTGATTGTACCGGAACAGTAACTTCATAACTCGAGCAAGTAGGGCGGCGAACGTAGACTGTAGGTTTCGTTGTAGGTGGGGTGGTGAGCGGATACATAATGAAATGTACAACAGTGAGTTTGCGGATTGGAATACATGAAATATGCTTGACGAAGGACAATAACGTCCATTACCGACGAGAGTCTTAGTAGCAAACATGTAGCTCGGAAGCTATCAGGGCTAAATCGACGAGGAAAGATCGGTTAGGGTCGGGCAGTATGGCATGGCCGAGGTATGGCGAGTTGGTAGCAGAAGACACGCCTCCGCACGCGAAGAAACAGACGACCTGACCCCGATTCAACTCGCACTCTTGATGCCAAAATCTCCAGAAATACTAGTCCGACGTGATAGCAGTCAAATTGAAGATCTTGGTGGATGGTACGAGGATGTCTGCGCCGTACATACATACATCCGCGTCGACACATATTCTCTTCAAGACATACGAACACGCTTGTGACAACAGATACGTACCTTCAGAGTGATATCACTGAGAAGTACGTTGTCGATCTCCCGGGTATGTCTCTTCCCTTCTTGGTGACGACGGGGGAAAGAACCGCGAGAACCGGGCTGCGGCGCAGCGTCTGTCGGTGGGTTAGTCGCGGTGCGGTCATTCAATGAGAGGTATCACTCACCCGAAGATGCATTGAACGATCCTAGCATTGCCCTCGCTGTTGTGTTGCACATGTCAGCAGAGGGGACCTTTGGCGAGGAACAAGTGATCACGATGGGGATCGGACGCCGTGCTTCATCGAAATACCGGGAGAGACGAACGGTTAGCTATTAGCTTGAAGAATGCGTGAGGAACTGGGCCGTTTGAGAGACTGGAAAGTCGCCGCCGCCACCTACAGACTCCGAGGTAATGTCAGCCCTCCCTCGAGAACACTCAGAAACGCACCTGTTTATCATCCCATGCGTCATCCAGAGGGTTTACCAGGCTCGTTGGTTTCTATACGGCCATATTTTGCGTTTTTTTTTTAGGATTCAAGAGGCAGTAGCAGGAATTAGTGTCGACGTCGAGCGGTCTTCACTTTTGCAGGAGGGCAGGGTCGGCGGTGCTGAGCTTCATGTGACCAGGTGAGTCACTGGGAAAGGATGTGCGAGCAAAATAATTGGATTATGTAGCAATGATGAAGAGAAGAGTAGGGTCTGGCGCGAGGTAGTAGGGTAGAGTCAGGGCTGAGGTGGAACGTGGCGCCAGCTAGGAGGAACACTCATGAATGAGACACACTTGTAGCACATGTGCACCAGGAAGATGCTCAAAGGTAGAAGATGTATTTGAAAATGTCGAACGAGTGCCTTTAAAAGAAGGTAGACGTGGAAGGGCGGACCAGCTGAGTACGACGGGGCAGAGGCGTGGCGCGCAGTCATGCTCGGCCTTGCACAATTAGTAGGTGCGCGAGTTTAAGCGGACACGTGCATAATAACGATGCGAGAGAGTATTATAATCTGGTTTCAGTCAACTTCACAATCAAGAAATGAACGGGCGCGTAGGATGGATGAGCGTAGGAATGCCAGTGATACCATGCCAAGAGCATCGTGAGCGGCAGATGCTAGCAGTAAGGAGGGACACGGACAGAGAAGGCATGATTCCAGTTTGACACCGAGAGAATGTTGGCTGAGGTTATTCGGTATGGACAGGCATGGCCACCAGGTCATGCAGGGATGCTGACCGGCGCGAGCAGCACCAACGCAAGGTCATACAGTGACGGAGAACGCTCGAGCTGCAGAGTGAGCTGTCACCACGAGAGGAGCTCACTTTGATCGAGGAGGTCGATTTGAGACGACGGAGACGAGAGGACAAGTAAGCCAATCAACGGCCACTTGCCGGTCACTGGGCCAGGTTCCGACAATTGCCGGTCAACTGTTCGACAATAGCCGGTCGTAATTCACCCATATCCCTTGAAAATTGCAACGAGTATTGTAGACTCGTAATTCTCTGAGAATAAATTGTGACAATATTGCAATTTTGTAACCCACGTG
>Ga0247815_10003599_pt1 | contig 11102 bp, 10 predicted proteins | sample UWRJL194509B1_FD_181014 | JGI IMG/M metagenome (GOLD analysis project Ga0247815, IMG submission 181014) | Plant litter microbial communities from Arlington Agricultural Research Station in Wisconsin, United States - UWRJ-L194-509B-1 | ecosystem: Environmental > Terrestrial > Plant litter >... | reverse complement strand
ATTGGCATGGGGTTTGTAAAGGTGCCCATAACAGAGTGATTCTGGGTTTTATCAACTAAAAATTAGAAAAATGAACAAGTCTACTAAATTTCTTGCCTCTGCAGTAGCTGCAGTTGCGATTTTCTTTACAACTAATGCAAGTGCACAAAAAATCGGAATAGGAGCGAATCTTGGATTACCAACTGATGACGCATACAGTTTCGCTGCTGGCCTTGATGTCCGTGTACAATTTGATGTAACTAATCAATTATCAGTTCCTGTGGCAACTGGTTATAACCACTTCTTTGCGAAAGATGCAACTTACTTTGCTGGAGAGGTTCCTGATTACGCTTACATCCCTTTGAAAACTGGTTTGAAATATTTCTTTGATCCATCTGGATCAGGTATCTATGCAATGGGTGAAGTTGGTGCAGCTTTTGGTGTATCTGATAACTCTAAAACTACTTTATTATATGCACCTACTTTAGGTTACTCATGGAGCAGTGGTTTAGACATCGGTTTGAAATACGAAAATGCAGGTAAAGGTGATGCTTTACGTTATGTTAGCGACAAAAACCGTACTGGTCAGGTTGCTTTGCGTATCGCTTACGGATTTAAATTATAATCTATCATTAAACAAGCCCTTTAGGGGGAATGTTGAGAGCAGCTCTGGTTATAGACCAGGGCTGTTTTTGTTTGAAATATGCTGCTCTAAAAAGCAAGCCGCTAAAATTGCAAACAAAACCTTGGCTGAAGGGTTGATCAAAACCTTGGTGAAGGGTTAATCTAAACATTCCTGAGATGTGATTAAAACACTGCTAAGGGGTTGATGAAATTTTACTGAAGGGTTGACCAAAAACGTCGCTGATAGGTAGCAGCATATTTTTGCGGATTTGTAATGAATTGTTAGTGAAACGGGCTATAAAAGGGTGGCGGTAAGCAATCATATATTATAATTGCAATATTTTTAAAAATGCAGTGTAATTAAACTGTGCATTTTTACTTATTTAGAATTAAAGTAGTATTTTGAGCAAAAAACGAAATCGATGAATAAATATATTGGAATAGTAATTTTATCGGTCTTAATGGCCTGTACGAATGCTCCCAAAAAGACTGAAGCAACGGTGGATAGCACAGCTAAAACAGAACCGGCTGTGGCCGCTGGAACTATCCAGCTGGCAGACCCCAAAATAGAAAGCATCTATACAGATTATATAGGCCTGAAAAATTCACTGGTTGCGGGTAACGCTGCCGGATCTGCCCAGACGGCATTGGATCTTTCGAAAGCACTTTCGGCCTATGCCGGATGTGAAAATACCGCGCTGATTGCTGATAAAATTGCAGGTAGCGGCGACCTTAAAATCCAGCGCAAAGAATTTACCGCCTTAAGTTCTGATATTATCGCTTTGCTGAAACATGCAGAACTGAAAAAAGGTACGATCTACGTACAGCATTGCCCGATGGCAAACAATGGCGACGGAGGAGACTGGCTTTCCTCGGATAAAAATATCCGCAATCCGTACTACGGCGATGAAATGCTGGAATGTGGTGGGGTAGTGGAAGAAATCAAATCTAAGATTTAAGTTTATTTTTAAGTAGTGACGACCAGCGCTTAACAATAATTTAACAGCTTTGTTATACGAGTTGCTATGCGTTTGTCAGTAGAATAGTTATTTTTGTTATTTATAAATTAAAGAATATATGTCAGATATTGCAGAAATTAAGATTGATGGTAAAGTATACGAATTTCCTATTGTAACTGGTACCGAAGGAGAAAAGTCGATAGATATTTCAAAATTAAGGGAATTAACCGGTCACATCACATTAGATTTCGGCTATAAAAACACAGGATCTACAAAAAGTGCAATTACCTTTTTAGACGGTGAAAAAGGAATTTTAAAATACAGGGGTTATTCAATTGAAGAACTGGCTGAAAAATCAACTTTCCTGGAAGTTGCTTATTTGTTGATTTATGGCGACCTTCCTAAAGGGGAAGAACTGGAGAACTTCCAGGCACAAATCACAAAACATACGCTGATCCACGAGGACATGAAAAAGTTCCTGGATGGCTACCCTTCTAAATCTCACCCAATGGCACAACTGGCTTCGCTGGTATGTTCATTGTCAACTTTCTACCCTGAGTCGCTTGACGCGAATTCAACACCGGAAACAATGAACCGTGAGATGATCAAATTGTTGGCTAAATTCCCAACAATTGTATCTTTCATTTATAAAAAATCTTTAGGTCACCCACTGATTTACCCAAAAAATAAATACGATTACGTTAGCAACTACCTGAACATGACTTTCGGTCAGCGTACTGAAGAGATTGAAATTGATCCGGTAGTAGTAAAAGCAATGAACACTCTGCTGATCCTGCATGCCGACCATGAGCAAAACTGCTCTACTTCTACGGTTAGAATGGTAGGTTCGTCAGACTGTAATATCTATGCTTCTGTTTCTGCAGGTATTGCTGCATTATGGGGCCCGCTACATGGTGGTGCCAACCAGGCGGTAATTGAAATGCTGGAAAAAATTAAGGAAGATGGTGGCGACACTGAGAAGTGGATCAACAAAGCGAAGGACAAAAATGATCCTTTCCGTATGATGGGCTTCGGTCACCGTGTTTATAAAAACTTTGACCCGCGTGCTAAAATTATCAAAAAAGCATGTGATGATATCCTCGAAAAATTAGGTATCAATGATCCGGTACTGGAAATTGCAAAAAAACTGGAAGAAGCTGCATTAAGTGATCCTTATTTTGTAGAACGTAAGTTATATCCTAACGTGGATTTCTATTCAGGAATTATCTACAGGGCTTTAGGTTTCCCAACTGATATGTTCACGGTATTGTTCGCATTAGGACGTTTACCGGGATGGATTGCACAATGGAAAGAATTGCACGAAAACAAAGAACCAATCGGACGTCCGCGTCAGGTGTATGTTGGACATACCAACAGGGATTTTGTTGACGTAGAGAACAGATAATACGGTATTTTACCTAACCATTTATAATGTAAGCCTGTATCATTTGATGATGCGGGCTTTTCTTTGTAAAATCGGTCAGGGCTGATTGCTGATGCTGGCGTGATCACTGTTGCCAGATCACTTGCGGTGCCTTATTGATCACTATTGACAGCTGAAGCTTTGGCTTGCTTGATGACTTTTGCCAGGTGGAGCTGATGGTTGCTTTATGAATTTTGCAGGTGAAGCTAATCCGGGATTGATTCCTGATCGTCGCTTGAGGGTTGAGGTCTCAGTTTGCTCAAGTATAGGCGGCGATATGGCCCTTTTGTTTTGTACGCCTGTCAGATAGCGTTTTTAGCAATTTAATTAGTAATTTAGTAACCAAATTAAGCGATTTCAATGGATTTTTTACACACGATTCTCGGAGACGACATACAGGCCGGACTCCTTATTATTTTAAACCTGATAGTAATAGAAAGCTTGTTATCAGTAGATAACGCTGCGGTGCTTGCGACTATGGTAATGGATTTGCCAAAAGATCAACGCGAAAAAGCATTAAAATACGGAATCATTGGTGCCTATGTATTTCGTGGTATCTGTCTGTTCCTGGCTGCCTGGTTGGTTCAGATCTGGTGGCTGAAACCATTGGGAGGTTTTTACCTGCTGTACCTGGCTTTTGATTTTTTCATGAAGAAAAATGCAAAAGATAAAGCAGAAGATGAAGAAATTGATAAAAGTAAAAGCTGGATTTATAAGTCGACCGTAGGACTGGTTGGAAATTTCTGGGCAACGGTTGCTTTGGTTGAAGTAATGGACCTGGCGTTCTCAATTGATAACGTATTTGCGGCGGTAGCTTTTACCAGCCATATCTGGCTGATTTATATCGGTGTATTCATCGGGATCCTGGCGATGCGGTTTGTAGCCCAGGCTTTTGTGAAGCTGATGGAAAAATTTACTTTCCTGGAAACGATCGCCTTTGTTGTCATTGGGGTATTGGGTCTTAAATTGTCATCTTCCGTGTTCACGCATTTTGCGCCTGAATCTGCGATATCACGCGTGATTGAAGGAGAGAGAACGGATCTTTTTGTATCGATATTTACGGTAGCCATTTTTGTGCTGCCTGTGTTGAGTTCTTTGCTGTTTAACTTCCCAAAACAACATAAGGTATCTGATCATACCGAGAATTTATAGTGTTATACCATCAGCAGTATTGGTACTGTCAATGCTGCATATGAACGCTAAGGATAGCTACTGAAGCAGGTTATAACATGAAAAACCTGATCATGGCTTTGAAATATTCACCCCATGACCTGGTTGCTTTGTTAATGACCAGCAGTAAACCTTTTTGATCAGTCGCCTTTCCTTTTAGGGGAGGGGCGACTGTTTTGCTTTCTACGGGTGTGTCGGTCACCTTGGTAGCAAACCAGGTCGTGTTGTCATGTGGAAGGGCAAGGCCGAGGATCATGCCGGGTAAACCTGCAAAAGATTCTGGTCCACCTGACACGGGGATCTGCTCTGCATAGAAGGCCACCACGTAAACGGAGTCCATGACCACGGCGTTGGCCCGGCGGCAGTTAAATCCCGCGATCTCCCTCATTTCATTGGTGATTTTCCAGTTGATCTTCCTCAAGGTATCTTTCAGCAGAAAGAGTTCTTCGAATACTGATTTTTGCGTGACCTGCTGGCCGGTGGTCAGATCAGTATAAACAGTGTTGATCTGCTTGAGTGTCGGGTCTCCTTCCAGCCAGGGCACCGACTTATCTTCGCCCTGCAGGGGTTTGAACAAGGTTTTGTTATCGGAAAAATAGAGTTCGCTTTTTAATACTTTAAACTGCGGCTGATTTTTTTTGATCTGGTCGATTACCTCTACGATGTAAGAACTTTTGTCTTTACTGAAACGTTTGGTCACGACAGCGTGTACGTTGATCCGCCTGTCAAATTCGATCATCCCGCTGCGTGTAAACCTCACGTTCTGCCCTGAACAAGAGAAGACAGAGCAGAGTAAGACGAGCAGGGCGGTCGTTATAATGATAATGGAGTTCATTAACAAGACAACGGAGTTCAGTAACAGCGAAATAAGTATACCTGATTTTTGCATCTTCTTATTTTTTTGATGAGCCACCCATTTTACTGAAATCCCAGGTGACTGCGGCGGTGAAATATCTTTGTATGGTGGTGTAATTGTTTTGTATGATAAAGTTCCCGGAAGCGGTCCTGTCAAAACCTTTGTTTTGGTTGAGCAGGTCGTTGACATTAAGGCCTATTCGTAGTCCCTGCGACTTCAGGAATTTCCTGGTGATGCTCGCATTCCAGATCGTCCGCCTGAAATCGGAATCAAAGGATTGTGTTTTTGCCCGGTATTCATAACTGGCATCGGTATTCACTTCAAACTTCGCTGGCAGATAAATCCTTAGGTTCCCACCGCTCTTCAGTCCCCATCCGTTATCGTTTACCTGTTGCTGTAAGGAAGATTCATTGGTTGTGTACGTTGGACCTCCATTGAGCCTGATCTCCATTTTATCTTTTATCGATTTGGCGAGGGTAAAACTTGCGGAAACGGTACGGGATGTACCTTTGTTTAATGCCTCGTTAATATAGTTATAGGACGTATTGCCATTTAACGAGGCTTCAGTACCGACATTGAGATCAATGCCATCGATTTTCCTGCTGTAATAAAAGAATATCTGGTAGTTGCTGGTGGATTTTCCCCTGAGATTGAGCGACTGGAAGGTACTCTTCCCTGAGGAATCGGTTGTGAGGTTATTGACGATTGGATTGGAGATGAAGGAATAACTTCCCCACAGGTACAGGCTCCGTGAGCTAATGATCTTGTAGGAACTGTAACCGAGAGAGAAGCGGTTACTGAAAGAGGGCTTCAGTTCCGGGTTCCCGAGGGTGATATTCAGCGGATCGGTATTTACACGCAGGGGCTGGATCTGATCTATTGAGGGTTGGGTGGTATTCCCGTTGTAATCAAAATTGATACTTTGCTGCTGTGAAAACTGATAGCTGTACCTGGCTTGCGGGTTCCAATTGATAAAATGTCTTTGAAATATACTATTATTATATAGGTTCTTTTGTTTGAAATCTACATTTGCGACTTTCGCCCCGAAATTAAGCTTTGTTTTGATACCGGTAAAATTAAGTACCGCACCGCCCTGGTTGGACAACTGATCGAGCTGGTAATGATTGCTGAAAAGTGTATCGAGGATGCCGTAGGTTCCGTCGGGCGACTGGTTAAAGGATTTCCTGTCGGCGCTGCTGTTGTTGATGTTAAGTCCGTAGTTGAGTACCAGCGACAGTTTTTTCGACAAAGGTTCGGTATAGGCAATATTTGTGTTCAGTGAACTGTTTTTTCTGATGCTGGTCTTCAGCTGGTCTACCACCTGGATGCTATCAGGCAGGTCCTGAAAGAAAAACCTGTTGGTGGATTTCAGGAATCCCCGGCCTTCACTTTCACTCACTGATCCGTTAAGGTTTACAGAAAGTGTCCGTCGCGATTTTTTAAACTTTTTAGTCCACAATGCTTTGACATTAAATATTTTATCATCTGCATCATTATCCAGGCTTCTTTCAGTCTGGTTGATCAGTTGTTCCCCACGTCTGTCATTGGTCATGAAACCGCTGTTCTTTTCGCTATGCTTTTTTGTCCCGTCTACCGTCACCTTGAGGGTAGAAGTAGAGTCGAGCTTGACCTGGTAGGTACCGTCCAGTTTCTGCCTGAACATATAGTTGTGAAAAATCTCGTCGGTGTTGGTCACGATGATGCCCGATGGCAGGTTATTCTGGCTGATGGAGTTTCTGGTACCTTCCACCTGTAAGGACCCCAGCTTGTAATTTGTATTAATGGACTGCTTATCCTGGTTCCATTTGGCGTCATAATGTGCACCGCCGGTCCGCGCAAGGGGAATCCCCTGGCCATCGTAATTGCCGTTCCAGGAATCGAGTCCGTCACCTGATCCGTCAGAGAAGATGAACATTGTTCCGTCTTCACCAACCTCCATATTGTCCGATGAGCCGAATTTACTGTTATCCTGCCAGCCTAGACCAGTCCTGCCCGTATTGGCCAGGGTACCGTATACCGCAACCTTTTGTTTTGCCCCGAACAGGTTGACCATGGCCTGGGTATCATAAAATCCCTTGTGTCCTCCCCGGAGATCGGTCTTGCCAAAGTATCCCTTCTTTTTGTCTTCTTTTAATTTGATATTGATGGTCTTGTCTTTTTTGCCATCATCGATGCCGGTAAATGCCGCCTGGTCGCTTTTTTTATCAAACAGCTGAACTTTATCCACCATATCGCCACGGATGTTTTTGGTCACCAGTGTAGGATCATCGCCAAAAAATTCTTCCCCGTCCACCAATACTTTACTTACCGTTTTACCCTGGGCGGTTATTTTACCGTCCTTGTCGACTTCTATACCGGGCAATTGTTTGAGCAGGTCCTCTACCTTGGAATTGGGTTGTATAGCATAAGCTGCGGCATCAAATTCTGTGGTGTCTCCCTTGATCCTGACGGCCATGGCTTTTCCCTTGATGATGACCGCTGCCAATAGCGTGGCTTTGAGGATCATTTTGATCTGCCCGAAATTATGGATGGTAGCACTGCTGTCGGGACTGAACTGCTCTATGTAATCCGCATAACCGGGGTAGCTGATGAGCAGAAACATTTTTTCTTTGGGGAGGCCGCCAATGGTGAAACTGCCATCATCCAGTACACGTGTGAATTTAACGAGTGTGGAATCTTTACTGCGCAGCACACTGACGGAAGTATTGACAAGTTTGCTTTTGGATACGGTATCAATCACCTCACCTTTAACAGCGTAGCGGTTTTGGGCCAATGCAGTGAGGCTGGATAGTAAAAGTAGGAGCACAGCCGGGATCAAGCGTTTCATACAGTAGGATTGGTCCCACAATATAAAACTAAAAACTTAGTGGTAAAAATGTTTTACTTTAAAAATATGTTAAATAATGTTAATGCTTGTTATTTAACAGTTGCGTCATTTGTAGAGAGGTAAAAGTTAACCTTAATGTTTTTGATGAATAATAATGTCGTTAGCTTATTTTCTGCGCTAAAGCATAGCAGATTATATTTAGTTAAGCTGGACTAGTGCATGACGTGGAGAATAAAATAGGTGACCATCCATTTGGTAATACTCACGGCCAGGGCGTACATGAACATTACGGTGATCGTCTTGCGAATGGTTACGCCACGGCTGCGCTGATAAAAGAGTTTCAGCCCCGAGTACAGGTACCACACCACACCCACAAATACCAGTGTATCCAGGATAGAGCTCATCCAGGAGTCCAGACCGAAGATATAACGGTTAATGGGTTTGGTAACGATGGAAATGATAAAATACGCCGTCATCCCATGAATGGTAAAAACCAGGTGATCAATATAATAGATCCTGTTTTTCCTGAAGTTGATCATGATAAAGAGGGCCAGTAAAGGCATGAGCAGGAAATACTGTTTAGGCTCGTATTTCTTAAATTCCTCTTTGATGTTGATTTTGTTTTCTTCTGCAGTTTGCGTAGCAGGTTTTTTCTCCCCGTTTTCAAGCGCCAGTTTGATTGTTTTGTGCGTCAACCAGTTGTCGCGTTCTTCCTTAGGCAAAATTTTCTGCCTGGCTGCGTAGGCAGCGTAACTGGTGTCATTTGCATCTGCGTACAGTTCTTCAAATTCCTGGATAACTACGGCAAGGGAATCATTTGGTTTTGCTGCCTGTTGTTTTCTGACCTTATCCAGGTATAACCTTTTAGCAGGCAGGCTCAGTTTATTGAATTTAACAGCAGAGTCCAGTACAATATCAATTTTTCTGCCAGTGCCGGGAATAGCTTTATCAAGTTTGTCACGGTTGGCCCTGATAGCTTTTGCCGCCTTTTCCCCTTGTTCAGTTTTGGGTTTGCTATCGTCCTTTTCTTCTTTCAGCGTGTGGGGGACGATGATGAAATAGACAACTGACACAAAAATATAAAGACTTACGGGGTGGATATACCTTGCGCGTTTTCCTGCCAGGTAATCCAGCGTGAGCTGTCCGGGTTTGCTGAGTAAGGGGACCAGCGTTTGGAAAAATTTGGAATCGAAATGAAAATAATGCCCGATGCTATGGCCAATGAAGTGCCAGAAAGGTTCTTTTAATTCCAGGTTCGGTTGCCCGCAATGGCTGCAGTAATGTTCTTCAACATGATGTCCGCAGTTGAGACAGTTTTTTTCCTTACGATAGTGTCCTGACATATGATTACATTAAAATACCCGCAATAGATGCAGAAAGATAAGAGGCAAGCGTACCGCACATGAGTGCTTTTAGTCCCAGTTTGGCCAGATCGGCACGGCGTTCTGGTGCAAGTTCCCCAATACCACCAATCTGCATACCCACACTGCTAAAGTTAGCAAATCCGCAGATAGCAATACTAATGATCAGGATACCTTTTTCAGTTACAATAGGAACCGTTTTTGTAGTTAAGTTTTTGAAGGCCAGGAACTCATTTACTGTCAATTTCTGCCCAAGCAGGGTAGCGGCATTGCTCACGTCTACGTCTGGGATGCCCATCGACCAGGCAAAAGGGTAAAATAATTTACCAAAGATCCAGTCGAGCGACAAATTGAAATTAGGATTAAAGAGGTGGCCGATATTGATAAAAATATAATCTACCAATGCGATGAGGGCGATAAAACCAATCAGCATGGCAATAACGTTCATCGCAATTTTGAATCCTTCACCGGCACCATGTGAGATGGCATCGATCAGGTTGGTGTATTCACTTTTCACTTCGAGTTTTACTTTGCCCATCGTTTGTGAAACTTCAGTTTCGGGGAAAACGATTTTGGCAATGATCAGAGCACCCGGGGCTGCCATCAGACTGGCCATAATGAGTTTAGGGGCAAGGTTCATGCCTGCCTGTGCGCCCATATTGGCATACACAATCAGGATTCCGCCGGCGATACAGGCGAGACTACCACTCATGGAAGCAAGCAGCTCACTTTTGGTCATGCCTTTAAGGTAAGGCTTGATCATCACTTGCGCTTCAACCTGTCCTACGAAGGCACTGGCGACGTTACTTAAAGCTTCTGCACCACTTACGCGCATCACGAAGTTCATGCCTTTGGCGATGACCGCAACGATACGCTGCATGATACCGAAATGGTAGAATATGGCAACGAGCACACATACCAGGATAATGGTAGCGGTTACGTTGAATGCAAAAACAAATCCGTCGGGGGCGGCAAAGGCTTTCGGCTGACCGTCATATCCGATGATGGCGACGCCACCGTAAACGAAATCAACGCCTTTTTTTGCAAACTGTTCGATCTTCTGCATGCCCTTACCCAGGTATTCGAAGAAATGCTGTACGGGACTGACCCGTAAAATAAGTACTGCAATAAGAACCTGGAGCGTTAAGCCACTAGCAACGAGCCTGTAATTGATCTTTTTCCTGTTATTAGAAAATAGGTAAGCAAGGCCTAGTATAAATAGTATGCCTATAATTCCGTGAAAACGCTCCATAAAAATTGATCAAATAAAACTGGTTAGGTGTTGAAAAAAATAAAGATGTGTATAAACTTGTAATAATTGGTTATTGAGATGAATTTCTTTTGTTCAGCTCGTCACGGATGCGGGCAGCTTTTTCGTACGCTTCTTCAGCGATAGCTTCCTGCAGTTTCTGGTTTAATTCCTCAATGCTGAGGTTACCGAAACCGGTTCCAGGGATAGAGGTATCAATATCTTCCTGTCCCTGTTCCTTGCTCAGGTTGTCCATGTTTTCAAGAAAAACAAAGTCGTTTCCTTCAATCACAATCCCTGCGGAAGAAAGGATAAACTCATAGGTATAAATGGAAGAATTGAAACGTACGGCCAAAGCGATGGCATCAGAAGTACGTGCGTCAATCTCCTGTGTTTTATCTCCGTCGGTACAGATCAGTTTTGCAAAAAACACACCGTCCACCAGGTTGTAGATCAGGATTTCCTTGATCTCAATGTTATAGGTTTGGGCAAAGGTTTTGAACAGATCGTGCGTTAATGGCCTGCTTGGGGTCATTTTCTCGATCTCTATCGCGATAGCCTGTGCTTCGAACGCACCAATGATGATCGGTAAACGTCTTCTTCCGTTTACTTCTCCAAGTACCAGTGCGTAGGCTCCGGATTGGGTCTGGCTAT
>Ga0247815_10003597_pt1 | contig 11103 bp, 6 predicted proteins | sample UWRJL194509B1_FD_181014 | JGI IMG/M metagenome (GOLD analysis project Ga0247815, IMG submission 181014) | Plant litter microbial communities from Arlington Agricultural Research Station in Wisconsin, United States - UWRJ-L194-509B-1 | ecosystem: Environmental > Terrestrial > Plant litter >... | reverse complement strand
TCTGCAGTGTGGTCTTGAGGATGCACGATCCCTTGCAGCATGTCTTGGTGTTGCCGCACTTGTTTTCGCAGCGGCCGCCTAGGAAGATGAAGGCCAATTAGCGCCGGCTCCGAGTCAGCCTTGGATACACCCTGACAGTACTCACAGTTTGTGTCATCATTATCCAGGTCATAACATTTGCCATTGACACAACTTTCGCCTGTCGCACACTTGACACCACAAGCGCCGCCTGCAAAGATAGGCGCCAGTCAGGACGGACGAAACCAAGTTCACGTAACGCAGTTGAACTTACAGTTGTTCTTGTCCGCCTGCAGCGACGAGCGGACGAGACACGATCCCTTGCAGCAGAGCTTGACGTTGCCGCATTTGTTGTCACAGCGACCGCAGTTGTTGTCGTCGTTGTCGAGGTCGTGGCAGCGGCCGTTCTGGCACGTAAAGCCGGAGCGACACTTGTTGCCACAGGCGCCACAGTTGTTGTTGTCGTTGTTGTTCGTGAATGTGGACTTGGCTACGCAGCGTCCGCCGCAGCACGTCTGAGAACCCGAGCACTTGGTTCCACATGCGCCGCCTGCAAAGAGGCAAAGTTAGCCCCGACTTCACCTCCGGACGACACACAACAGATAAACTTGCAGTTGTTGTCGTCGGCCTGGAAGTCACTTGTGCCCTTGCAGCTCCCGCCACAGCACGACTTGCCAAGGAGACCGCAGAGGTTGAGGCATTGATCGAGGCACACGCCGGAGCGACAGGTTTCACCTGCGTCGCACTTGGTTCCACAACGGCCGCAGTTCTGCTCGTCCGTGAAGAAGGAGCTGGGTGACACGCATTGACCGCCGCAACACTTTTTGCCGCCGTTACATTTGATGCCACAGCTAAGGGGAGAGTGCGTCAGCGTCAGCGGCAGGGAGAAATGCGAATGAAAGGAAGACAACGGACGTTCCACAATTATTCTCGTCATTGTCTAGGTTGGAACAGGATCCCGAGCAGCATGTCTTGCCGGCGGAGCAGACATTGCCACATCTAAATAGACAGTTATCAGTTTGAGGTCCGCACAGCAGAGCCGCGGAGCTTAACGCACGTGCCACAATTATTTTTACTCGTCTGAAGGTTCTTGCATAGGCCAGCTGCGAGCCAATTGTCAGCGAAAGATAAACGAACGTCAAGGCAGAAGCGTACTGCAGCACGTTTTATCCGAGGCGCAGGGCGTACCGCAGGTACCGCAGTTTTGCTTCGAGTTGTCAAGGTCATCGCACTTGCCATTACACAACGTCAAGCCACTGGGAATATCAGGTCAGTCGTAGGAGCCGCAAGCAGAGAGGCACATCAATGACTTACTTGCAGCACTTGTTGGACGGGAGAGGAGCGCTGTGGCATCGACGTCAGAACCGGTCAACCAGCTGGCCACGAGCCGACGAGAACTCACCCCGGCGCGCATGTGTTAGTGCGGCGCTCGCGGACATGCTTGTGTCGGCGAACAAGCTCATCACGGGTAACTTGGCGAGAGGCAATCTCGGGCGCCATCGAAGTTGACGTCCGTGCGGCTTGGTGGTGATGGTGGTGGTGGTCTCCGCCGAGAGCACAAACGGCGAGGAGGCCGGAGAGTAGGGTAAGGACAGATAGCAAACGGGTCATAACGAAAGTAAGTCGGTCTTAGTTGCCGAACAGGAAAGACCGTGTGGGGGTTCAGTGGCGGAATTGGAGCACGAGATGTTGAGCACCGAGATATCAGTCATAGCTTTATAGCGGAGAATCAGACTAATTTGGCCCATCGCTTGGGACCAGTTAATCGCACTTGGACGGAAGCCGCTAGGCAGTACGATCGCCACTATCCAGAAGAAGAACAGCGGAGAATTATCCCGAGGCTGGCAGGAACGGAGCTAGCAGGTATGCAGGTACGTAGGCAGAACAATTCCGCGTCGAGCGTCATCGCCGCCGATGAAAGTCTCGGCCGAGGGTGCTTAGTCGTGGCAGACACTTGCATCTGTCAGTTATTGGGCTACCGGTGCAGCGAGGCCACACCACCCGAGCAAGATCTCCACGGTGCAGCAGGCCAAGCATATCTGGGGAGGTCCAATTGGTTCCCAGAACAGCACAGAGGGACGAGCCTAGATTCAGATGCAAGGCAAGCTGTGCGCAGAAGCGCAGATCAAATTGACACGAGCTCGACCAGGATGCCCCACAAAGTGTATTACTGAGCGCGACGGCTGCACATTATGGTCGAGTCGACGAGCAAGAATCGGCGCGGAGGTATTGCAGCCCACGGCGTTATACTCACGATCGTGTGCGGGAACAGTGGGCAGATGGTCATAGTCGAAGTTGTTCAACTCCGCTCACCTTCAGCGTCAGTTGGCAACAGGCTAGGCGTATCTGTTCAGATGACTTCCGAGGTACAGGAAGCTTATGAGTGCTAATTTACGAGAGAATCCATAGTAACCTCAAGTCCGGAGTAGGCTTCATCTTCTGGTCTGACGAGTCAATGCTGCAGCACCTCGTAGCCCGATGTGGCGAACGCACTACCTGACACGAATCCAGTGTTACAAATTGTGCGCAGATATTTTTTCACGTGAACATGTAATGGCTATTAGGTGAGAGCACCAGGTGGCTGTAGACAGACAGATGTGGGAGAGATCCTTTTTAGACTTCCCGCTGTATACATAGGAACAATACATGTACATGCCTGAGCGGATGCTTTCAATCGCCTTTTTTTCTCAAATAAATTTATTGCAGCGTACGAGCGAGTATTAGACAGAAAGATGCAGCCCATTGTCTCCCTGGCTTGAGTTTGGGGCACTGCGAGGACCTCAGACCAATGATCATGGATCGTTATGAGCTGCCAGCTATAGACAATTTATATCCACGCCAACACTTCGCCCACTCCTTTCCATGATGTAGCGCGGTGTCAGCCGAGAGTAAGACATGATGACTAGCAATGAGCGACGATCGTTCTCTACCGACCACGATATTTGGGCGGTATTCCTGAGGCAGCCAAATCAACTGCTCCCCTGAGGACCCAACCAGCCAACCATCGACCTGGTCCGCCTGAGCCAGAATATAGACCGGAGAGTGGTTGGCCTGCGACGGAGGGGCCACTATATTTTCCACTCTCCAGGATCGAATGGTCCCGTCCTCAGCACCAGAGACAAAGCCCTTCCCGTCCGGCATAAACGAGACTGACCTGACGATATCTGAATGTCCGCGCAGCACGGCAACGACGTCACCCGTGCTCGCATTCCAGAGGCGAACGGTGTGGTCATCTCCCCCTGAGGCGAGGTGTACTCCATCTGCCGAGTAAGCAACGGCACGAACATGTCCTTGATGACCTTTCAATGTCTGCAGTAGCGACTTGGTTCCAACATTCCAGACATAGATATTGCCGTCATCTGAAGCCGCTGCGATATTGGAGTCGCCGGGCGAGAAACAGACTGATCTGACTTCGTGGGCGTTGACTTGCATCTTCGCAGATGAAGTGCAATCACCTTCGGTAGTTAGGTCCCACAAGATGACATACCCATGATAGTCTCCCACCGCAAGAAGCTGACCATGTGATGAGAAGGCGAACGCATGTGATAGATGATCGCACCGTAGCTGGTGAAGAGTGGGAGGTTGATTATCAGCCAGTGCCCATAACTCAACTGTCCCATCCGATGCCGAGGCAAGCCATCGCACATCTCGCGAGATAGTAACGGCATTGACCTGATCCTTGTGGCCCTTTAGTGGTTCCCCAATCGGCTCGCCCGTCTTGGCGTTCCACAACCGAACGGTGTGATCCGCCGACCCCGACGCGATGAACTGATCGTCTGCAGAAATCGCGACACACAGTACCTCACCCGTGTGGCCGATCAATGGTAGGAGGGTATGATAGGTCCTTTGGGAGTTCCACACCCGAATAGTCTTATCAGCCGAGCCTGACACGATGAAGGAGCCATCATTGGAGACGGCGACTGAGCCGACGCTGCCCTTGTGGCTCGGTAGTGGCTCGATCACCACTTGACTTTGGTCAGCGTCCCAAATACGAATGGTGCTGTCCTCCGAGGCGCTCGCGATGTAGAGCCCATCCGGAGAGTACGAGAGAGCCCTGACAGAGCCAGTATGGCCGCTCAGAACCGGCGCGACATCCTGTCCATTCTTCCAGTCCCAGAAGCGGATACCATTATGGTCAGTAGATGCAAGATATGATTCTTCAGGTGCAAAGACAAGGTTGGCGACGGCACATCCAGTTTTAAGCGGCGCGCCAATCTCCTGGCCACTGGACACATTCCAGATGCGGATCTCCTGTGCTTGATAAAATCCTGCAGCGATGAACTGGCCGTCCGGTGAAAATGCTACAGACAGTACATAGCCTCTCTCACCATGAAGAGGCCGTCCCTGCAATTTGCAGGTGCTGACATCCCATAGGCGGACCGTACAGTCGTCTGACCCAGATACTAGCGTCCGTCCGTCGAATGAGAATGCAACCGACCGAACCCAATTCGTGTGGCCCGTCAACTCTGTGATGCCATGACCAGTTGTAGCGTCCCATAGTCTGACCGAGTTGTCTGCAGATCCTGATGCAATGACTCGGTCATCCGGCGAGAGCGCCAGGGCTAAAACCAATTCAGAGTGACCACGCAGCGGTGCCATGACCGCACGGCCTGTTCGTACGCTCCAGATGTGAACGGCATAGCATTCAGTCCCAGAGAGAACCCGCTGACTGTCGTGTGTAAAAGCAACACAATGAACCGCGCCATCACTACTTTGTAGCGGAGCCATTGTCTCCTCACCACTCAGCGTATCCCAGATCCGCACCGTACCGTCACCGGAACCGGAGGCCAGCATTCTTCCATTTGACGAATACGCAACGGTGAGGACCACTCCCTCATGTCCGGTGAGGTTCATGATCAGTCGGCCGCCGTGACGATCAATTCCGAAGGTTTCTACGGATATTATGCCACTGAGAAGAGACGCGAAGTCTTGGAATACGAGCGAGTCCTTGGATGCAAACGGAAGAGCCGAAAGATAGATGTGCGGTGCACTCCATTCGATGGCTGCGCGCGAGGATGCGACGAACGAGTTAGCATCACGCAGGAACCGAGATGCTTCTTCCAGTTTCATCTTGTCACGTTTGAGCACATCCAATTTTTGAAGGGCAAGGCAGAACTCACCGCGAAGCCTGCAATACGAAGTAGTCCAGATGCTCTGCCGACCTCGCCCAGAACGCTGAGGACTTCGAGCCAGAAGAGAAACTTGGAACGAAAGACCGTGTTGACCGCTTCATCAAGGTTTGATTGCTCCGAGCCGGACTGTATGTGGTGTGCCCAGTGTAAGCACGCATAGCGGAGCGGGAGCGATATCCAGTCGGGATCCGCCTCTGGGTTGGGCTCGTACGAAGACAGGCTGCGCGAGATGTTAAATTCGAGATCATCCTGCGCCATTCTGCGAAAACAGCCGTGCGCGAGTTCGTCGTGTCCAAGGGTGGTAGTGATGCGAATGCCAGGTGAGGCACGCGTGAACAGGTAGTCACCGAAGGACGCGTGCAATGTCCGCAGGCTGGCGTCATGGTTGTCCTCAGGTAGATACACGACGGCGTGAAGACGATCGAGGTAACCGCGAAGGTATTCCGTTGACAGACCTAGCAGCTCGGACAAAGCGTCGACAGAAAGAGTCATGCGCGCCGACAGAATCGCAGCGACTACTTTGAGTATCTGCTGCAGTTCAGTGGCTTTCACCATGTCAGAACGCGACGCTTCGGTCAGTATCAGAGAATACATTAGGTCCAGTGGAGCGACAGCAAAAGAATCCTGCGTCGCTTGCAGCGGCGAGACGAGGTCGCTGAGACGTGCGGATCGAAACCCTTTCCCGCCGCCAAGAATATACTTGGTCGCGGTCGCCGCAAAGATGAACAGACCATCGGCCCGTTCTGCGAGCGTCTTGACATTGTCATCCGTGAACCATGGTTTGGTAGACGGCGCCTTGAACAATGTCTTGGTAACGTACAACTGGATATCTTCTGTGACCTGGCTCTTGTCGATCGTGTGGAGATGAAGCGCCGAAGTGACCTTGATGTCCGTGACTGACGTCTCACGGATGTGGGTCTCGGGCCGAGACGTGACGAGGAACTTGATCGGGAGATCAACAGGCGAGCGAGAGAAGTCGATGAGTGCCTCGAGCATCTCGCCGACTGCGGCGTGAGTTTCGGAATTGTCGCCAAGCGTAGTGCTTGTCGGATGTTCACCACACTCGTCGAGGGCGTCGACGACGAACACGATGGGTTGCGTGGAGAACGACAGCGCTGCGAGAGGCTTCCGCAGCAACCGCTCGACCTGGACCTTGACTTGCTTGTAGGCGAGGTCCGGCTCCTCTTTCAACTCTACGGCCAGTGCAGCAGCAAATTCATCCGAATGACGAGCCAAAAGTTGAGCCAAGGTCGGAACGACGCAACGCACGTCGCGCTGCGCAGCCGAACCCGTCGACCGCGAGCAGAAGAAACTGCCACCGAGACATAGCGTGATGTCTTTCCGCACACGCTCGCAGATGCTCCAGGCGATGGAGGTCTTGCCGGTACCGGCCATGCCTCCAAGCCAGAAGATTGGTAGCGCTTTGGGATCCATGATCCAGCGCAGAATTTGGTTGAGGACATCGACGCGCGTGCCTTCCATGCATCCAGAGCGCTGCTGTGCATCATAGACCGCCTGGCGGACATAATGCTTGTCGAGGGCTATGACGATCAGCTCTGGAATATTCGAAAAATAGGAAGACTTACCAGTAGCCATGGAGTTCCTGAGCCGCTCCTGCACGCATGTCAAGACTAGGCGACGCGTGACTGGACAGGCAGTACGCACCAAGTTCTCCTCGCGTTCCCTTTCCGCTTGGATTTGCCTCGCTGTTGACAGTTGCTGAGAACACAGCTTCAGCTCAAGGCGCGCAGATAGCACAGTATTCGCACCTTGTTGATGTCGTCGACGCCGCGTGCTACCTCATCGACACCGTCATGAACCATTTCGACGCGATCCTCGACCCTTTCAACGCCATCTTCGACGCGGTTGACGCCATGTCGAACCTGCTCAACGCCGGTTTTGATATGTTCGACGCCCATCTCGACGAGTATGCCACCTTCGAACTGCACAATCGGTTAGCGGAGAACAACATCTCAATCGGACTCACCTGAAAGACATCGACGAGCGACATGATGTTCCCGATGATGACCTTGATCTCGCTAATGTCGTTGTCGGATTGAAGCACCCGAGACGCAAGGCCACGGTCGAGCTTCGCTTGAACAGCATCGGCGAGTTCTTGCAAGGCCCTGGCAGGTGTTAGACCATCAAATTACCACCTCAGCCTCGGCAGACATACTTCGCAACCTCCTCGAGTCGTCTGCGCAAGTTGTCGCTCAATTCGTTTTCGCCCTTGTGCGTGTTTGTGATCTTCAAGAGTCGCTCGAGCTTCTCCTTGTGCTTGATGAATTCTTGATTGAGTTGCACGGTGCGCTACGGGTGCAAGTGAGTTGGGATGCAAGGTTGGCTACGAAACAGCGCACCTCGCACACATCCCAGATCTTGAGGACGCCAACCACAGCAGCTTTGAGAGGAAGACACATGTCCGACGCGTCGCGGATGGTCGTAAGAAGGTCATGAATGACCGAGCCGGTAGTCGCAAGAGCTGAGGGAGGTGTAGATGGACGCGCATAAACTGGCGTAACGATTGCGGGAGACAAAGGCAAGGTGGCTGGTTGTACGGTGTCGGGTCCAGGCGTCGGCGTCAAGCTGCCACTCTGCACAGGTGACGAGAGCGGAACAGTCGTGCTTGGCTGCGGCTGAAGTGGCTGGGTTTGTGCCGGGCTTGTGCCAATATTGGGAGTAGAATGACCGGACGCGTGAGGAGATGCAGACGTGGATGATCTGCCCTGGCGTGACGGAGGCCTCAGGCTATCGACCACTCCTTTAGCCTTTTTCTTTACTTTCTTGAGAAAGCCGCTCATGCCGAGCGATGTGAGTGAGGCTGATAATGCGCGCTGCTAAGCAAAGCAGGAAGACAAGGAGCGCACGTGGTCTGTGTCTGCCTCAAGTCCCCACGACGGCCGCAGCCACAGGCCACAGAGCGTCGTCGTCGGAGAGGTACCACGTCGCACCCCATGGGCATCGCATTCAAAGCCGACGTTCCGCCGCACTCCAGTGCTCAAACATTCAGTGATATGTATAGTGCGTCTTCTCCAGCTTGTGCGTGAATCTCGACGGCCGTGGGCCGGTGCTGCCGATCATTCGCGCTCTTCGCTCCTATCTTTCCCCCTTTTCTTCTTTCCTTTCCGCGCCAGGCTCAAGCGGCCGTCCCTTTAACCATACACTATTTCCTCTCTCTCGCCTGTTCGACATGGTCATCGGCGCCATGGACCCTTCGCCTGCAAGATGCGTCAGGTGATCCGAGTCGAGCTTCAACGAGCGCGTACTCAGGTTGCCGAAGTTCTTCGCGGGTTGCATAGTCGACCAAAACGAACTCGCGCCTCTTGCCGCCCGCATCCATACCCGCCCACGCATGTTCGTCCAGATCGTAAACAGTCCTCGGAGGATTCTCTCAAGACAATGTGGCACGTGGGTGAGGATGTTTTGTGGATTCTGCTGCCCGTTGGTCGGTGGCTGATGCACCACGTAGTTCATTTACACCCCATAATTAATGATACGGCGCAAGAGTTCTATAGCTGCATCTGAGCAAGTGCTGATAGCACGACAAGTTGTGGCGCTAGAGCAAATTCAGCATTCCCGGCACCGAGGAGAGTGGGCCAGCCAAGCGACCCCTTGTCACTCAGGCGATCCTCGCTTATCCGGTGCCGGAGATTCTGCTTGTTCTACATTTTACAATGCTGTACGAATGACGCCAACCAGCTGTTGAGGTGTACTCTCAAGCTTCGTGCGCACGATGTCAACGTCGACGTCACCCTTGGCTCTTACTAGGACGACGCGAGCATAGACACATACGGGGCTTCTTTCAATATAACTGGGATATCTTATTCAAACCAAGTGCGTCCGTCAGGGATATACGAATGAGTTCGTGCAGCGCAACGACGTTGGCTCCGTTCGCCCAGGCACCACTCCCCACGCCGAACTCGACGTACCCGTAGCTACCAGGCTCGACGTACTCACAATATCAGACGAAAAATCTGAGTATGCGGAGGATCTCGAGCAGGCAAATGTGTAAATTGTCACTTGCCATGGTCGGACGAGGGAACGGCTTGGAATCAAATTATCAACCCGACGCGTAAACTGTACGTGCTCCGCTGCCCACGAAATTGCGGGACTGAACTTGAAGTTGTAGTTTCTCAACGACTAGAGCAAGGCTTGGGTGGTCAAGCAGTTCGTTCGAGTGCTTAAATACGTCAGCGGCCACACACAGAAATCAAACGAGGCGTGGTGGAAGCATGATACCAGTTTATGAGAAGAACTAACCAGGCAAGCTCGCTTCATTGACTGAACGCTCGCTGTAGATCGATAGAGTCTGGAGAAGCATTTTCAGACTTCCCGTTCTATAGAAAGAATAGGTGCCTTACAATGTACAAGAGATGACTAGGAAGATAGATGCATTCCCACCGACACTGCGAGGCCCTCAGACCACTGAACACGAATCGTTATGAGATGCTAGTGGCAATAGACGATTTAGATCCACGCCAACACTTTGTCCACTCCGTTCCATAATGTAGTGTGGTATCAGCCGAAAGTAAGACGTGATGACTAGCGATGAGCGACGTGCGTTCAACTCCGTTGACCACGATGTTTGGACGGTATTCTTGAGGCAGCCAAATCAACCGCTCCCCTGACAACCCAACTAGCCAGCCGTCTACCGGGCGAGCCCGATCCAGAATATCGATTGGATGGAAGTCGACCTGCGACAAAGGAGCCACTGCGTTGTCCACGTTCCACGATCGAATGGTCCCGTCCTCAGCACCAGAGACAAAACTCTTCCCGTCCGGCATAAACGCGACTGATGTGACGGTATCTGAATGGCCGCACAGCACAGAAACGGCTTCACCTGTACTAGCATCCCAGAGGCGAACGGTGTGATCATAACCCCCTGAGGCGAGGCGTCTCCCATCTGCCGAGTAAGCAACGGCGCGAACAGGACCTCGGTGACCTTCCAATGTCTGCAGCAGGAACTTGGTTTTGACATCCCAGATACAGATATTGCTGCTATCCGAAGCCGCTGCAAGTTTGAAGTCGTCGGGCGAGAAGCATATTGATGTGATGTCGAAGTCGTTGTCCTGCATCTTCGCAGATGAAGTGTGATCGCCGTCAGTGGTTTTGTCCCACAAGGTGACATACCCCCAATTGTCTCCCACTGCAAGAAGCTGACCATTTGATGAGAAGGCGACTGAGCATGGTCGATGATCGCACGGCAGCTGGCGAAGGGTGGGGGGTTGATTGCCGACTAGTGCCCACAATCCCACAGTCAAATCGTCCGATGCTGAGGCCAGCCACTGCCCATCTCGTGAGAACGTAACTGCATTGACCTGTTCCTTGTGAACTTTGAGTGGTTCCCCGATCTGTTCGCCCGTCTTGGCGTCCCACAACCGAACGGTGCGATCCGTCGACCCCGACGCGATGAACTGCTCATCAGCAGAAATTGCGACGCAGAGAACCACATCCGTGTGTCCAATCAGTGGTGAAAAGATTGGGTCGGCCGTTTCGGAGTTCCAAACCTGAACAGTTCTATCGGCTGAGCCTGACACAATGAATGAGCCATCAGCGGAGACGGCGACTGAGTTGACGCTGCCCTTGTGGCTCAGTAGTTGCTTGATTAGTGTCTGGCTATGTTCTGCGTCCCAAATACGAATTGTGCCATCTCCCGCGGCACTCGCAATGTAGAGGCCATCCGGAGAGTATGAGAGAGCCCTAACAAAGTCAGTATGACCGCTCAGAGCCGGCGCGACATCCTTCCCAGTCTTCCAGTCCCTGAAGCGAATACCATCAGGGTCGGTAGATGCAATATATGATCCGTCAGGTGCAAAAACGAGACCGAAGACGAGACATCCAGTTTTAAGCGGCGCACCAATCTCTTGGCCAGTGGACACATTCCAGATGCGGATCTCCTGCGCCTGATAGAATCCTGCAGCGATGAACTGACCGTCCGGTGAAAATGCTATAG
>Ga0247815_10003593_pt1 | contig 11107 bp, 12 predicted proteins | sample UWRJL194509B1_FD_181014 | JGI IMG/M metagenome (GOLD analysis project Ga0247815, IMG submission 181014) | Plant litter microbial communities from Arlington Agricultural Research Station in Wisconsin, United States - UWRJ-L194-509B-1 | ecosystem: Environmental > Terrestrial > Plant litter >... | reverse complement strand
GATGCTTCTGTTAAGATCTGAGATGATATCTGACGGCCAACGCCGGCCGTTGTATCGCGAGAATGAGAACCGCTCGAACACGAACCAACTCGACACAGCGAGCAACCCAAACGAGCTGCACGCGGTGAATGTGGTGACGAGTATACATACTATCGCAGGCTGGTGGCTCGCGTAGGTGAAGATGCAGAGGCCGGCGGAGAAGGTGGCGACAGATATGATGAGGAACACCAATGGCGTACGCTTGATCCAGAGGTGCACCCACCAAGGAAGGCGACTCTCTGGCGAGCGGTACACGGCTTGGCGCCAGATGATACCGAAGAGGCTGTTTGCCACGCTAGCGACGCTGAATACGAGCGAGCTGCACCAGAAGCCGTTGACCCAGTGGTCAATCTCATGTTCAGTCCGGGAATAACTGAACTGAATCGTTGTCGCTGTCACCGCGCTGGAGAGTTGTCAGCGAACTGGTCTTTCAACCGTGTCTCATACAAAGACAATGGCGAGTAACCGCACCTGCAGAAGGTAGCGATGGTTGTAAGATGTAACTGAAGAAGAAAGTCAGCAAGGTGTGAATGGCTTTGCAAGGCCTACGGACCAAACTGTTTGTGCCTCTATTCTGCTTGACCTTGATAGTTGCCACGCGAACTTCGACGGAGACGACGAGCGCCGCAGTTATGTTCTGAAAATGCTCGCCAATTTCCGTCGAAAGATCGTGCACGTAACGCGTCACTTCAGGGCATCGGAATCGACCTGACTAAACCAGTGAGCAAAAGATACATGTGAGATACCACGCGTACCTTCAAAATCTCTCAAACAGGATGCCCAGTACTAGGATGGATCTTTAAAACACGAAACGGACTAATAAAACCATGGCAAACCTTGAGATCGCCTTCAAATGCGATGAGGCTAGCGTTCGCAGCTTCACTGCACAATTCTATCCGCTTCATTAGCAACATTGCATATCTATGGAGCCGCATCTCACCAGGAAAATCGTTGAGACAATCAAGGACTGGGGATGATTAGAAACATATGCGCGAAAGGGAAAATGACGCACAGGTAATCGTGTCCTTGGCGAGTCCTTCGATTTCCTCGGGAAACGACTCGATGTCGAGTTCATCATTCAGCAATGGAGGTGCTACGTTGGTTAAGGGCGTGTACCGCAGTTTGGCGCGGGAGTAGCTACGCAAGAGCTCGATTTGGGCGGACGTTGAGTCCTTCCGAATCCTGCGTGGGAAGAGCTCGGCCGCGTTCGAGCGGACGAGAAATAGGATCCACGAGAGTCTTTGACGCAGATGAAAAGACGACGACAGCAGGCCAACTGAAAGACGGTTAGCTAAAGTTCACCCAGAGCCAGTGTGCCGGAGCTGAGCGCACCAGATGAGCCTAGCTCCGCGACAGCATTCGAGAACTTTTGAAGCTGTGAACGTATCAGCAAATAATCCGCACTTGTAGGCGATTGTGGACCTGTCGATCTAGATTCTGGACATGTCTGCCAAAGAACTTAAACAAAATACTTGAGAAGACGGCCTCAATGCTTACAACTGGAAGGTTTCAAACGCGCGAGCACCCTCGGTTTGGATTTGGTCATCCGCGTTTGCTGGAATCCTGATCAGTCACAGCTGGAATCTTCGCGCAACAGCGGGAATGCGACATATGGATGTCCACTACTCACCTTCGTCTCCATGGTCGTGCACTGACGCCGCGTTCGTGCGCCCGCCGCCTACAAGATTGTTAGTCTTCGTAGCGGAGATAATATAAACTTGTCACACGCCTCCGACAGCTGGAGCCTCGAGTTCTTCATCTTGTAGTTCGTTGAGCGCATCCAGCAGAGTACGAAGCGTTTGTTTTCGGCGCGTCATCTCGGGTCTTTTCTCCTGACGCTCGTGATCCCGGTTGATACCCAGGGTGGAGGCTGCAACGAGAAGTTCCTCAGCAAGGAACACCAAACAGGGCTCGAGACGTACGTCTGCGGCGCTCCATTGTAGAAGCGGTATGTCCGTTGGTATTCCGGAAACACGATCAAGTTCTACGTCCAGACTGCAATTCTGTTGTTGTGTCGTATGGATCGCAAGGAAGTCTTCAGAGCGCAGGAGGTGGGAGCAGGGAGTGGTCCAGAGCGGCACGAGGCGTGTGTCTGCCAAGGGAGAGGCCCGTGCAAGTGAAACCCTCGCATGCACGTTCGAGACGTGAAAGGTCCGCACGCGCTTGACGGCTCGAGCGGCGCCACCGTTTTGCACCGTTTGACTGTTTTGCACCATGGTGAGAGCTGTGCACAGCTTGTTCTTCTTCAACTCCGATTTCTATTCGTGCCGGTCGGCCGTGAGCCCATAGGCGCTAGTCAACCCTGGCGACGGTCCTTGCACTCTGCCCGTGATTCAAGTCCTGCCGGTGCCAAGACAAAGTGTCACCGTAAGTAGCGGCGGCGCAGACTGCTTGCACTCCGCTTTCTCCTCCTCCACCTTGCTTTGAGACTGTGAAGTCGTTGTAATTCGTGCTTGAAGCTCGACGCGCAGCTCACTAGCTGCGCTCGCACGCGACGCACACGGAAGGTCACCCTCGTATGAAGTCGAATGCAGCTCATGCCGATGCAAGCTAATTGCCGTCTCATCTATCGTTGAACTTTGTGCCGATGCCATTGGACGCGTGGAAGATGTTGGTAGATCCGGTGCTGTCTGCAGTGGTGAGGTCAAGGTCGATGAAGTGGTTCAAGAGTCATCTACAGAGCTGCTTCCAATGCATAAACGACACGGACGCCTATTATGAGAATGCACACAAGCCGTGCATGCCTGCATTAGATGCTTGCTTCTGGTGCTACTACGCGCTTGGTGGCGACGACGACTGAAGTGTCCACCACTGACCGGATCAAAGTGAAGACCGTGACGACGTCTACAGTCCCGTCGATGTCGACCATTGCTAATCGCCTGTTCCTTCACACGCTCATGCTTTTTTTGTGATCCGCATCCGTTGTTCGCTTGCCAAATACTTCTTCCGCATTTTCTCTTCCGCTTCATCCTCGACCAGCATCTCTATATTCAATCTTACTACCGTCACTCGCTCCGTTCAACTGCAACAGTCGCGAGTTCTGTTTGTCGACGGCGAGTGCTGCACTCCTAATCAATACGACCTACCTGCACTTAATATTACCGTCTTGAACCTCGTTTGACTGTTGCTTTTGCACTGGTTGCCTTCAAATTCGGCACCATACCTCTCTGTCAGTGGCCGCGTCGCACGTAGATTGCGTCTCATCCACTGTCTACGCCCTCTACATCCCGTTCACTGAGCCGTGAACTTTGCATGCGTGCACACGTGCCAGTCGACCATAATCCGCATAATAGGCTCAAACACGGGACATCGTTTGACCGACTTTGCTGGACGATTGTTGGTTCCACTGCTCATCTCGTCTTCCACAACGATGTCACACTGCATCTTCGTGTTTCTCGCACACCAACTACACTTCTCGGACATCGAAGCCTGAGTGGAACTGCGTGCCTTTGATGCAATTCAGCTGGTGAAGGCATGTAGCTGACCGATATCCACGTGCCAATCCACTTCGTTGAAGTGCTTCAGTCAGAACTCAAGCGAGGTGAGCTGGTTTTGGAAGATCACGCGCAAGCCACGACGCAGTACCATGACTCTCAAGCATGGCAACAGGTTTATCGATCGATGTCAGGTGAACTTGGCGCTGCCTGGCACATGCCAGCAGGCTCAAGAATTAATCCAAATTAACCGTATCTGTGTACGGAGGAACAACAGGGACATCTAGGAATCGTCTCGAGAAGACATGACCGTCTCAAAGGCCAGTAACGAGGTGCAATGCGAGCATGACCGCCGCGAAGTTGAGGAACGTCAACTCCATCTGACCAGTCAATGTGACAAGGGCGAAGAGGGCGGCCGCAACGACAATAAGAATCCAGTGCCTGAGAAGAAGCACGAGGAGGCCTGCCGCACGCTCGGTGATGTGAACGACCTGTTTCATCAAGGCATTGCCGGCCTGGGCTTGGAAGTCGCCGGACAGACTTCGTCTGTGCTCAAAATATGGTGGCGACCTACGGCCGGGAGAGGTCGCAGAAGTAGGGCTGGGCGGGTTGGAGGAGTGGGTCGGAAGTGCGGTCTCGTGGAATGGCCAAAGGGTAGGCCGTCCGCCGCCTGTGAATATATTGTCAGTGCATGATTCTTGGCTTGACATCATGCGAGATGGTGTGCTCACTAAGGAAATCATCGTTTCGCCAGGCGAGAGGAGTCATGAGGGCGGACATCGTGAGGTCGGGGCTCAAAGGTGGAGCGTGGAGGAAGACAGGTCGGGCGAGAGGAAGGAGGAAGAGGATAAGTCTTGCGCATCGCACGAGCTGGGAGCATTTATTGAACGTGGACCGCTTGTGCTGTTACGCAATTGGCAGCTGACAGCTCCCAACACGCGTTCCCGGCCGCCGACCCCACACTCTTTCATCTTCGCATTCGCCACCCCCAGAGCAGTACATACAATGCCGACCGCACAACATGCTTTAAACAGCCGACTGGGTCGCGGACCCGTCGCTACTCCCTGCCCTCCCGAGTAACTTGAACGGCGCCAATGATTCACCGGCGCTTGTTCAGACGCATGCCAGCCAGCGGCCTGAAGCGCCCAGACGCTAACGAGCGGGGCGACGGCCAGCTTGATCAGCCAGTAATGGAAAACAGCAGGCCGCTCAGAGTGACAGGCCAGCTGTACCATGCTCAGATTATGGTAGACCTGACCAGACTTGTGGTATACAGCCTCTGTTGGTCGGAATATCCCGCATGCAGATCCACGGCACCCGTGCACACCTGTTGTCCGAACTCAGGTGATTGGCGGATCGTACGGCATAACGGACCCGAAAGAACTTAGCGAAGCCCGAAAGTTGCTCTCACGGACAGAAGGCAGAGGCGACGAAAAAAATAAATCTTGAATCTCATTATGCAGAATTGTAGGGAGGTTATTTGGTCGTCCAGCGTCATTCAAGCGGGGCAGTTGCTGTCTCCGTACAGCTGGACGGGACCAGGTCCGGCTACAGCATCGTTAGTCATGACACACAAACGGAAGCTAGAATGAATGAACGCACGCTGAATGGGGTTACAACCAGGGAGTTTCGCGCGGGGTCCACCGACATCCTCGTTTATGTGTGACGGGATAGTGCAGGCTGCCGAGGCAGTGGCATTTTGAACCTAGTCACAAGTTCAGACGTCGGTATATCATACTGGAGAGACATTTCACGCACTGTGAAGAATGGACAAGAGGCTGTTATGCCTGCAGCTGTATCTGGTGTGTTGTTATCGCATCCAGTGATTGCATTCTGCAGTGTGTCGATGTCCCAACCCTGGGCGAGAGAAACGGCATGAGCATCTTGGACTGACATATGATGTGCGATTGACACACGTTGAAGAAAGCGCCATGGTAGGAATACTACCAGTGGTAACTCGTCAGCTAGCTGAACATTTGCATTCAGCGGCGGCTACGCTTACCCCGGTCGGATCACCCGTGCTCCACTGAATTCAAAAGGGCGATGAGCAATGTAGGTTGATATAATCACACGTCACTCACGACAAACGGCCAGTTGTCGACACCAGGAGTCCAGCGTGAGTTGTAGCCCTGGAATAATGGTGAATGAGTGGCTAATTGGCGTCACCAACATTACGAACGTTGATATCCCAAGTCTGCTCATCTGATGTGTCAAGTTAAGTGACGGGAAGATGGAAAACGAAGTGAGAACATACATAACAGCGTGAGGAGACTGACTGGATGTGTCGGGGGGCAAACACCCTAGTGATCAAGTGTTAACACAGTTGCCAGCAAAGAAGACGTGAGTAACTCACATCATCCATACCGCTCATATATGCAACATGAGACGTATGATCCGCAGTGTCGAGATTCTGGCCGTCCCAGCAGTTCTGTTGATCATGATTAGGTTGGCTCTAGGCAGTTGCAGCGCGCAGAACGGCTTACCGGCAGATGCAGGCGTGATTTGAAGCCAGCTTCACAATAGGTAGTCGGGAATCCGTACGCGTCATAATCCGGTTGACCCGTAGTAGAGCGCAGACATGCTCCTTGAACGGTCGCTCGCTCGCTGTCGAGAGGCAAATGAGCATTCTAGTTCACTCGATAAACTTTAGCGATGGCTGTACGCACCGAATCTCCTGCTGAGTACCGAGACCCTCGGTATACTGCTTACTGCGCTTCCTCGCATCGCCCGTGACCATGCGGAAGCCCTTCGGGAAGGCCTTGATGTTTGTAACATTGGCACCTCGCTTCAATGTGTGTATTAGAGAACAAAATCCACCGCCGAGCATGAGCACGAACCTGGAGGTAGTTGACAAGAAGGCCACCGCTTGGGACTGGCTCAAATTGCTGTGTATTCGGATCTTGGAACCAAAGACCTGCCGCTTCGTGAGCAGGTAATATCGCAACGTTTGCGATGAATGCGTACTCTGTGAACCTCTCGGTCAGCTAAGGCTACAATCACTGGTTCAAAAATCTTACCGGCTAAACAAAGCAAGTACACTGTGGTGAACAATAGCTTCACATCGCGCGTTTGAGAGTGAGAGAGCAGCGTACAGTCCTGTTTACGACGCTCATGAGGACAGACACGTCCTACGTGGAAATTTTAACTCACCAATAGTTCGACTTGTCTTGTACAACCTGAATTCAGACATAGTGTTAGTCCCATCAGATTTATGGCAAGTTCATTCGTGCCCAGAGTCAGAGTTACGCACCTGGCAGCTCACGCAATTGCTGGTCTGTGTATGCTCGTAGCTAATATTTAGGCTAAATCCTGACCCTCCGTGTATCATGTGCAGATGTTGGCTGATGGTGCCTAGAGTCGTAGATTTTGGTCAGCAACCGAAATGGCGAGAACGGCATCGATGTCAAGGAAGAGGAGGCAGGAACACCGTCAACCGGTACCACCCGTGAACAGGGTCGGCACATAGTCACCTCCAGAAGGCCGGATTCAGAACTCACCGGGGTTCACGATTGGATTAGACCGCTCTGACGCAAACATTCAGTATTTTAAATAGCTGAGTGTGAGAGAACGAACCTATGACAAGCGCGTTGCTTGAACATTGCACACTCCAGAAGGCCTTGGCGCTGACAGCGAGCGCAAGTAACGGCGCCAATGAGGAAGCAGATGGCATGGTGCGGGAAGCGTCGACTCCGAGTTGATACGGCGAGAGGGTTGTAGTATGGTCGACTTTCTAGCTGAAGTGTAAGTGAATGCAGCTGTGGACTCTATATGAGAAAACAGAAAATTACGCTAGGGCATTGATTGAGGCAAAAGGCGTGGGCTGGTCGGATGAAGTCCGAAGTGCGAGGAGTGAGCTGTGTACATCTCGGACATTTCCGGGTTCGAAATTCTTCTCAACTTCTTTCTTCGGATTTTTCTTACGTGCGAGCCGCGTTATTACGCGCTATTATTGTGGGATACCGTGAGGCACAGTAAAACTTCATAATACTCACCTGCGGGATGACCAGATATACTGATCAACGTTAACAGTATAATCATCTGAGCAAGGCCGCAAAGTAAACTCGTCAGTATGCGTGACTTGCGGACCGTTAACCGGTAAGTCCGTTCTCAAGATAAACCGAACCAAATTCTAGTCTGTTCTCACCCTCCGTGGCAATTTTCCAATAGTAATTGTGGTGCCCCGTCTACCGCAGCGATGTCATTGGAAACACTGCGCTTATTATGTCCGTGATCTGGACACATGACACACTAGTGTTCAAAATAACAGTACAATTCTGCTGATGATTTACGAGTAAGATGATAAATGGGGTGCGCCGTGAACTGTTGCAGCCCAGGTGCAAAGGTTCGCCAGCAACTCCGTCGCGGACCTCACTGTAGCAATGGACATATCCAAACCCGGCACTCTTTTCGGACGTTCCACTCGTTTCTGCCACAAATTCGTCCCCTCATATCAATTCGAACAGAAAGCGTATGTACACGAGAAGCATTGACTCCAGATTCCAGTTCTACTGTTCTGGAAGAAGTTCATGCCGGGCAGTTCGAGTCGCTGTAGATCGTGGCCGGACCAGGGCCGTCTGTGGACCATCCGCGTCAGCATCGGTATGCTCACGACCTGCCCGAAGAATACTCACACTGCAGCGGGTTGCATCCAGGCAGCTTGGCGCGGGGGCCACCAATGTTCTCATTGGTGTGTGGCGAGATGGTGCACTTGGCAGCGGCGTCGGCGGACTGGACCTGGAGCAGCGCGAACTTTCGTTTAGCCCTGTACAAGCAAACCAATCCAGGGTACATACCGTGAAGTATGGGCACTGAGCGGCATCTCCAGCAGCGGTGCCTGGAGTGTTGTTGTCGCAGCCAGTGATGGCGTTCTGGAGAGCGCCAACATCCCAGCCCTGGAACGAGGATCAGTCTCGCATAGATCACCGGATTGGCCCCGACTCACGTTCAAGAAGTCGCCGTGATAGCCATCTGTGGGTGAAAGAGAAGTTGGGCCGTGTCAGTTATCAGTCGGTATGCGGTGTTCCGCCCGCGGAGCACGTACAGCCAGTCGGGTCACCGTGGCTCCACTGAAATCAAGTTCAGACACACTTGACTGGGGATCGTAAATATATGGAACTCACGACGAAAGGCCACTTGTTCACGGCAGGGTTCCAGCGCGAGTTGTAGTTCTAAAGCCGGATGAGCTTCTGTCGCTCACTGCAGTGTGACCTACGAACGTTGATGTCCCAGGTTTGCTCATCTGTGTAATGATAAGTTAGCGAAGCAATGTCGGAGAACATAGTTACTCACAGAACAAGCTCATGAGTGAGACCGGGTGCGTCGAAGGGCACTCTCCCTAGTGGTAGTATGGTGAGGATTGAACTACGATCAGGCAAACCGACCACTCACATTGTCCATGATGCTCATGAACGCGACGTGCGACTTGTGGTCAGCGCTGTCCACGTTCTTGCCGTCCCAGCAGTTCGGCAGGTGAAGACGAGACTGGAAACCGGCTTCGCAGTACGTGCTGAACATCTATCAGTACTTTGGCCTTCAGCTGAACTTTTGTACCCACTTCGGGAACCCGTAACTGATGATATCGCGTTAGTTGTACGCCAATGATTAGACATAATCCATCACATACGCGTCGTAGCCAGACACTCCACCGGTGTAGCGCAGGCAGGTCCACTTGGTAGCACGCTCACTGAGGATTCATCGGGTCAGCTCGGCAGTCATTCGCCCGGATGCAGACTGTAAGCGCACCGCAGCTCGGCTTGGCCACCAGCGTTCTCGGTGTAATTCTTGCTGCGCTTTGTCATGTCGCCTGAAACCATGCGGAAGCCTTTAGGGAACGCCTTGATGTTCTTGATGTCGTTGCCGCGCTGCAATCGAATTGTTAGTGCTGGAAAGTCTCGACAGTGGGGATGAATCTCAAGCGAACCTGCAGGTAGTACACGAGGATACCTCCGTTGGCAACCGGCTCAAACTGCTTGGTGTTTGGGTCCTGGAACCACAGGTCTGAGCAGCATTAGATGTCGGAGAGATGATGGTGATTTGAGAAGCAGTACATACTCTGCAGCGAAGATTAGCCCCTGAATGTTCATCACAGATGTGAAAGAACATACCGGCTGTGAAAGGAATAATCAGAATCTTGTCAATATTCCCGGGAAGCTAATGAGCTCACAGTCCTATGAAAAGTTTAGCAAAACACAAAAGACGCACGGGAGGGGGAACCCACCAGTAGTTCGACTTGTCTTGCATAACCTGTTGCACGCACGCTCATCAGCCCCTTTCTTCATGAAGACATCAGCTGATCTCACCTGGCAGCTGATGCACTTGCTGGTCTGAGTCTGGTCGTACGTCATGTTGAGGCTGAACGCCGAGCCGCCATGGATGCTATCGAAGGCCATAAGCGTCCAAAAAACGTCCTTATCTCGCCAAGCAAGCTCACATGTGCACGTGCCCGCTGGTCACACCTGGAACCGGCAAGAAAGACAGGTAAGTTGCCGAGGATCATGAGCCAGCTGGCAAAGAAGCTCGCGGCATCCGCCGGCGAAGCTCAGAGGACAAGAGCGGCGACGACGACGACGATCTAGGACCGTGCGTCGGAGCCGTCACAGCATGCTGAGAGGCTCGAGCAATATGAATACCATGAACTTGCCTGGTGAAACGATTGGATCCGCGCGTTCCTGCGTCCCAATGTCAATTGACTTCAGCGAAGGACCTTCATATCATACTGACTTTCACGAGGGCATTTCCAGAGCATGCGACACGCCAGAAGGCGTTGGCGCTGGAGGCCAGAGCGAGGGCAGCCGTAAGAGCAGAAACGGACAGCATAACTGGGACGATGTTCGACGAGAGATGACCTTGACGAATGAAGGTCGACTTTGAGGGGGACCCGCGCGCGTTTTATTCCTTCGCACAGACAGGAACGGGTCCGATCTTCCGCGGGGTTCCTGTACAAATTCCGGTGTGCTCATGTGCGAGCGCGCTGGTTCCACGAGTAAGAAAACCGCTAGGGGGTGCTGCCTCATCACGCCGACGATGCTTCTCGGAGACTACCTGAGCATGTGTGGACACTCAATGCGCATACCCCAGAGTGCAACTACGGTCCATGGGCTGCGGTATTTCCGCGATCTTGCCACATGACCTGGGGTTCCATCTGCCATCGACGTCGGAAGGTCTTGTTGTTCGGCAGTCTCCCTTTGCGAATGCGGGATGGTCTGTCTTCTGTGTTCTGTAGCTGGTCGCGGCGCCCGACGTTGTTGAAGCGAAGTCGCGCCGTTGTGTAGCTCGAGCGCATGGTGGCACGGAGTTGTCGCGAAAACCCGCGCTCGTAGCCTGGCCGGGAGTGTTGTCAAACAAAGTTCATGGTCACCCGAGCGACCGCTGGAATCAACTGCTGCGCAGTTTGTTGGTTCCCCAGCAACCAGGGCCACACCACACCTATGGATATGCAAGAACCAACCAAATTAGCTTCAATGAAAAGGAGCAGCAGACGGCTATTGGTGCCGTAATTTGTCGCCACCATGTCGCCGTCGGCCACAGCGCCGAGACTCGTCTGTTTGTGTGGTGATGTTCGGATCGGCATGCGGGGGCACGGAGGCAATGGGCGCCCTGAGCCTCGAGGACGAGCAGCTTCGTGAAATCCATCA
>Ga0247815_10003592_pt1 | contig 11108 bp, 13 predicted proteins | sample UWRJL194509B1_FD_181014 | JGI IMG/M metagenome (GOLD analysis project Ga0247815, IMG submission 181014) | Plant litter microbial communities from Arlington Agricultural Research Station in Wisconsin, United States - UWRJ-L194-509B-1 | ecosystem: Environmental > Terrestrial > Plant litter >... | reverse complement strand
ATTTTTAGAGTGACATCCTGCTGTGCGAGCCGCATTTTGCCCTCGCCCATGACCGCCGCTGCCCAGCTATCGCAGATGGTGTACGGACCCTGAGTGACTATTGAACGACAAGATGTAAAAACCACCGAGCCTCCAGACGATACAATGACCTTTGCGAGATCGCATAATGCCAGAGCAGTGGTTGCAGTCAGTCGGCAGTTGCGCACATCGATTGATGCGACCGTCGGCCACTGATCCTCGTCTATCCAGGCTTCGATGAAAGACCACACGCCCGAGACGCTGAGATCTTGGAGAATTAGCGTAATAGATGACTTCTGGCCCATAACTTTGTTGTTTGCGATGACTGCATCGATGACTCCGCGGGAGATTTCTCCGGGGCGAGCACCGCTCCAAGGTCCGATGAGCCGAATGCTATCCCTCCCAAACGTCAGGGACGCAATGCGCTCGGGCGTCTGATTGTCTGCAACAAAGATCTTGGACAGGCGAGGTGTGACTGGTTGGCCGCCAACAGCGTTTAGCAAGCGACCGCTGGTCGCGACGATAGTCTCGAGCTTGGGAAAGAAGAGCAATTTGTCGTTGGCGGGGTCCGAGTCGAGCGATGCACGAAGAAAGCGAAGCTTCGGCGAGCACTCCGCAAGGACGTTCAGGGCGGATCCCGGCATGTCCAAATCGAAGGCAAAATGCTCAAGAAGTGGAAACCGCGAAAGGTGAAAGAGCTGAGGGTTAATGCTGCCTGCGACATCGATGATCTTCAGGCGCGGCGAAAAAGGCAAGAATGTTTCCGCCACACAGGGATTTTCGCCGCCTGCATCAATGTACATGCGCGAACGAGCAGCGATGTAGAGGCGCAGGAGAGTCGGAGTATCCAGGCAGAGCCATCTGAGTGGACTGTTCTTGACGCTGGCATGGAAGTCGAAGTTTCTGATGTCCATAATGCGCCGGCGTTGAGATGGCGGTGGGTCCTCGGCTGCCCAAGTTGATGCCGCTGGAGACGACGCGGGATCGTCACGCGTTGCGAACAATTCAAAGCTGACGCAAGCGGCCATCAGCTCCACACGTGGGAGATTGAAGTACGCCAGATGCTCTCCAGAGCTGAAGTCAAAGTTGTAGAAGCGAAGAGTCAGCGGCCGGAGAGAGCCGGTCCATCCAGCCGCGCGAGAGCTGAGAAAGCGCCACTGGTCGAGTTGCGCATGTATGCGCTCGCGAGCAGTACAGCCATGTAGAGTGTCTAGTACAAACACACCCCAATGACGACTGCCGCGCAATTTTGCGCTGCCTGGCGTCGCGTATCGCTGTTGGATTTCGGTGGGCTGGTCGCGTGAGAGAGGAAAGAACCCTAGCAGTAGCTTGCGGATGGCTTGCATAGGGTTTTGGTGGTTAACGTAGCCAGCAATTTCGTCGAAAACCTCGATGCTGACTCTATTGGCGATGTCCACGCAGAGTGGCGCGCGGCGTAGATCAAGCGCCTGCTGTTCGGCTTCAACATCCGGGATCGTACTGCAAGGAAACGGGCCAGCATTTCAGAAAAAAGCCACAAATCAACACAAGAAAAAAAATCTCACCGCGGGGGAGGCATGATGTCGAATCTGTGGACAGGGGTCAGTGGCAAACTCATTGAAGAGCGCAAGGTAGATGAGACGGACAGACTGCCAGGTTTCATCGAAGTATACAGAAATCTGAGGTGAGAACCAGGAACGGCGTGTGAGTTCAAGAAGCTATGAAGAGCAGTATTACGGCTATGGACATACTGACGATACCGGCTGACTCTTAGGATCAACAGTCTGGCAAGCCACTCGCACCAACCGCGCTGTTTAAATAGTGTACCAAACTGTCATGTATGAAACTGGCATTGATTTCTTTCCAATGTAAACATATCATACTTAGTCGGTTAAACGAGGCACCAAAGCCTCTCTTGGCAGCTGTCCGAACGAGTCCATGCAAGTCTGGTTTCAGTTAGCAATCAAGAAACACCAAGGCGTTGTATTATTATTGCGCTGCTTCAATGATTTAAATACAAAAACATAGTGAGCACAGAGAACATTGCGTCATGCTCAAGACGTAGAGCCGGGTGGACGCTCTGAGCGCGCCCAGAATAGGTCACAGCCGGCCCGAAAGAAATCCTTTGATGACCGACTGGGCGCAGAATGGCAGGGCCTCACGTAATGCCAAATGCAAATGAGCCAGCTGTCAGTCCTTTTTTGGTTCTTTGCCGACCCACTCGCATCCCAGGATGCGAGTGGGTCGGCAAACTTCCGCATTGGAACTGTCACCTGTCATTTCTCTCATATTGTGCTGGTGACGCCAATTCACTCCTCCGGCTAGCAGCGCTTTGCGAACGGAACGGAAATGGCAGATTTTCACCTCTACTGCAATGTAAGATACAGCACCCGTCCCATCGGCGACGGTGGATTTGATTCGCTGCTCGCATTTTACGGAGCCAATGGTGCCCTACAATCTTGATTTTTTGCTGGGTGGTTCGGGGCATTGATCGCCGGGCTCAGCGCCGACAAGAATATCTATGCGACATGTTGAGCGACGAAGACACAGTCACCGGCACAACATACCCCAATCAAACTGCGCCCAGTCCTGTAGGGTGCCACACAGCTGTGCAGTTTCCGTGAGCTTGCGCATGACTCCCCCGCCCCATACGTCATTCCAGTGCACTCGCTTGAAGGCGTACGCCTTCCGACCCAACTGCGCGGCTGTCGTTATTCCCGAGAGTTCGGGTTCAAGCTGAGTTCGCGCAGCAAGCTGCGTCCAGATTTCGGAGAACTTCTTGAAATACCGGACAGTCCGACCAAATTCCGCGCCGACCATCTGCAGCTGTTCACGCCAGCGCATGGCTTCAGCCTCAACTCGAAAGTACCGCACCCGCGCATCTCGTATCCTGTCAGCATGCGCCAATCTGCCCATATTCCACACTCACCATCAGTTGAGAGCGCGCAGATGAGATCCTTTGTTGTCTCTTCGTCGTTGGCCAGATCAAAGTGGCTTACGTCCATGGTCAACCAGGGCAGTCCCGGTCCCCTGACCTTACTCTTGCCAGTTCCGATTTCTCGCGGCTGGTCCGGTCTTGTTGGGCGATGTCTGAGGAGCTGTTCCCACGTTAGATCTGGATACAAAATGCGATCTTCATCCGTTGAACCGAGCCTCTCCAATGCCTGCTGATGGACCTGATATGACTTGACAAGTCGCTTCTGAGTTTGTTTTTGACGTTCTATTGTCGCCCGCGCCCGTGTTGTCAATCCTAGCTTTTTCGTGTCGCGGATCATCACGCCGAAAACCCGCAGTGAAAGGTTGAGGTCCCGCTTGCGACGGTCACAATGAACTCGTCTCAGCTGTCGCTCTCGCTCTACCATCCGCTTTAGAGCTGGTATCTGCTCCAGAACCGCGGCGTCAAAGTGTGACGGTAGCCACACGGCATGATTCTCCACGGCATCGGTGTCGAGGTCGTCCGCACCGTCATACTCCCCTCCGTCGACGTCTTCTCCATCGTCGCCAATCGCATGCCCAAGACTGTCCGGCTCCTCAGAGTCACGAGAATGCATATGAAGCATCTCATCGTCCGCTCTCTGGGCGGCTTCTGCGGCGGAGGCAGTGTCATGATCTTCGTCGTCTTCGCCGATGAGTTCCGACAGATCTCGCCCATGACTTTTCATCATCGTTGAGAACCTACGTAGTCTCTCTGCAAGGGATTTTCGTTTCGCGGTAATCCGTGACCAGCCCGCGTTACTGCGTTTTGCGTCTGTAACAAGACACCGGAGCTCGACCCTGGGGGTATCGTCAGATGCCAACAACAGTACGAACAAAGAGACACGGGAGACTCACTGCTCGTCGGTGATTTCTACCCCCAAAGACAGTGTTGCGACAATGCCGGGTCTTTTCTGTGCCCCTCGTTTTCTCTTTGGGATAGTAGCTGATTGTCCGGAAGCCCCATCGTCTTCTTCATCCTCCAGCATTCGCACAATCTCCCGTACCGTTCTCTCTGTATCATATTAGGGGCTTCGTTCATTGAGTTGGATATTCACGTACCACGGTTGCCTGTGCTACGAAAGCGGCTGACAAGCTCACCGCTCCCGTCCACATACGCTGTAGCAGGGAAGGCCGCCCGCCATGTTGCTATCAGCTCCGTAGGGAGAAAGCGCTCGCACATTCGTAGCTCTTCTTCGGCTATGTCGAGCTCTGTCCGTGCTTCTTTGGCCTGCCTTGCAAGCAGTGTCGCTGTCAAGAGTGTCAGCTTTTGTGGTAACAATTTACACTTCATGTTAGCACATGCCCATCGTAACCGCGCGAACATGATTTGACCAGTTGTGCTCTGAGTTGACAATGTCTATCCTTGACGCCGGTGATGCGTCCTTCGAGATGATGGCGACTTCCTTGGTGTCGACCCATCGCCTCTCCACGCTTTCGCCGTCAGTTCTGCCCACGCCATCGGTAAAGGCCAGATGGAAGCGATACTGACAAGGCTCTGTGTGTCCATGGATGTGCATTTTTGGAATTACCCAGTTGAGCGTACGTGCAATAGAGTGCAGATGCGCGCTGTCAGGAAATTCATTTTCGAGGCGGCTGAGGAAATTGACGCTCAGCGAACAGGCTCGATCGCAAGATAGAACACGACGAATCAGGGCATTTGGAAGGTTTCCTTGACCTCTTGCCCAGCAGTGATCGAGCCGATAAAACCTTCAGAGCGGTCATGTTAACTCTCAGTTTGGCTTCGCCGTAGTTGCGAACATACGTCTCGCCCTTTTCCAGATCCACGGTACCTTGGGGCACAAAGACACCGTGTCGCGCGCACATAAGGGAGGCAACACCGGAGACATAACGTCCTCGATGTGCTGTAATTGTATGCATCTTGTTGTAGGAAGGGCAGCTCCCTCCGTCCTATACCGGACTGCGTTTTAGTGTGCGGTCGAAACGATTAACTAACTCACTGATGCAGTGCCATCAAACTGTGAGCAGTAGTCACTCCACGTATCCCACGGAGGAAAAAACCCTGCACCATCGGTTATGGGGATATCGCTGGGATCAAATCGCTTCGCCTTGACGTAGGCCTTGAAATTACCATCAAGGGCATGAATGAGAGTGAACTGTGCACTGTACTGGGTCAGTGACCAAGAATATATCTGTCTTCAATTATCTTACCGATAATCATCCCTTTCAAGCATCTCCTCCCAACAGGGCTGCAGGTTTAAGCCAGGCTCTGGGCATGCGGGACACATATTGACCAGAGACTTCGGGTAGATGTTTGGCGGCAGGAGTGAGTCGATGGAGTGAGCCTGGCCGCTCCGCATGTGCATGCGGACGACTCTCCAGTAGTGCCCAATGCGCAAAAATGTATCGTAGCCACGGGGCTAAGTAATCGGTCACTGTCAGACCTCAGTTTGGGGTGGATTGACGTACGCGCTCAGCAGGTAATCCTGTGGTCAGGAACCAGGTTATGGCCCAATAGTCCATGACTGCGGTCTTTGCGTGATGGGAAGTCGCAAGCCAATGATCTAAATAGGCGAATGTGAATGCCCAGTGAATTTGAGATTGGTCGAAGCTCCCTGGAAAGAGGCGATGCCGCATCAACTGTCGCGGCAGTAATCGCTGGTCGCCGGCTCCGGCCGAGTCACATCCACATGGATGGATTGTTGTCCTAAACACGCCGGCAGTATGCACCACATCCAATGTTGAAGATGGCCGTGAGATTTGGCACGGCAGTCCGCCGTGACCTAACCAGATCTCCGCTGTAGCTGCTTCGCGCTCGAAGAAGAGACCATTCCAGCGTCGGACGCGATGGAAAGGCATCTGAGAATGACGTTGTGCCATGCATAAATGACATAGACAGTTGCCATCAAAGCACTCTTCGCAACGAAATACTGCTATATCTTGTCCGCAGGTGCAGGTTGTCCCAGCCGAGGCAGTCCACTCTGTTGAGAAGAAGTCGTCGACTAGACCCGGTAGGTACCGACGAAAGCGTTCCGTATACTCCGAAGCTTTCTGTTCCATTCTAATTAAATGTATACTGAGAGTTAAATTCACTCACGGCATGATGTCCCCAGCCATTACCGCGCTGTTCTTCCGCTGAGGTCTGCTCCGGCGGACGTGGAACAGATGCAGCCATGTAGGTAGTATGAACTTCAGCAATTGAATTGTATGTACGGTTTTTTGCTGGGCTTTTCTCGCTGGCGTGGAAGGTTGGCGCAGTTGCGACTACAGATGACATTGTCATTTCCACTTCCATGTTTGCGGCGGCGATTTTGCGATCTTTTTGGCTCCGACGCTTTCGCGGCGTCATCGGGGATTGAGACTCCATTATGTTCGCGTGGAAGAAGAAAGGGAAGACGGTAAAACTGGGCCACTTTGCGGCTTCAGCCGCCTGCCTGTCACGTCTGTCAAATGCGGTGGTGTCTGCGGACACATAAATGGACAACCATGCGCGGCTCGTCCTCACACAGGCACGTTACTCTCCCAGAATCCGCCACACCTTACCTCCCCATTGTGATCGACTTTCTCATCGGGAAATGCTTGAATTTGAAGGTGAGCTATCAGTCGACCGTGAGCACATGTCCTTAGCTACACCAGGATTCAGGGCGACAATTGTCTGCGGAGGCAAGCCTCTTGAGACCTTTCAGTCCTCAACTACGGAGCGGAAGGCTTCTGGTTGGATTGCCTCCGAAGTTGGGACAGTAAGCCGAAATTGTTGTGTTGTCAAGGCGAGGCGGCTGACGACCTCTCCGGGTACAAGTCGTTCTCAATCACTGTCGACCATATAGACACTCCTCCCGTCTCCTACACAATCCGCATCTTCATTGACGGGATTGAAGTTGATTTTGTTTTCTCTGGCCGCAGAAGGTTTGTCCTCAGCGGTGTTCGCCCTACACCGTCTACATTTGCCGTGCTCCAATTTTCCAACGTCGAAACGACTGGTAAGTTGATTTCAACTTTGAAAGCATTTTTTTCTGACCGTAAAGTTGAAGAGGACGAGTTCGTTGGCTCGAACACCTCAAAACTCGGAACAATCGAATTGCAGATCTGTCGTGTCATTCGAACAGGCCTTGGTGGAGTCAGTACCGTTGTTCGTCAGATCCCCACCGGCGCGACCGTCAACGAGCGTAACAAGAAGCTCATTCTGGGCGCTCATTCAGTTTCGTAAGCATTTGCGTCGGTCTCATTGTCTTTCGGCTTATCATCATGTAGGACCTCCGCTCTTCGAAAGGTTGAACCCACGAATACAGTTACGACACTTCCGTACAGCGCGGCTGATTCTAGCCCCTACGCTACCTTCGTGTTCAAGTACCGTTCCAGTGGTAAGTGCAATAAACGTGCGGCCGGTATATTTTTTGTCTGACCGTATTAGCGTTCCTTCAAGCGCAAGCTATCATCCAGCGCGAATCGAGGCCTTCGATTAATGGAGGGACTACTTCTAAGCGAGAGAGATCCGATGGAGGCTCCTTTCATGCGGTACAGGAAGATGTGAAACCTAGGTTCAAGCGTCGACGCCTTGTAGACTCATAGATTAGCCCACAAACTGACATATCATTCTATCCAATTTGCCGATTTTGCCTTCCGTTTCGATTTACCACAAATCCATCCACATCCGCTGTCCGCACTTCATCTCTGGGGAGGTGGTCCGGCCAGCCCCATGCAGTGAGCCACACGCAGTGATTATAAGACACAATTTGTGGTCATTTTAAACTGATGGACTATGTACATGATCAGCGACGGGCGGCGCGCACATCTTGAAGCATTTCGCATGCGAGTGGGAATGCGACAGTGAAGATCTTCTGAATCTCCATCGCCATGGTGTTTGCAGTCTCGTCATCGCCACGAGCCCTCGCAGCTCGAAAGTCTTGCGCCAACTGCTGCATGCGGGCACGGTTCTTCAAAAGCTCACGACGTTTATCGCGATGCTCAACAGTGCGGGTAGCGTGGGTTGCAAGTGCGCGGAACTTGGTTTGGTCCATCAGGACGCGACGTAGGAGCTTTCCGATCTCGTCCGCAGTACGGCTGCCCTGATCAGCATGAGCCATGACCATTGCAACACCCACTTCCTCCGAATCAAACCTGTCGATATCGGCTTGCTGTTGAATATATGATTAATGGCGAATATGAGACATCGACGCGCAACACGCACTTCAAGCGCAACCTCGAGGGCTTCGTTGATCTCATCCAAGGTCAGACCGAGTTCCAAACGGTGGAATGCCACGGCATGCATCTCGCGGATGGCATCAGACGAGAAGTCTTTGATCCTGGTATGAGCGATTATATTAATCGCAGCCATCCGCTCTGAATCATTCATCGTCGATCGTGGGTCCTGTAGCATCATTGAGTTAGCTGAGCAATCTAAAATTGAGGCGCCGAGTGCACACGCACGAGCAGACTAAACAGCGTTGTGTGAAGCTCTGCCAGCGTCATGGATGGTGGCTCGGTAGCGGTGGTGGTAGCGGGATGAGGGCTGTGAGGCATGGTTGAAAGCGGGGGATGGAGTGTGACCAAGCGACAACTCAACACGGGCCCTTGGAGTTATATGGCGACGTGGACTAAGAAGGACAGATTGAAACAAGCAAGTGGTGCATAAATGCGCCGGCTGTCATCACTGCTGCCAAACACGTAAGGGATGCGTAGCACCCAACTGGACGGAGCAAATGGCACCATGACCTTGTCATGCAAAAAGAGCGAGAAAATGTTTGAAGTTGGACTGTGGTAAAGCAAGAGCTAGGAATCGACACCATCAATTTCGGACCGATTGAACAATTCAGCGGAAAGTATATCCCCGCCCCCATCACACGCAGACATCGTTCCGAAACCGGTAATAAACCTACCCACTCGCATCCTGGTATGCGAGTGGGTCGGTGCATTGCTGTTTTGAGTTGACATTTGACATGCCGATGATTTCCCAGTGGCATGATGGGTCGATCTGACGGTAGCCTGCGTATAGGGTAACACCAAGTGCCAAGCTTCACGGTCGGCGAGCCGCTGAGCCGACACGTTTCATTTCAGCCACAAGAGAAATGGAATGTTCACAGTAGCAGTATGGCGCAACTATACAGTTCTTGTCAACAGACTGGCTTAGAACACACGACAGGTTCTCTTCAATCGAGCTGTGTTTTGTAGACTTGCACAAACATCAACGACAATAGCAACGAACGGATGCCTTTCAATATCGCTTTGATTATAGTGTACAGAAAGCTACAGGGCTTGATGAAGTTGAACTCAAAAGTACTAGCACTCATTGTAATGTCATCTTGAACGAGCTCTGAATCCTCGTCTCAATCATGATGCGGATCTGTCTGGCCTTGAGCGGCTCGTGCAGTTGACAACCAACAGCAGCATCCGCAAAGATCCCCGTTGCCGTCAGAGCCACGCTCTTGAGATACGCCGCTTGAGGGTTCGCGCGCTGGATCCACCGCACTAAGAGCCCCGCGCGGGAGATGGCACGGTTGTAGAGCGAGTAATGTTTGCCCGTTGCCTTTGACAAATCAAAGAAGTAGTCGCCCAATAGGATGCAAGTAGTCCACTCGCAAATGCTGCGACCAGTCAGGTGCGGCGAGCTCGATAGATCGTGTGATGCACTTGCGAGGAGCTTGTCAGTCTCATCGAAATGGCGGAGGTGTTTCGAGACTGGTTGCAGGAGGCAGATGACATGCTTCGCAACAACCGAGAGCACTTCTACGCCATGATCGGCATTGGTGAGCCATGACCAGGATCCGCGCTGACGGAGAGATGTGACCATGGTGGCATATAGAGTTTGGTTAGCCAGAAAGTGACCGCCGATGACGGAAGAATCATTTGTTGTAAGAACTTCGTGTATGGTGCCGGGCGGTATAATTCTACCAAGTTGGTCAGAATGCGCGGGACACGGATAATGCGATGCATCTTACAGAAAGTCGCCCTCTCTCACCACCGCCGACTGCAGTATGTAGTCCGTGGCCGCGAGAAACTCGGGGTCGTGAGGATCGAAAGTTTCCCGAGTGTCGTTATGTGGATCTGAACTCGCATGCAAAGGATCTGTATGGTGCATGTCGATCAGCCGCGCATGCTTGTTGGCGCATTGAAAAGTCCGACGCACCTCGCCCCTTCGGCGTCTTGAAGACCCAAACCTTACTCCCACTCTCCATGTATACATACGTGCCGAGTCCATTCGCGTCGATGTGTTGGTGTGTATAGGCCCCTGCGTGCGTGTCAATGGCGAAATTGAAGGTAGAGTGGCACAGTGGCATCAGTTGCTGCGCGAGCTCGCCCGCGACGATATTGTGATCCCGCGATATATCCACGGTATTGCTACATGGATTGAGATTGAGCGCATCATAAATAAAGATATTCCAGGCTCACCTGCGCAACCACTCCCCCATTGGTGACGGTGCCGAAGCTGTACCAGAAAGCATCTTGAGACCTGCAGTGAGATCGTTCTTACCATAATCGATGAACTCCTTCCTTGACATCGTGTACAGAGACTGCAGGCCATCCTGGGGGTCTTCTTCGGCCGGTGAGATCAGGTGCTGATGCCACTCCGGCAGACAATCCGGACCGGTGAAAGTGGAGATCGTAGTCGCTGGCTCACAGTGTGCGAGACTACCATCGAACACGTCGACCACCTGGACCTCCACGAGACTATCTGGATCTCCGCGCTGCTGCAAAACAAGATGTTCAAACTTGCTCATGGGTGTTCCGTCGCAGTCGGGTGCCCGCGAGGGCTCGAAACGCGGCAAGCCTCGGATGATAATCGGCCCACTGAGGTGTTCGAGAACGGCGTTGGTCGTTATGGTCATCAACTCATGCTCTTCGTCGTCACGAAAGGGGTTCCACGGCGGCAGATCGGGCCGGAGAAATGTGATGTCGTGTTCGTCCGAGGTCTCGTCGACGGTCCGCAGGCCAGCGCCGTGTAGGTTCCACGCGGCCAACCAAGCTTCAGCGCCATACACCTTCTGTGGTGGCATGTTGACGCACAACGAGACAAGCATGGGCTTAGACGTTGTTAGCAGTGATACTACGAAGGTGAAGAGAGCTAGGCATACCATTCGAAACCGCGGCCAGTCTGGACGCAGTCCCCAAATCTGAGTGTACGCCGAGTCTTTCGCTTTGACAACATTCCGGCTTGAGGCATCCTCCTGCTCATCGCCCTT
>Ga0247815_10003588_pt1 | contig 11116 bp, 20 predicted proteins | sample UWRJL194509B1_FD_181014 | JGI IMG/M metagenome (GOLD analysis project Ga0247815, IMG submission 181014) | Plant litter microbial communities from Arlington Agricultural Research Station in Wisconsin, United States - UWRJ-L194-509B-1 | ecosystem: Environmental > Terrestrial > Plant litter >... | reverse complement strand
TCGGTGAGTGTCGAGAATATTCTTTGGCTGCGTGCTCTGCGTCAATTGCCGGCTGTCGTCACCGGCGACGACATGACGGACGCAATCGAGCCCAGCGGGTTGCACGGCGGGCAAAATCGTTGCCTCGCTGCAAAAGCCCGATCTCACCTGGGATACCGTACTTTTGTTCCCGCAGGCGGCGTGTACTTGAAGCGGTTGGTTATGCTGCTCCTAGAACGCGCCAACGCGCTCAAGAGCTTCTTGGTCGTCGCTCCCACTCTCCACACACCTACTGCCTCTTGCGGATCTGCAGAACAGCAGCGCCAAGTCACTGGTCCTTGGGCTTTGGCGGTGTCGCGGCTCATCGCAGAAGTGCGACCGGACATACCACCGGCGCTGCTAGAGTCGCGGTTAAACCCACTGGCTTATCGTTGCGCATGTGGAGAGTGCCGGACGGCAATACAGGACAGAATTAGGCGGCTTGCAGTCGAGTGGATCGGAGTGAGGGTGCGTTATTATGACAAGCACGTCGCGAGGGACATGCCCTGCTAAACTTGATTCTCCTACGACAGCGAACCATTTAGTGCTTCAGACTAGCGCGAGAATGAGACGTTAGCGAAATTGGTAAAATCGTAGTGATTCTAGTTGAGAATGAGAATAAGGAGGTATCTTTTTGCACGGAACCTTGAGCCGGTCTTCAGATTGAGAACATAAGCGGCGTGTTGATCATCAAGGCCGTCTGGCGAAATGGCATCGCGTCTGACTACGAATCAGGAGATTGCAGGTTCGACCCCTGCGATGGTCATAAAATTTTGCACCTTTGGGAAGTGTGTTTGGATATGTTCTTTGTATTCCTGCACGTGTTTTTGTTGTTTTTGTGACAGCATGGGACAGCTGCAGTTTTAGCCGCATGACAGGATTCGGCAATCCGTGCTGGTTGACCACTCCTCTTTCGCAGACTGCCACGTCAGGCCGCCAATCGTCATCCTACTCTCACAGCGCCCGAATCTATGAACTTCATTCGACGACGCGTCACAAGGAGGACATGAGGTAGTACCTCATCCGCTTCTGGGCTTATTGGATGTCGACTGATCAAACAGCTGCCGTCTATTACTTAAACATTGTCTGTATGAGGGGAAATTTACAATATTAAGCTTTAGAGTAAGCTAGCGCTGCCAGTAGTTATGGCTGCTCCTGGCTAGTGCTGCCTTGGTTCGCGCGTGTCAACTTCAGCACGAGAGAGACAAGTTAGTTGGCCGCTTACACATCAATTAACTGCCCTTAGAGCTTAAATACATGAAAGGTATCCTTTGCCCCCTTTCAACGTCAGATTGAGCGAAACTCAGGTGGGGAGCGGACTCCAGAAAATAGATGATTGGGTTGATGTCCCGCCACGCTGTCTAATGATTCTGCTGACCATGAATTCTACCGCAATCATAGATCTGTGATTTGAGCATCTGACTGATTGCTACATCAACGAATAACATGCGGCCACTGGCAAGGCATCGCAAGCTTGCGGCATTGTCCGCATCCGACTTCCGGCCTATATCGATCAGTAGCACACGATACTGCGCCAACCAGTGCTGTTTGTGCCGGTAGTAATGCCGCAAGCGAAGACTCTCAATCGTCGAGGTTACCAGGCACAACGCCGTACACCGCATGGAGATGGAAGCACGCGGTGTCACGCGTGACCCCGCTTGCATCAACGGTTGTGTGTCAAGTGATCCATGAGAACACGTCTCAAACGGCCCTCGGCTGAGTTTTTGCTGAGTTTACGCAGAGGCTCGAATGGTGGAACTCACCGAATAAATGAGATCAACGTGCAAAATGTGGTGGCATTCGCAGCAGGTAGGTAGGTCAGGGGGAAATGCATCCGCACCAGTGATCTTCAACAGCCCGCACTTACTGGCCGTGTGGAGAGCTGAGATTCGTCGGACCAATTCGCTTCCGCCTGATTGCTGGCTGCTACCCGAGCATCGCGGCGCAGCGGCGATCAGCCGCCTGGGTCGGGTCAGGTGCGGAGAGGTGCTTCGGGATCACAACTGAGTGCAGCACAACGCCTCGCGGGCAGCTGACTCCCCGAATATGGGGGGCTCCGAGATCGTGATAGATTTGTCCGGCTTTATAAAGAGCGCGTGCACGAATACGAGTTCCTTAGTGTTTCTTTCACTTCTCCTTCCCTTGCACCGAACACTCCGGTGCCCCTGTAACTTTAACTTCTATTCTCCCACGCTCTCTCCCGCCACACCTCCAAGGATGCTGTCTCGCCTCCTCACACTCGCTTTTGCGCTCTATGGCGTCACGGCCATGCCGCAGTCCAAACGCCAGGACGACCCCGGTTGCATCGCAAACATTCCCGCGGAGCCAGATGCAGACACCGTTAACAAGGTCTACCTCGCAGGTGTAGCCAAGAACGTAAACCTTTTGGTGAGTATGCGTCCACGGCGACGTATTCGGCATGTTCCGCAACTCAACTATTGAAACCGGAGCGCTGACACCCCTTGCTTGTGCAGGTCATGCGAGCCACCTTCGAGACGTGTATGCAAGAGACCCGGTGCCACAACTTGAACTGTGGTGATCAGGACTCTGTCGGTGCTTTCCAGCAGCGCCCGTCGATGGGCTGGGGAACAGCGGAGCAGTGCATGGATGTCACGTTCGCTACTAACTCCTTCCTCGCACAAGCAATTCCCCTCGCCGCCGCAAACCCCGGTGCCACTCCGGACCAGATTGCACAGGGAGTTCAGCGCGCCGAACTCGGCAACCTCTACGCGCAGCACTTCGATACCGCGAACCGCCTTATCCAACAAGCCGCAGACAGGACCGGCGTCGCATGGAACGGTATCAACCCGTCCGGCGGCGGCGGCGGCGGTAACAACCCGCCTCCCTCTGGCGGTGGTGGTTCTGGTGACTGCCAGAAGTACACCGTTGTTTCTGGCGATTACTGCTCCCTCATCGGACAGAAGTTTGGCATTGACGTCGGCGCATTCCTATCGTGGAACCCAAGCGTCAACAGTGGATGCACAAACCTCCAGCCTGGCACAGCATACTGCGTCTCGCCTCCATCCAGCCCGCCTCCTTCTGGCGGCGGTGGTTCCGGCAGCTGCCAGAAGTACACCGCCGTCTCTGGCGACTACTGCTCCCTGATTGCGCAGAAGTTCGGGATTGACGTTGGATCTTTCATGTCGTGGAACCCGAGCATCAACAGTGGGTGCACGAACCTTCAGCCTGGCGCCGCATACTGCGTCACCCGCCCTTAAGAGCGCCACATACCATTAACGCACGTCTCAGACCTGCGCAAGTGCGCTCCTATTTAGCGGTTGTGGTTTGATGTATATAACTTGCGGAACTCTGAAGGAATTTATCTTTTTTTCATTGGGATGACGGGTCCAGGATGAGCCATAGTTCAATTCGGAACGAGTCTCAAGCGGCTCTATGACGACCAACGTTAAGCCCAATCACAAGTCTGCTCTGGCTATTTTTATATATCCCTTTCGCTAAAGACGTTGTGCCAGGCAGGCGAACATACCCCACCGCGTCACGGTTTCAAGGATGATTCGACCGCCAAATCATGTGCCAACCACTTCAATCGAAGGCTCGAGGCACTGAAATACTCATCAAATCTCTCGCACAGACCACTTCACCAGCAAATTTAATCTTGGCCAGGTCACGGATCGCCCCCATAATCACCTTCGCCTCCTGGTTCCCATCCTCATCGCTCGGATAACGCGCTGAGAAGTGATTCAACACCAACTTCTTAGCCCCGATTTTCGTTGCGAATGCTCCAGCCATCTGTGGCGTTGAGTGACCTCTACTCTTGGTTCGCGCTTCGACAGATTCGGCAGTGTCGTCAGACTTGCTTGCCACGCCAAGGATCCCGGGCAGATGCGCGTTCGTCGCCTCGTGAATCAATATATCCGCATCTCGCGCAAGCTCTGCAATTGGGCTTGGGTCGTGCGTGTCGCCGAGTATGACGAGCCTCCTTCCAGGTCGTCTGGGAGGAGGTTCCAGCAGCGTGCCGTCTGGCAAAGTGATGGTGTCGCCAACCTGGATTCGAGCGAGAAGAGACATTGGCTTCTCAATCCCGCTCTGTATCAGCGCGCCTTTGTTCCGCATTATGTGCGGCGCGTAGAGCTTCGGGTCAATCTTGCCTGGGACAGGTAGCTCGTCGACCACGAAACCGACGCAGGGCACCGAGTGAAAGATCGGTGCCGCGCTGACAACGCTGAGATTGTCGCGAAATATGTCTTTCCAGGCTCCATCTTCGTCCTGGATGATGTTTTGACCCGTGGAGAGCTCGAAAGAATGGCGTGGGATTGAGTCTGCCGGATCATCTGTGGGGTCTGTTGCGAAGCGAAGTTCATGGACAACATAGCGACCCCCAAGCAGAGTGTAGGTGAAACGCAATGCGCTACGAACGTATGCGCGTGTTCCTAGAGGCCCATATATCTCCAATGTCTGTGATGGGCTCAGCCAAGTATCATACAGCACCAAACACACGCACCGGTGCCGAGTCATCAATGTTCAATCGATCGTCTTCTCCGTCAACCATCCCGCCCGCCCCATTCATAGCACTCGCCATGAGTGGCGCCAGTCCAAAGATATGGTCTCCGTGCGTATGGGTGATAAATATCTTTCGTATGCGTCCCATGCGCACGTCCTTCGACCGTTGCACTTGGTGTTGCGTCGCCTCGCCGCAATCAAACAACCATACATCGCCCCCAATCTTAAGGGCAAGCGATGAGTGATTGCGGCTTGAAGATGGTTGGGCAGATGCTGTCCCAAGGAATGTAATATCAATGGAGCTGAGGGATGACATCGAGGAGAATGTGGGTACAGTTTGGCGTGACACAAGCACAACACGGTTTTATGATAGAGAAGCCGGCGAGTCACACTTCAACAACGTCAGGACGAAGTCTGCCAGAGGGCAAAATGTAGCTAAGCGGTTTTTAAGCAGGGCTCGATAATGCACCTCCGTTGAGGTGACGGACGGAAGCAGAGAGACGGAAAGGCGAAATCGCAATGAACCGATCTATGAACATGTGAATCACCACACCATCCGCTTTCAACGCAGACACGTTTCTTATGGATTTGGCACGAAAGGGCACTGCCATCATCAGCGCAAGTCCTTAGGCCCGGGACCTAGTTGCGATCCAATCTGACTCTGGCCCGGGTTGTACTGGCCGCCAGGACAAAGGAGTTGCGATTCGTTATTCTTGATTATGCTTAGATATCGCTGAAATTGAAGGTCACAGTGTCTGCCACCACTGTTGAGGTTCGCGCGAGTGACCACGTTGCCATCTGGTCCTTGCATTCCTCCGCCATCTCCGAGAATATCGGAAGCACGGCCGCATGCAACATCCGGCTGGCCGCAACTGATGCAGGGCTAGCCCCACCCCATATCGGGTTGATAAAGACAACGTGCGACGGCGACAACCAGGACGGTGTGCTCGTGCTCCCATGATGCACCAATATAACCACCCCGGATCGTGTCGAGATCTCTGACGTCCATGCCCTCATCCCTTCCACTTGGACCTTCGTGTAGTCGCTGGCATTGATCTTAGCAGCGAACTATGGAACTACCGCCTCTGATATCTTCTGAAGGCGGTCGTGCCAACCTCGTCGAGCTACTGCTGCAGAATCTCGCGACTTTGGCTCTGGGCAGCGTATTCTATGGTACGCTCGCCGAAGGTTTGTAGCGGGAGACTCGCTCACACCAACCTCAAAGGCTTTCACATTATCCTGATTCTAGGGGTGTCATACAGCTTACTGTTTGTTGGGCGTCTCGGACGGATAGTATTCTCACTGACCTTGATTATAGACCGAGCTGGCGAAGGCGCTGGGTCTCCCTCATCCTCTCGTTTATTCTATTTGCGGTCTGCTCGTGCGTACAGTTGTGTCATTTGGCTCCGCCGTAAGCTCATGCGGTCACAGAGCGATATACTTCCTCGGCGTCAGGATCGTTGTTGTTCACATCAAGGCGCTCCAACGGCCAGACTTTATCACGTTGTACACGTTTATGGATGAGATAGAGTGGCTTCGATGCGGACTATTCATCCTGGCGGTATGTCCTTCGACAACGCTGTCAGGAAACGAGATTGACGCGCCATCCATTCGTAGATGCTCATCGGAGATGGCATTCTCTCGTGGCGCGTCACCGTTCTGTATCAGCGCAAGCTATGGATTGTCTCGGTGCAATTGCTAGCACTGCTCATTGGCATATGTGCGTTCTCCGCGTTGGTAATGTGCGCAGGTGCTGACAAAAGGGTCCAGCCCTTGGGCTCGCCTCCATCACCTGCATGTTCCGCGCAAGCATGGGCTACCCTTTCGCGGAGACGCCACGATGTACAGCCATAGTTTTTAAGGGCCAGCAAGCTGCCTGGACCATCTCATTGTTTCTCAACATCTTTGCTACTGTGCAGCTCGGGCGGATAGCTTGGTATGCTTCGCGGCCGACTCCACCGTCGCAACGCTGATGAGCTTCAGGTCTCACCACTCGAGGTTGAACCGCTCCGGGATCCGTAGGAACACCGTGGTCAATATTCTTTATATTCTCGCGGTCTCCAGTGCAATCTATTGCGTCCTCTGGGTTCGTGACCGCCATAAATTTGATCGTGTACTCATGGATACTGCCAGGTTCCTCTGGTAGTTTTGCTCTTTTGGCAACATGGCACGGGGAGCTGGCTCTTAGGGTGAGATCCGACCCGAAGAGTTAGTGGTGCAATGCTGAATCTGGGAGCAGTCAAGGAGTTCTCGCCTCTAATCTCTTCCAGAGCGCCTTTCAACAGCTCGTGGTATGCCATCTATTCCGTTAGGCTCATTCTGCTAAACCCACTCGACGCTTTTCAGGGGATATATCCAACCTTGGTCACGTTCCTCACTCTCAACAGCGACTCTCTATTTGGCAAGGAAGGCTTGAGGTCTGCGTCTACATCATCGCGAACCAGACACCCGACCTATGGCAGCGGGAATTGGAAAGTCGCCTATCCTTCGACGAATCAAAGTCACGCACAGACCCAGGATAGCGCAGTCCTCGATGTCTCTCGTTCGCCTCCGAGCAGCGCCAAAGCTTTCTTGCCCTTGGTTGTCGAGGAGGCAGCAGTGCGATCGTATCCGAACGCAACTCCAACTTCGTCCCCTGGCTTGGATGCTGTGAAATCATGGTCTGGGGATAGGAGATGAGCCTCATCTTTAAGCTATTTTTCTTTATATGACAGCTGGATTATCCCGCTTGCTCCATTATATCGCCTTTGAGGCCTGAAGTTGTCCGAATGGTCTGGAGTTTGAAGTTGGCCAGGACGCATGCGCAGCTTAGCATCAGCTGTCTAAGTCGTGTCAGTGTCAGTGTCATGGCGCCAGGCAACCCACATTGCACAAGCGCCCGTATCGAAGCGATCGGGGCTTCGCGCCGCACTCAGCCGAACTGTCTTCTTGATTCTCTGACGTTTCGCGCACGGCCCGTGTTGCAAGTTCGAGTGCGACGTGCCTGTCTTGAATGTCCTCCGTTTTCACCCGATGAATATGCGTTATTGGCCCCTCCACGCCTCGAATTACAATGAATGTGATCGAGCAACAATGCCAACATGACCCGGGCTTCGCTTCGCGAGAACTGATCGAGCCTCAGGGGACGCCCGTCGTCTTCCCTCTCCGGCTCTGCGCGTTTGCATGCCAGCATTATAAAACCCCGGAGAGCTGGCGCCGTGTGTTTGTGGCCTGGTCTCGTCCCCACTTCCCTCAGATTCCTTGTTTCGCGCCATGGACAGACGTCCTGGCCCACCGGGTGGCAGAAGACCACCGTTCTCGCCACCAGACCCGCAAGAGATTTGGAACAACCGAATTACCATGACCACGAACATTTTGGTCGGCAGCTCAGTTGAGTGTGTCTTCTATGGTGCGTTAACGGTCTGAATCGACGACGACGTGCAGTTGACGCCTGACGATGTGCAGGCTTCCATGTTATCCTCATGTTCATGCTTGTATACAATCATGGGTACGCAAGCGGTCCTTCCGTTCACAATAACCCAGTACTGACCCGTCATAGATCGCAATGGCGACAACGATACTGGTCCCTGTCTGCATCGTACTTACTGTTCGCTATATCCACGTGAGCACTTGTCATTCCGTCAACCATCTCATCCCTAACAACCCCCAGTGTCATTTGGGGGATGGGCATCTATCTGTCTGTCAAAAGCGTGCGCGGGCTTAGGCAAGGACTACCTCCGGGTCCTCCCAGGTTCATGGATGATCTCGAGTGGATACGATGCGGTCTGTTCACTATTGCTGTACGTGAGCTCGACTCGGAGGACCCAATGACCCTCCAGGGTCTGACCACCTGCCTATAGATGCTTGCTGGGGACACTCTCCTGTCGTGGCGCGTGTGCGCACTGCACCGCAGAGTGTTATGGGTTATATTGCCTCAAATTGGAGCTCTTGTGCTGGCATATGGTGAGAAGTCGCCGAACGCGCGATTCTGACGTATTGAAACAAGTTTAACCCAAGGACTCGGCTTGTCATCATTTACGTGTATGATTCGATCGTCTATGGGACATCGATTCTTCGAATCACAATCTTGCTCTCGGATCATATTCAAGGGCCAGCAGGGAACTTGGGTCATCTCCGCATTTCTCAACCTCACCGCGACGGCTCTTCTCGGACGTATCGCTTGGTGCGCAGCGTTCTCTTATTCACTTTCACAGGTCTCTGACTACTGTTGCTATGCTCTAGGCGTCACAGTGCGATTCTTCGGCGCTCTGGAATGAACAGGAACAAGGTCTTGCGGATTCTCTATATCCTCGCCATAGCCAGCGCCATTTACTGTTTCCTTTGGGTAAGAGACCGGTGCAAAGGTTTTATACCAGTGGCTCAAGGCTGTTGTAGATCCCATTGCTTGCGCTTCTCTTCCTTCAAGGCAACGGCGGTGGTAACCCTTTTACAAGGTGAGCCATGGTGATGATCGTCACAAACTTGACTGACGATGTGACGCGACCCAGCCGACTGAGCTTAGCCTCGATCATCTTCCAAAGTGCATTTCACCAGCTCGTCGTGAGTTTTGTTCGTCTTGAATGACACTCGTTGACGTGCATCTCAGGGAATCTATCCAACGAGTGTTACCTACCTCACTCTTCAGAGTAGCTCAATATTTGGTGGTGACAAGTCCGACTCATCGATGCGCACGAGGAAGCCAACCACGGAGTTTAGTAGCGGCACCTACCGAATATCTTACCCGGAGCGCGGCAACCTGCAAGTCACGATCGACGAACAAGTGGAGGCGTACGAGGAGACAACGCCCACGACAACGAAGCAATTCCTACCGATCGAAATGGAAGAGCTGCCTCGGAGCGCGCAGCCTGACTCCAGGAGAAGCGGCGCTGACGGGGTCAAGGTCGATCGAGAGACCGCATGGAGGTAATGAATTGTAGCACTTGCATTCTTCTGCGCTGTCTTTGGAGCCATCTGTTGTCTTTATCATGTATAACTGCTCAGAACGAACGTTGTGGTGTATTCAAGCGGAGGAATGCAGCGTCTTCGAACCGAAGTTGGAACGGAATTCCGGTCCCGCCCTCCGCACGCGGCGGCCCGACCGACCACGCACCTAGATCCTTGAACTCCCCGGAATCTCACTCACCTCTCTCTATGAGAACCCTTGATCTTACCTCCGACATAGAGATGTTACAGAAGCACAGCGCATCCTTGCAGAGCCTGTACCATCGGAAGTAGGTATTGATCACGTCGGCGCACGTGACCACCTCAGGACCGAGAGATCAACGGATTAGCCGCGTGGATTTAAACTAGGTTGCTCGGACCGTGCTTGCGATTTGCAGCTTTCCTGCACCCCGCACTCCCGCTTATTCCGCACCACGATGGCAACTGCGCAAGGCCCAATCATTCTTGAGCTTGAGGGCATGTACCCAGACTCGGGACTCGAGGATGCGCTCTTCTCCAGCTCTGGGTATATCTACCACACGCCACGACTCGGCCTACACCAGCCCACGACGGATGTGCCAGCAGAAATACTCCAGCGCACAGAGGGGTTGTTCATGTTTCGCCGCTGGCTGACTGCCGCAGACATCGACCTCTTCCCGAACCTGAAGGTGCGCGACATTCTACGACCGCACGATCCATATGTCGTACTACCACTGATGCCGAACATAAGGTCGTGGTCCGTATGGGCGTTCGTGAGAGAGTCGCTTGAGTTTGTGCAACGTTGACTTGGTTGGCAGGTTGGTTATGACAGATTGGATCGCGCAACACTGGCCCAGCGTGGTGTAAAAGTCTGCAACATTCCGGGTGCGCAGCTCTTAGTCTCTCTCTTGGATCTCACGTCAAACTGCAACAGACTATGGCACGACGGAGGTTGCGGATCACGCGATCGCTCTCGCGTTGGCACTCCGTCGCGGTGTCATCTTCCATCACGAACGTCAACGCGGAGACAAACCTGCAGGCTGGGTTGCAGTCGATACGCCTCTTGTTCAGCGGCCTTCTGGTCCATCGGCTCCTCTCACCAATCGCTACGCTCCTCCTCGTCCGCGCACGTACGGCGTTCTTGGCTTAGGGCGCATCGGAACCGCGGCGGCCCTTCGCGCAAAGGCTTTCGGGTGGCGCGTGGCATTTTACGACCCATTTCTACCCAACGGCGTCGATCGCTCGTTTGGCTTTGTTCGCTGCGCAACCATCGAGGACCTCTTCACACAAAGCGACACCCTCTCGCTGCACACGCCACTGACAAAGACCACCCGTGGTCTCGTCAACGAACGCCTCTTGCGTCTCATGCCCAAAGAAGCCGTCCTGGTCAACACATCTCGTGGTCCGGTCGTCAACATGGACGATCTCGAGAAAGTTCTTCGCGACGGCCACCTGGCTGGCGCTGGCCTTGACGTCGTACCAGATGAAGAGGACAACTACATCAACCAGCCAGACGCAGTAGTGCACTCCCTCATCCAGTCGTACCGCAGGAAAGAGGATTGGCTTCTCGGCCGGCTTGTCATTTCGCCTCATAGCGCGTTCCATTCCGCCGATGCGTGGGATGACATCCGGTCACTGTCTGCTGAGACGATGCGCGACGTCCTCATCCAGGGATTGAACACCAACGTGATCCCGCCGGAGTCAGAATGATAAATAAGTTCTATGCAGGGTTGTATTG
>Ga0247815_10003586_pt1 | contig 11118 bp, 8 predicted proteins | sample UWRJL194509B1_FD_181014 | JGI IMG/M metagenome (GOLD analysis project Ga0247815, IMG submission 181014) | Plant litter microbial communities from Arlington Agricultural Research Station in Wisconsin, United States - UWRJ-L194-509B-1 | ecosystem: Environmental > Terrestrial > Plant litter >... | reverse complement strand
TTGAATCATATGCTTTTGTGCGTGTATACAATGACCAAAGCATAAATATATTGCAAGGAAATATCTTACAATCATAGGTTAGGTTTAAGCTATTTTCATTGGTAGGAACCCCCATTTAATACAATAAGTATCATAGTGAGAGTTGGGGCGAACGAAATAGTGATGAATATATCAAATATACTATAAAAACAGGAAAAACCTACAAAGCGGACACAAAAAAGCTGTGTCGATTTTCTGAAAAACGATAGTAAAAATACTGTAAATGTCCAGACAACCATTTGTCAATGTTGCATTTAGCAAATAGTTTTGCTCTGAATTCAAAAGCAAAGTCTGGCTTAAAACCAGCACCGTTCTGCTTTCCCTCGAGGTGAAAAATGAACTGACGAAAAAAAAAGTAATCAGTCACATTTAACACTAGTACACATGAAAAATTTAAAAGTATTGTTGGCAATCCTGCCATTATTCACTGTTGCCTGTTCAGATGATTATACAGGTGATTATACAGGTAAAACTACGGAAATTGCTTATCTAAATGAAAGTGCAAAAAAAGCAGGCATTGGACCTGGTAATCCAGCGAATCCCTTCGATACCGCAGGAAGTACGCATAATGAAATCCTAGAGATTATCGGCGATATCGACTTTAACTCCCAGTCTATTGAAGAGATCGCTATTTTAATTGATTCGGTTTCAGATGCCCACCCTGAGCTGATGCCATTATCCAGCGATTATAATTTGTCCGGAAGACTGTCAGAAATCACATGGATAGTAAATAACGAAAATGCTATTACTGATGTGCTGACAGCATGTACAATGGGAGTAAGTGCCAAGGCAAACTTTATAACATTTGTAAATAACCTTCCTTTAGTTGCTAATGATCCATATGATGATATCCATTCGGTTATTGTTTCCTATGAGGCAGGGGTTCTTGCCAATACTGGATTTTCTGATGAGGATAAACGTATAATCCTAACTGCTACTTCAGTTGCCCGATATACAGCCTATGAGAAGAAAAGAAAGGACAAAGACTGGGAGACCAACGTTACCAGTATTGCTGCGACGGTTAGCGGTGCACAGCAAAACCTGATTCTGGGGCTAAAAATGGCATTAACTGTCGAGATATATCAAAGTAACGACCCCACTCTGTGAACTGGATTATTATTCTGCTGGGACGTTATGAGAGAACTGTTGCAATAGCTTCAGGATTTCTGCTCATTACATTGAATGTAGGTAGCCTTTATTTCATCATAGACCTTCTGAGCTATGATGAAATGGTGGGTTATCTCGCTGATGGGGGACTTAAGAGTTCCGATCCACATGACTTTGTCTATGTTTTTCTAATTCCTGCACTATGCAATATCCTATTTGTTTTTACGGTGCTGTGCGCATGTTGTACTAAAAGCTGACTAAGCGATGAAACGCTTGAGTGGCATCTTATAAATATAAATCACTAACATTTTGGACACATTAAAAAATAAACGCTGGCAAAAGGATTTAAAAGTCCTGCATCTGACAGATTTTAAATCTGTCAAGTCACGCAAAACCCTGATGAATCCAGACTGGTTTTCTCTCCTTTTGGTGGTGTCCGGTACAATATATTTTATGGACGGTTCTTCAACGGTCCGTCTTTCCGAAGGAGATATGTATGCAGTTCCCAGAACGGCTGAAGTAATTAAACTTACACCTTCCCTGACTGTCTGCCTTATGTCTTGTAAAAGGGATTTTGCCATTACCAGCAGGTTTTCAAGATCCGGGATCGGTTATATAGAAGTCCTGACCGGATATTCGCCTTTTGTAATATCACTTACGCAGACCGAAACAATTTATCTGACACAAGTCTTTGGATTTCTTAAGAAAAAGATTTCCAGCAAGGACAGCATTTTTCAGGAAGAAATGGTGCTGCTCTACGTAAACCTTGTACTCTATGAATTTAGCGGGTTATGTTACAAACACAATGAAAGTACAATTGCTGTGCACAGCCGCAGGGAAAAAATCGTTACGGGCTTTATGACACTAGTCCAGCAGCATTGTAGAGTACACCATGAAGTAAGTTTTTATGCTGATTCTTTATTTATCAGCAGGGGCTACCTCGGCAAAGCTGTCCAAAAGGTTATCGGTATGCCTCTTAAACACTATATTGAGATGGCTATCGTATCGGAAGCATATGCATTGCTCGCAGACGATAATCTTACTATTAATCAGATAGGTGAGCATTTAAATTTTAGAAATCCCCAATCTTTCAGCAATTTTTTTAAAAAACACACCAAATTAACTCCAACCCAATATCGCTTTAATCTAAAATTTTAATCCGTCCCTACAATACAACTGAATCTACTGAACCGTAATATCCTTTTCATAATTGATTTGCTTGTGAATAGCCCCACCTTAGTCGTATAGCATGTATTTGTACAGTAAGCACAGTAATGTTTATATAGTCCATAAGTTTTTTTGAAAGATATTACATTAAAACCAATGAGCTATGAAATCACTGAATGCAATTATTTCCGAAATCCGTATTAAGGAAGATCAAGTTTCGCGGGAAACTTCCCATCTCATCGATGAGGCTTACCAAATGACACTCTATCTCAAAGAACTGCTCAATACCACTCGGGAATACATTCTAAAGGAAGGATTTAAAAGTCCGGCAGAAGAAATAGAGTTTTTCCGTGATATCAAGCCCCAAATTTTAGGACAATTGATTTATTATAATAAAATATTTCGAATCGAGACGGTCTGCCCTGTAAAGGACGGCAAGATGTATCAGAAATTTTTCACAAGCCAGCTTGGGCAGCTTAAACAGGAATTTAAAGAGCATATCTTCGGTTCTCATTTTTACCGCTATTACAGGTCGGGTAGAACTGACCGTGATGAGGAATATTTCATGAGAGGAAAGATTAATTACAGGGATGGGCTCAACAGTTACGTTTTTGAAATAGATCACCAGTTTTCTACTTACTACGATTCTAAAGTTGCCAGGATTATGGCCAACGAACTAATTTATACCTATCTGATAACGAAGATAAATCCAGAGGAGCATTCAAGTTCTTTGCTGAACAATCATGAATCAACCAAAGATATTTTTTGGACAGACTCTAAAAATGCACTTATCGAACTAATTTATGCACTCTACGCTTCGGGTGTGATATCCCATGGAAAAATTGGAATCCGCAAAATTACGCTGGTCTTTCAAATACTTTTCCATATTCCGCTTGGTGATATTCATCATTCATTTCATCGTATGAAAGACAGGGCTACCAATCGTACCTTATTCCTGGACCAGCTCAAATCTTCCCTTGAGCAATATATGGATAAGGAGCTATAGGTTATATCAGATACTATAATTAAAGCGGTGCTGCCAGCACTGCTTTTTTATTACCCATATCTGCCAATTGGCAAAAGGCGAGACCCTTACTTATCGCAATGAAAGCTCTATCTAAAACCTTTATTTTCCAATATTTGATAGAATTATTGCTAAAAAAATCTTCCTTGCCAATGGGTAGGACTTGGCAGGGAATAATTTTTTCATGTGTCAATTTTGTGGTGTTAAACCAAAAGTACTGGTTATGAATATCGATAGAATGGAATTCACGGCGTGGATGGACCGAATCATGGAGAGGTTCGACATCCTTATGGAGGTGGTAAACACAAGTAAGAATCAGCATACAGCTGTTGATGGAGAAGAGCTGCTGGACAGTCAGGATGTCCTTCAGATGCTCAAGATAAGTGCACGATCACTGCAAAGATACCGCTCGTCAGGCAAGCTCCCGTATTATACAATCAGCGGAAAAATTTATTATAAGCTCTCAGATATACATCAGTTGGTTAGGGAAAGCTTTACCGCCCCTGTGCCTAAAAAAAGCCAATAAATGACAAATAACGCCAGCTGATGCCAGTTAACACCAAGCAGCAAAGACCTAATTTACTTTCGGGATTGAATTTAAAAATTTTAAACTATGAGCGAAAAAATTTCAGAAAAAACAGATTCTCCCGAACAACTGTCAGAGATATTACTGGTACTGGATAAAGAGAAAATGAAAATTATGGCCGTGAAGGGAATTGACGAAAAAGGAAAACTGAAAACCGTTGAACCTACAAAGAAAAACCAGAACCAGTTCATGCGAGTGGATAAGCAAGGGGATTTATTTTCCAACTTCTTTTCTAATTTTTTCAGCCAACTGAAGAACCCTACCAATTTTTCATTCTTCAATGTTCCCTCACCGTTGGCTATTAATACTGCAAAGGAGATGCAAAAACAGGTAGATCACCCAACCCCTGAAGGTGATAAATTAATGAAACAGCATGAAGTGAAGAAAGAACCAGAAGAGAATCATAAACAAGAAAATAAAAATAATATGGAAACAACGCAGACCACTCCGGATTCAAATGAATATAAATACAAACCGGAACAGATTGATTGGGAAACCATGAACAACTTGGGATTAAGTAAAGAGAAACTTGAAAAAATGAACCTGCTCGATCCGCTACTTAAAGGTTACAAAACAAATGAGCTTGTACCTGTAAGCCTAAATCTGGGAACCGCCGTTACAAGAATGGATGCCCGATTATCCCTGCAATCGAATGACGACGGACAGGTAGTAGTTGCTATTCACGGAATCCGCAAAGAGCCCAACCTGAACTTTGAATTTTTCGGGCATAGCTTCAGCCAGGCAGACAAGAACAACCTACTTGAAACCGGCAATATGGGGCGTGTGGTTAATCTGGTCAATTCAAAAAATCCAAACGAGACCATTCCCTCCATTATCAGTGTGGATAGGCTTACCAACGAGCTGGTAGCATTACGTACTGAGTTTATCAAAATCCCTGACGAACTTAAAGGTGTAAAACTTAATGATGAGCAGAAGCAAACCTTAATGGAGGGCAAACCACTTTATTTAGAAGGAATGATTTCCAAGAAAGGAACTGAATTTGATGCAACAGTACAATTCAATGCCGACAAACGTTTTGTAGAGTTCCAGTTCGACAGGAACAACTCCAACAAACAGACGCAGGACACCCAGCAAAACCAATCGCAAGAAGTTCCGAAAACTTTCAGAGACAAAGAGCTGGATAAAGAGCAATACCAAAAGTTTAAAAACGGACAAACCGTTTATGTAAGTGGCTTGGTTGATAAGAACGGAAAGGAATATAATGGTTATATCACTTTCAACAAGCAAACCAATAAAACCGATTTCTCTTTCCAAAATCCGGACAAGATTAAGGAACAGGCCAAACCTACTGAAGCACATAAAACGCAGACTGCAGTCAATTCAGAGGGCAAAACCAATGAGGCAACCAAGAAAATCAAAGAGCCCTTGGAATCTGGTCAAACAAATCCCAACAGCAGAAAGCAACAGGAACAACAGGAAGCACCCGACACACCTGCTAAATCGAAAGGACGTAAAATGTAAAATGTATGAAAACAATAATTGCAGAAAAACCAAGCGTAGCCAGGGAAATAGCCGGCTTGTTGGGAGCATCCGAGAAAAAGGAAGGCTACCTGACAGGTAACGGCTATTTTGTTACTTGGGCACTGGGCCATCTAATAGGATTGGGAATGCCCGAAGATTACGGGATCACGGGATTTAATAAAGCATCACTGCCCATACTCCCAAACCCTTTTTTACTGACCGTCCGAAAAGTCAAAAAAGATAAAGGCTATACTGCCGATACGGGTGCATTAAAGCAACTGAAAATCATTGAACAGCTCTTTAACAGCAGCGATAGTATTATCGTAGCCACCGATGCAGGACGTGAGGGCGAACTCATTTTCAGGTACATTTATGAATACCTCAGATGCAGCAAACCCTTTCAACGACTTTGGATAAGTTCCCTCACCGAAAAAGCCATTAAACAAGGGTTTGATAATCTCAAGGACAGTCAAGAATTTGACGGATTATACCTGGCAGCACAAGGCAGAAGCCGTGCCGACTGGCTTGTGGGCATCAACGCGACGCAGGCACTCTCCATTGCTGCAGGCAATGGGGTTTATTCACTCGGAAGAGTGCAGACACCTACATTGGCTTTAATATGCAAACGTTATTTGGAAAACAGAAGTTTCTTGGTGAAAAATTATTGGCAGATTCAGTTGTCATATAACAAAGAGCTGATAGATTTTAAAAGTATTTCAAAAATCAAATTTGAAGACCCAAAACTTGCCGGTGATGCGCTGAAAGCCATTCAAAGAAATGAAACGGCAATAGTTACATTGGTAGAAACCAAAAGCGTTACAGAGCAACCGCCTGTATTGTTCGACCTTACTGGCTTGCAGAAAGAAGCCAACAAAAAATTGAACCTTTCTGCAGAAGAAACACTTAACATTTCTCAAAGTCTTTACGAAAAAAAGTTTATTACATACCCACGTACGGGAAGTAAATACATTCCTGAAGATATGTGGGCAGAAATTCCCAGCCTTGTAAGAGCTTTACAAAACAGGGAAAGCATTAAACAAACCCTATCTCAAGTGAAATGGGGTCGTTTTAATAAACGTATCGTGAACGATTTGCGTGTTACGGACCATCATGGATTATTGATTACTGATAAAATCCCGTCCGCGCTTAATGCAAAGGAAAATGCGGTTTATGATATGATTGCCTTTCGATTACTCGAAGCCATTTCCGGGGCGTGCATCAAAGAGTTAACGGATGTCGGTTTACAGGTATTACATTATGATTTTACCACAAAAGGCTGCAAAATTATAGAAGCGGGCTGGCGTTCTATAAAAGGCAGTTTCTCCGATGATGATACAGAACCAGTAGAGAATTTGCCTCATCTGAAAAATGGCGATGATCTCAAAATGAAAGAAGCTTGCATATTGGAAAAGAAAACCAAACCGCCTATGCATTATACCGAAGCAGGACTTTTGTCTGCTATGGAAAGTGCCGGAAAAGAAATTGAAAATGCAGACGAACGCAAAGTCTTGCAAAATATTGGTATTGGCACCCCTGCGACAAGAGCTGCGATAATTGAAACGTTGTTTGCCCGTAATTATATCCAAAGGGATAAGAAATCCTTGATACCAACAGAAAAAGGACTGCAGGTATTTGAATTGGTCAAAGACCAAAAAATAGCAGATGTGGCAATGACCGCCCAGTGGGAACTCGCATTGCAGAAAATCGAAAACAACGAATCAGATGCCGGAACATTTCAAAAGGAAATGGAAAATTACGCTTCATCTATTACCTGTGAATTGTTGCAAACTTCCATTGCACAAAATAACCTGCCAACACTCATCTGCCCGAAATGTAAAAGCCACGGGCTCATTATACGTGACAAAATTGTGAAGTGTCCCGATGAAGCTTGCAGCTGGGTACAGTTCCGCAATGTCTGCGGCGCGCAAATCGGTATAGACAATATTGAAAGCCTTGTCAGGAAGGGGAAGACTTCACTCATCAAAGGGATGAAAAGCAAGGCAGGAAAGATGTTTGATGCGTACATCGTACTGAACAATAATGCCGAAACTTCCTTTGAGTTTGCCAAAAATAAAAGCTATAAAAAGTAATAGAAAGTAAGCCTACCAGTAGCACAATAGAAATCATGAACCAGATTATACCATACGTTAAAGAAAGCCATAATTTTAAATAGTCCTTAAAAACCTCTAAATATTCAGAGGTTTTTTTATTGTCCATCACGTCAAATCCTGCCTTACAAAGCCAAAGCATTCAACTTTAGGAAAGGCTCTTATCTAGTGCTATAATTTTAGGTTTCATGCCAATTCTAAACAAAATTATAGTATGGACACACAGCAAAAAGATCTATCGTATTTCAGATTACGACTGCAGGAATTATTAAATACCAGCTTCCCCGAAAAAGCAAACGACCAAAAGTTTATTGAACAGCGTTCCTCTTGGGCAGTTAATGCTTACCATGGCGCATTTAGTTCGGGAAATACTATTGTGCAATGCAATGAAATAGCAAATTATATCCTCTTTGAAAACCTGCATTTCTCCAGGTTTGACACTGTTTTTCAGGTTGTCTGCAATGAGTTTGATACCATTATGGCAGACGAGGAACTGAGACCATTTGCCCTTAAAATATTTCCTATCTGCCTGCAAGTTTTCTCCGGCTACGAGCTAACCGACGACTTCGCATACAGTTATGAGTTTGACCTGCTCTATACAGAAATAACAGGAGCCATCGAAATATGGATACAGGAAAATGGGCTTCAGTAAAAAGCAACATCTCCAACAGAACATTGATGCCCTGCGAATTGCTTTTAAACTGGAAAAGGAGAAACGACAAGCCACCGTAGGCGAAAGACTGCTACTGATGCAATACAGCGGATTTGGCGGTCTTAAATTCGTATTGAACCCCATAGCAAATGAAATTGACATCAATAATTGGAGAAAAACCGAACACGATCTTTTTACACTCACTCGCGAACTCCACCAGCTACTCAAAGAAAATTCAGAAGACGAAAGGCAATACCGCAGGTATGTGGATAGTATGAAGAACTCCGTATTGACGGCTTTTTATACTCCTCCACAAGTTATACATTCCATTTCCGAAACCTTGCGTGAAAGCGGTCTGAAAATAGATAAATTCCTCGAACCCTCCGCGGGCATTGGCTCATTTATACAATCCTTTTCAGAAAACCAAAAATCAGATGTTACTGCTTATGAAAAAGATCTGCTCACGGGCAAGATTTTAAAACAGCTCTATCCCCACAGTAATATTCGTATTTCCGGCTTTGAGGAAATTCCCGAAAAGGAAAACAGCAGCTATGATATAATTGCCAGCAACATTCCTTTTGGCGATACTTCCGTTTTCGACCTTTCCTATTCCCGAAGTAAGGACAGTGCAAAAGTACAGTCAGCCCGAAGCATTCACAACTACTTTTTCCTGAAAGGTGCTGATATGCTCCGTGAGGGTGGTCTTCTGGCTTACATTACCTCGCAGGGCATTCTCAACAGCCCGAACAATGAGCCGATACGTAGGGCGCTCATGCAGGATAATAATCTGGTGTCAGTTGTTCGCTTGCCCAACAACCTGTTTACGGATTATGCCGGAACAGCAGTTGGCAGTGACTTAATTATCCTTCAAAAGAACAAAGCAAAACAAAGTTTGACCGAAAGAGAAGATCTGTTTTGCCAAAGCAATCGAACGGAGTACAACACACCGGGAAATGCACTCTTTCAGGACAGTACAAGGATTGTACATACCGACCGTAAATTAGATACCGACGCCTATGGGCAACCTGCATTAATCTATACGCATAAAGACGGCCTTGAGGGAATTGCCAAAGACTTGAAGCAAATGCTTTCCGACGATTTTGGAATGCATTTGAATTTTGGTTTGTATAAAGGAGAAAGTAACGCAGAACCTACAACAAAAACCCAGACTCAAACAACGGCTAAACCTGCAGTTGTCGAACCCGTGAGCATTATACAAAAGTCGCTATCTCTCCCAACTTCTGTCACCAATAGGGAAAGTCCGCAGGAATCAAAGCAGTTAAGCATTTTTGACCTGTTTGAAAATGTGGATAACCATGGAATGTTATCTGTTGAGCCAAAAGGAACGCCAAATGCTAAAAGGAAAAGCACTAAAAAAAGCAGTCGGGCGACAGGTCGCCAAACCGACCTGTTTAGTGCGATGCAGCAGCCCAACAAGCCTGCACATACAAGTGAAAGTACCTCAACCGATTATGAAAAACAGGAAGCGATCGGCGACCTGTTTTCGAGTAACAGCGGAAATAGCCATGCTGATACGGCAGCTATTCCAGAACCAGCGCCGTATAGTGGCGAACTGCAATCGTTCCATCGTAACGACTGCCTTGTTGCGGATAATGGCTGGGTCGGTCATCTACAAGATGTAGATACATTAGACCGCGTGGCGGTTTTCCACCCTTTGCAGTTGCCGGCCGTACAGAAAGCAAGAGCCGAAGCATACATAGCTGTACGTGATGTTTACCAAAAGCTTTACAATAAAGAGGCAACGTTTCAGACTGAACAAAAAGAAAATAGGGAAACCCTTAACCGCCTTTACGATGCCTTTGTCAAAAGGTATGGCAACCTCAATAATGCTGATAATATCAAGCTCATCAAAACTGATAGCTCTGGCAAGGAAATACCATATTTGGAACGTGTGGTAGGAGGCGTTGTACACAAAGCAGATATTTTCAGCCGTCCTGTAAGCTTCTCGACCTTAACAATAGCAACGGACAATCCCGAAGAAGCGCTAGCGGCTTCGCTGAACAAATACGGAAGGGTAGATTTAAAATACCTGACTGAAATCAGTGGTATGACGGGCGATACTTTGAAAGAAGCTTTACACGGTCGAATTTACTACAATCCCCTGCAAAAGGAATATGAAATATCCGAACGATGGATTGCAGGCAACGTAGTTGAAAAAGCGCAAGATGTCAAAGCCTACCTCGAAAACAATCCAGAAGACAGCCAAGCCCAAGCAAGCCTTACAGTTCTGGAAGAAGCCAGGCCAAGACGTATCGAATTTGAGGAACTCGATTTTAATTTGGGTGAACGCTGGATACCCATAGGCCTTTATACCCGTTTTGCTTCACATCTTTTCGATGCAGATGTGCGTATAAATTATTCGGAAAGCTCCGATGACTTTTCGGTAAAGTGCCATCAGGGAAATTTGCATATATGGGAAAAATATGCCGTCAAAGCCGAAAGCCGGACCTTTGACGGGATTGCCCTTCTCAAACACGCCCTTGTCAATACCACACCTGATATTACCAAAAAAATAATGGTTGGCGACCAGGAGGTCAAGGTTCGGGATATGGAAGCTATACAAATAGCTAACACCAAGATAGATGAAATCCGTACCGCATTTACCAACTGGCTGCACGCCCAGAATGATGAGTTTAAAAACAGGCTGACGGGCCAATACAACGACACTTTTAACTGTTTCGTCCGACCAAACTATGACGGAAGCCATCAGGATTTTCCAGGACTGGACCGCAAAGCATTGGGTATCGAAGATTTGTATTCGAGCCAAAAGGATACTGTGTGGATGATAAAGCTTAACAACGGTGCTATATGCGACCATGAAGTAGGCGCAGGAAAAACCTTGGTAATGTGTACGGCTGCACAGGAAATGAAACGTTTGGGGTTAGCTAACAAGCCTATGATTATAGGGTTAAAAAGCAACGTTCACGAAATT
>Ga0247815_10003585_pt1 | contig 11119 bp, 15 predicted proteins | sample UWRJL194509B1_FD_181014 | JGI IMG/M metagenome (GOLD analysis project Ga0247815, IMG submission 181014) | Plant litter microbial communities from Arlington Agricultural Research Station in Wisconsin, United States - UWRJ-L194-509B-1 | ecosystem: Environmental > Terrestrial > Plant litter >... | reverse complement strand
TACCACCTCTCTCACCCTTGTCTTCCTCACACCACATCACAGCAATGTCAATGCATTCCTTCGTCTCCCGGTTCTCCAAGAGCGCTGGAGACCCGCTCGGCCTCAATGCCGGCCGCGGTGTGCCAGTACCGGATTCCGACGAGGATGTCGCCGTGGACGCCGCCTTCTGGGGCTCCCTCGGCGGATTCGGTAACTTGAGCACTCAAGGTATCCCCTCCTTTGCAATACCAGCGGTTCCAAATGTACTTCAGCTCACGGCGGTGGTCGGACTCTGTGCTAATGAAACCTTTTCTCACTACAGCCTGCGGCATTCCTTCGCATGCATACAGACGACGCGTCACCAGATTGCAAGATCAAGATTCAACACGGAACCACTACTCTCGCCTTCAGATTCCAGGGAGGTGTAATTGTCGCCGTTGACTCTCGTGCCTCGATGGGCTCATACATCGGTGCGGCTTTTCACAATTCGAGGTCCTCTACCTTGGCGCTGATCATACCCCGTCTCCTCAGCGTCTGGCACTGTGAAGAAGGTCATCGAGATCAACAAGTTTCTTCTCGGCACTATGGCTGGTACTGCTGGTGCGTCCTCTTAGAAGTGTGTGGCTGATACGTTTGAACGGGAGCTGACGCGTTTCGGTGGTATCGGTGAACGCGTCACAGCGGATTGCCAGTACTGGGAGACTTACCTTGGCATGCACTGCCGCCTTCACGAGCTGCGCAACGGAGAACGCATTTCAGTCGCTGCGGCCTCAAAATACCTGAGTAACCTCGTGTACGGATTCAAGGGCATGGGTCTCGGGATGGGCACAATGATCTGTGGTTGGGATAAGACTGTGAGTCCTCTCGCCCTTATCCTCCTGTCATCACTTTGAGAAGACTGTCTGAGCTTCCTTCCTATTGCTCTCTTGTAACTGCACTGACGCCATACATCTTATCAGGGACCTGCTCTCTACTACGTCGACTCCGACGGCTCGCGCCTTAAAGGCGACGTCTTTTCCGTTGGTTCCGGCTCGACCTTTGCCTATGGTGTCCTCGATCAGGAGTATCACTGGAATCTCACTGACGGGGAGGCCCATGAGCTCGCACGCCGCAGCATCTATGCAGCGGGCCACCGCGACGCGTTCTCAGGCAACACCATCAACCTTTATCATGTTCGCGAGAACGGCTGGGAGTTTATCAACAACTACGACATCAACGAGCTTCATTTCGACGGGCCGGCTCCGGGAATCCTAGGCGCGAGCGCTATCGGTGGAGGATATGGGTACAGTGTGCGAACGGAGGGAATGAGCTCCAGGGACGTGGATGTCGTTGGTGCAGAGGAAAATGACGTGTAGCTGAAACTCCGGGGCCACAATTGTTTCTGAATCAGAATCGTGGTTGCTCTTGTTGAAACGGGATGTTGAACTGGAGAGCAGATTGGATTCGTTGAGGGAACCATCATGCTGATCTGCGATCAAAGTACGTGCACCCATGCCGTACTACATAGGCAGCGTCAATTTCCACTTTAAGCTCCTCTACTTTCGAGCGACTGGGCCGGATATCAATGATGACCGTAATCGGAATATCCAGAATATCCAGAATGGCAGCACACTGAGCGCCCCATTTTTTGTTGAAATCGCCGTCGTGAAGCGCGAAGATTACGAGAGATTCAAGCGCAGGCAGATGAATGCATGGCATCTCACGTGGGCGCCACAGCTCCTCGTCGTGCGCACCGCGGTGAGCGATGTAGCGGAGATTAATTTCCAGCCGAGAGAGTTCGCCCCATGTATCACCAAGCCAGAGTTTGAACCAAGAGACTGGTGAGATGACGGCAGCGTCTCTGAATTCGAGGAACGAGCAGACGGCAAGCGTGTCTTGCAGGGTGCTCCGTACAGCCGATGGCACGTTGAGTCGACTCGAGGAGACTAACAATTCTCGCGTACGGCCTTCCGAGAAGTGCAACTCCCACTCTCCACCAGATCTGCTGAGCCGTATATGCATTGGCGAACCAAGTATTTTAGTGTTAATCCAGATCGCGGCGTTGTCGATTTCCAGGAGGTCGAAATCCGTTCTGAATAACGCGAGTTGAATAGAACGCGCTTTCGCCGGGGTGAGGGGATAATAGCGACAGAGAAGTTCCGTAACGCGCGCGCCGCAGTTTGGATTCTCGAGTGTCAGGTAAGACAAGCCGTGAGCACGGGATGGTGCTGGCGATGGCGCTGAGATACTTCGCTCCGCAACAGCGGGCACTGGTTTTATAACAGTGTTGATGAGTGTGAAGCTCACCAGTCGAGGAGCAGCAGCTAAGACCTGTTCCAAGCGACCAAAGGATATTGGGTCTGGGATGTGGCAGAGGTCGATACGTGCGAGCTGGGGGCCTATGAGCTGCAGCATGACATCCGAGGCGTAATTATTGAAGGAAAGATATTCGAGTGGTCGAGAGTAGTAGTCAGCTGGTTGGACGAGATCAGATTCGACGTTCGGTAACAGTCTAGTGTTCTCGCCACGGTTGACGATAATAGTTCTTGCACGATGCAAGAACGCGTAAGCCAACAAGTACGCGTCCGGCCTGTCAAGCTTCGTCCCGGAGTACGCTGGGTGCGACCTCTTCATCTGAAGGGAGACGTCGATCGATGAATCCGCGCCGGCTCTTGAGAGTAACAGTTCGACCTTGCGCGCAGGTGTATGCTCTTCGACCCGCAGATCGCGCCAAAAGTTCGCTCGCCCCAATGCAAGCCGTCTCAGACGTCTGCAGACCTGGGCAATGGCGTCTACAGCCTGAAATGGTGCGTCGTAATTGGGAATCCTACGAGCATCTACGAGTCTCCAATGGATTATGCACTCAAGCGTGTCGTCGTCAAGATGCAGTAACGCGGGCAGTAGGGGCATCCCGTCATTGACAGCAGTCATGATGGTTAGAGATAGAGCCGGCTTGACGGTAGAAAGCGGACTTGCAATCAGGTAGGAACTTTCAAGTGTTTGACATGGATTTACTGACTAAGAGGGACGCCGGAAAGGATTAGAAAGAGTCAGAGTCACGCGAGAGAGGAAATCACCGAACTCCCGCCGAACTTGGTCTTCATAGACGCCGAATGAGGCCGAACCTCGCCTTGACCTCTCCTATTATCATTTCGCATCTCGGCCGCACTGAGCGTCATCTCTTGCGACTAACAATCCTATTTTCGCACCTAGCTTCACGCTGGAGCAAGCAAATCAGAACCGCCGCGTGCCCGGATCTTCGTACCTCGCAGCGACCGTCAACCAGCTCACCACGTGGTTGACGGTTGAACCGGAGCAGCCTTACGTCTCTTCGATATCTCAACATCATTCATGTCGAGGTTGAAACAGCTTCCATGAGCGTGTCTGTCCTCGGTCTGCAGCATATGCTAGGTCATGGAATACTATATGAGACCATTCTCTGCCCAGCAGTGCACCTTTGGCGCAATGAGGCGCTCTGTCACAGTAAAGATCGCGTTCTTGACAGGAAGCATGGATCAGACGATCGACTTCGAGAGTACGAGCATTCAATTCTTGGGTTACCCATTGCGCCGACTAGTTACAGGGACTGCTTTCAGGCATGTCCGCGGACTGGCTTGGGGACATATCTGCATTTTTCGATCAGTGCTTAGGACAGTCGGCACTTTTGAAACCACGCACGGTTCTTCGAGGTACTTGCTTTCCTCATCCGTCAGCTCGTACCCAGTGATCTTGGCTTGCTCCAACCGCTTGACCTGTCAATATGGGCGAATTAGCATCAAATTGAAAGCTCAGCCTCCGTGCTACATGTACTGACACTGCTGATTCCGACGATCGGGCTTGACACCTGCAAAGCAGAACGTTAGCCGCGAGCCCTAGAGGTCACTGGTAGGACGAACCTTCTTGTTTACCCACGCCAGCGCGACCTCGCTCATGGTCCAGCCTTTCTTCGTCGCGACCTCTTCGACGCGCTTGACAATTTCGCGGTCGGCATCACTATAGTTAGGCTCCCATGGGGTTCCTTTGGTAGAATCAACGCGTGTCGTGGTGGCCTCGCTTAGCGGGCGGGCGAGAGTGCCTCCTTGAAGCGGACCCCAAGGGATGATACCGATGCCTGAAACATTGAAGGCTTTTAAGCACAATGGAATGCAGGGTTCAGCCAAACAAACCGTTGTAGTTGCAGTACGGGATCATCTCGCGCTCCTGCACGATACCGTCAGCATCGGCCTCGCACTAGTCTACAGAGATAAGCCGTACCTCCTCGCGATAAAGCAGCGAGTACTCGTTCTGATTCCAAATCAGTTCGCACTCTAGAATCATGACCAATTGGCTTTTACCTGCATGCTCACGAACTTGGTCCATCCGTTGCGCTCCGCGATGCTGTTCAGCATGGCGAACTGCCAGGTGCGCATACTGCTCGCGCCGATGTACCTAACCTTTCCTGACTCAACAAGGTCATGAAGCGCCTTCATGATCTCCTCTGGTGGCACCTTGGGGTCGAAGCGGTGGATCTGCAGGAGGTCGACGTAAGAAAGTTTGAGGTGCTTGAGGGAATCTTCAACTGCGTTGAAGATGGCGGTGCGGCTGAGGCCGTGGTTGTTGACATAGTCTCTGGTATCTCCGAGGTGAGGATTGAGCTGTGTGAGAGAAGGTCGGCGGATGCAAAAATAGGATCTATGTGACGCACGGCACCGCGGACGGTGATGTCCTCAGGGACGATTCCTTGGCACTTGGTCATGACGACGATTTTGTTACGTGGGATGTTGTTCTATGAAGGGGGCCAAACCATGAGATTTATCCCGCAGAGCCGAGGAGTCGACGTGCCTGCTCGATAAACTTGCCAATGATCGCCTCTAGACCTTGTTCAATACACACGATAAATGACTATTCAAAGTCAAACGAACCAGATCTGTGGTTGGAGTAGACATTCGCCGTGTCGAACGAGTTTATTCCGCTTTCCCAAGCGGCTTGGAGTATCTTCAAGCTGTCCTCCTCGCCGAGAACCCACGGCTGCCAGCATTGCACGTCAGCACGCACTCTAATAGCGTCACCCCGAGCATTGACGCACCGACCAAGCGGGATCACCAAAGCTCATAGCGCCAATCTTGATAGATCCGAGTTCAGCATGAGCACACTGAGATTGGCGCGACAGGATGCAGGACGCACAACTGGCACAGAGATCCGCAGCCCGGACTTGCCGAGCTGGCGATATTCAATGCGGCGCGAAGTCTGCTCGGTTGTGGTAGCCATATCGTGGACCTGGGGCTAGGAATGCTTCAGGAAGACAAGAGCCGTTCGCGGTCCGACGCCCTGCCGACTTGTCGGCGTGACCTCATCATGATTGCCCGCTCCGTGCTGAGTCAGCCGGAAGTGGATGCCCGAACGGTTCCACGGGATCAAAACGCTCAGTATGACTGTGCGGTGGAAGGCGAGTCGTATCCAGGAGAAGTAGGAGAAGGAACGGTTGAGACTCCGCAGGCGCTCGCGAGATTGGGAGAACGCTTGGATCCGTAAGTTGAGCCGTTCAAGTTGAATCCACAGTCGCGCCTAATTGCGTACATGTTGGGGTTAACATTGCCGGCTCCTCGAATGTCATTCTGACAAGCACCAATATTACGCAGTGGCGCCAAAGCGAAAGAAGAATGAGATACTGGACCGAAGCTGCGGTCTTGGTGCGGCGTGGGTGGTGTTATCGGTCTCAGTGTCGCAATCGGCCCTTGACCTCCTGTCAGGCACCAGGAATCCGCGGTCGATGCCGACAAACACAGCACAACCGCGAGCTCGTCTGAGCTCTTTGAGCCGTCGTTGCGTACATACGAGCCTGAACCCTGCCGCTTAGCTGACTGTTCGGCCCTGCCATGTCGCACCCTTCTGCTTGCTCCTTCTCTACCTTGATTGACTGCCTTCGTTTTTCTTCTCAGATTGCTACTTCTGCTGCTTGCAAGTCGATGTCCGCCCATCAAGCGCGGCGGACACGGCGTCATATTACGGCAGCAGCTCGACCACCGACGTGAGCTCGCTGCACGCGCAAAGTCGCACGTATGGCAATACGATCATCATGAGATTCTGCCACCGGCACCCTCGTCATTCTCAGCACCTCCCCATCGTTCCGACTCACCTGGTCCAATGCAACGATCGACCACACCTTGGCAGACACGTGATGTAGCCGGAATTGTTCTTTTTGAAAACCAGGGCCAGGCATCTTTCCGAGAGCGCCTACCGTGGCATCGGCTGATGGGCGAACAGCCATGGGAAATGGACCCGTTCCAGGGAATGATGTTAGGACAACAGAGGTTCATCTCTCGCGCTGGGCGACACACGGACGACCTAATATTGACGAGAAGATCATGTTCATCGTCCGTAAACTAATCATGAGGCGTGGGAGCCGATATGGGCAAGATCTAGGTAAGCGTACTCAACTGGGACGGCGCATGGATTGCCAACAGGCTTTGTTTTGACCATACGTGCTGGTGAGATCAAGATCGTGAGACGATCGAGTACAAGCGCGTGAATAATATGAACCTAGGTTGTAGGTGGAACTGAGCTTGTGGAAACTTCTGCAAGAAAAGTTCAGTACGCGTCTAGTCCATTATACGCTATTCTTCATGTGGCTCACAATATGGTCACTCAGCCTTGAGCCTCGCCCATTAGTGGAACACAGCGAGAAAATGTGCGTGAGAATACGCGCTCGTACCTTGACGACATGATGCAGGGCCCTCGCTTCCCAATGATGGTCGCATTGTTGTCTTTGGTTGGCGGAGGCTGTCCGCCGCACGAACCCGTCCTCGCCGCCAACATTATGATCGTGCGAGCAAATATAAAGTGTGCAGTAATCATGTCTCCGGTTCATCACGCCGCTATCTCGTTCCACGCCGCACTCGCCCCTCCTATGTCTTGTTCATCCGCTGCTCAAGCAGGCGCGGAGTATGAGCATCTAGTCGCTCGGCTCATCGCAACACCCGCGACGCGCCTTGCCCTCCCCAACGCCACAAGCGCAGAGAGAGCTTCTCTCGTGCAGAAGGCTTTCGAGGACTCGGTTGTGCGAACTCACTTCTCAGATCACTGCGTGTTCGTATCGTGCGATAGCACAGCAAGCACCGAAGTTACCACAGCATGCATTGCATCAGGACTCGGTTTGGAGCCAAGTGAACACGCTATAGTCAATGTTCTCGAGGAGATTGCAGCTCACGACCGCACACTCATTGTTCTTGACAACGTCGACGCGATCTATTTGCCTACGGATACAGAGCAACAGGAGGCGACCAATGTGTTGCTCGCCACACTTGCCTCCGTCGATGGATTAACTCTCGTCATCACGTTCTGCGGCATACCACTACCGGAATGCGTCGCCTGGACGAGCACGGACAACTCGACCAACGATAGGCTTAAGCCGGGGTCGCACGCCACCAACCTTGCACAACATTTGTCGACGCCTGCAGCTGTGAGTTGTTCTTTCAACACGACACACTTGGGTACCATGCTGATCGCTCTCAGGCTTCATCTGCTCAGATTCATACTACGGAAACCGATCACATTCTGTCAGCCCTTGAGGCCACCCATAGTGCAGTCCCCGACGATGTCCTTGTTCCTTCTTCCTCTGCCACCACAGTCGTAAGCCTCTGTTCGGATTCTCGTGATCAGTTGCGTTGCTCATCTCCATTAGACTGGGTCCGACAACACCAGCTGTCAAGATCAAGAGAACAGGTCTCCTCAAATTCTAACCCGACCTCGGTACGTTTGCCCGTAATCGTTTGACATGCGTGCAGCTCATTCAATCTGAAAAGTACCATCGCCCAGTCTAAGGTACCTCCACCAAAGCCGACGGTCTTCCACGGTCGCGACAAGGAGGTTGAACGTCTGATTGCATGCTGCATGGTGCCGTGCACGGCGCCGATCGGAATCGTCGGACCTGGCGGAATTGGCAAGACAACACTCGCGCTGAAAGTGTTGCACGACCCGCGCGTTAAGCAATGCTTTGGCAGGCAGCGCTTCTTCCTTACTTGTGAGGGAGCGAACAGCGTAGACGAAGTGCTCGCTCAGCTCGCCAGCAAGCTTGAGATCCAAAGGTCACATGATGTACCTCTCTGGCCAGCGCTTCTCGACAACTTGCGGTCACGCCAGCGCGTTCTCGTGCTGCTTGACAATTTCGAGTCCATATGGTCACCAACGAATGACGAGCTGCGAGAGGCATCCGAAGTGTTCCTCGCCCAGCTCGCCGTGTTGGACGAGCTCACTCTTTTGGTCACGACCCGCGGAAACCTCTTACACGAGAGCTTCACGTGGGCAAATGTGGACACCGCCGAGCTTGAAACGCTCTCCTCAAATGCTGCGCGCCTGACTTTCACCGACCTCTCGTATCTCGAGCCACACGTTCTTGAATCAGAATCAGAGGCGAATGCGCTCACGAAGCTTCTGCGCGAGATCGACTTTATGCCACTCGCAATCACCCTCCTCGCTCGACTTGATGACCTTCCCAGCCGCCTGTTGCGCGAGTGGTCGGAACACTACACTGCAGTGCTAGAAGCAGACCATCACGACGGCACTCGTCGCGAACTCAGCGTTGAGGTTTCGATCAAGATCTCGCTTGCGCATCTTCCTGCCGAGTCGGCAAACTTTCGACCACGACAACTTCTCTCTGTAATGGGCCAGTTACCAGCGGGATTGTTCCCAGGCATCTCCATCAAGTTGCGTCCAACTATCCCCAACAGCGACTTGGCCGCCCAGGAGCTCCTGCGTCACTCGCTCGTCTACACTGGTGGCCACGGCGAACTTAGAATGCTTAGCCCTGTGCGGTACTACGTATGTGCATCTATCCCGATGTCCGCTGCCACGCTGTCCGCCGTGGACGAGATCTACACGAGCATCGCTCGCGCCAACCCTCCTGCGGAACGCAGCGATGTTGATGGACCGGCATACGACGTCGAACTTCCCAACATGTTTCAAGTTCTTGCCACTGGGCTAGATCGACGCAGCGATTTGGGTCTCGTGGATACAATACTAGAACTCGCCGCGTATTGCGGCAACCGCAACCAACCCTGTCTGCAGCTATTGCAGAAGCTCGCTCCACGGGTTCAGCACAGCCGTCCGACGAAAGCAAATTTCCTATTGGCCATTGCAGTCCATTACAAGATGACAGGGGAGCTGCATCTAGCTGTTCAATCTGCTGAGCAATCGGCGGAGCTCTGTGCCGAATTGGAGGAGAAGGCGCTCGAGGCGGCCGCGAGGATCGTACTGTTCGGATTGTTCCTCCTGCTGGGTCGATCCGAAGACTCAAACAAACAGTATGCCGCGGCTCAGGAACTGATGCGGGAGTCCCAGTTATCGGTTTTCGAGTACCGAATCAGGCCAAATCAGGGAGACGACATCGTGCTGGCAGAACAGCGCTTCAGAGCTGATCGCGAGGTCCACTTGCGAGCTGGAGATGGCTTTGCCTTCGCTCGGATGTCAGATCTGATTTTGGAGCTCGTACGTGAGCGAGGTGACCTGACAGCGTTTATCAAGGAGCTAGAGTACGTCGTCATGCTCGGAGATCAGATGCAACCTGCGTCCGGGTCACAGTGGCTTGTGGCTATGAAGGTTCTACTTGCCGGGCAATACCTCGAGTGCGGCATCGTGGACGGCGTGGAGGACCTTCTCATCGAAGCTTATGCTCTCCAATCTCAGTTCAATGACAGCGTAGGATTGGCGCGGGTTGCCCACGTGCTCGCTACCCTGTACAAGACTCTGCACCGCTTCAGTGAGGGAGTAGAACTCATGGAAGCTGCCGCCAGATATTATGGGGAAGCTGGTATCACGACATGGGCTGCGCAATGCGAGCGGGAGGCGACCGAGATGCGTACGCAGATGCGCACTGTGACCCTTGCAAGCGGCGAATAGTTTTGTCTTGTATTCTGAAAACAATTAATACTGCTTTCTGAGCAAAATTGATCCAAAGACTTGACTAGGGGAATGCTTTAGCGTCACAACGCGTTGGGACTGCCAGGTCTGAAACGAGTGTGCTGGCGTTTAGTTAGAATGTAACAATGTTTTCAGGTTGCCTTCGGGTGAACGATGTGGTCCTAAGTAGTTGGGTGGAACTGGCTTTGTAGCGCTACCTTTCGGTACTATAAGTTCGGTTTGCGATTTGGTCCATCCGGCATTGAACTGAGGACAACGACCCCAGATTGTAACAGAATACGATGCGAGCCTATTCCCAACAAGTGCTGCCTTGTCGGAATAATAAGGTGCACTGTCACAGTGACACTCGCGTTCTTGAAGGAGAACGCGTTGGGCCATAATATCGACTGTAAGAGAGAACGAGCATTCATTTCTTAGGTTCCTCAGCTAATAGCGCTGACTAGTTGCGTCGAGTGGCTGACCTCTCTCGGCTTATTAACCGTCGATTCTCGTCTGCATATCATAACGAACCCTTGTGCACTTCGAACGCGAGCGTACCATCGCTGTCTTCGGCTGAGCAATTTCCGCCCGCCATCATTCGTGACGTCTTCTCCCGCATGAGAAGCTGCGCAATACTCGTTGCACCGCGATCTCTTTGCTTCGTCTGCACGGGTTCACCGGTCGATCATTTCTGTCATTCTCTGAGATTCGCGCGCGTGGGAGGGCTGTCTGACAGTCCATCGAGCACTGCCCAGGCGCGTTCTCAAGTTCTAGAAAGCCAATCATGTGAGAGTTGATCTTATCTCTCTCTCGCTAAGCCTCGTCCCCGTTTCCTCCTCGTCTTCGTTCTCGCTCTCGTGTAATTTTTGTTTCTGCAGTTGCGCCATTCTCGTTTCCTCACTTACTATGTCCTTCTCAGAGCTGAACTCCACTATGCCCGAAGTCACTGATGCCACTCCATCCCGAGGTTCTCCATCTTATCCCTAGCGGGAAATCAAAGACCTTGCCACCCATTAGGGACATTTATCACAGAAAGGCGGACGTGAACGCTACCAGTAGACTTCGAACTACTCAACACTGTTCGATATGTGAATGAACCTTGTTCGTTGACATCGGATGAACTGATACGCAAAAAAGTACGCGACGGCTTTATAACACAATACCAGACTCTCGCTTTGCTCTGAACAAATGTAATTGGTTCTGTCAGCACCTGGCGCCGATGCGGTGACCTCGTGCAAGAACCCTATGTTTGCTTCGACAGGTACCTTACCACGCTTCAGACCGTCCA
>Ga0247815_10003584_pt1 | contig 11121 bp, 11 predicted proteins | sample UWRJL194509B1_FD_181014 | JGI IMG/M metagenome (GOLD analysis project Ga0247815, IMG submission 181014) | Plant litter microbial communities from Arlington Agricultural Research Station in Wisconsin, United States - UWRJ-L194-509B-1 | ecosystem: Environmental > Terrestrial > Plant litter >... | reverse complement strand
CAGAGGAGCGCTTTGGCCTACCGCCTGTTTCAATTGATCTGCCTGGTATTTGGGCTCAACAGCATGTCCCGGGACGATGGACTGGTGTCTATTTTAAGGGGATTCAAAAAAGAAGACCTGGAAAAATATACCGCTCAGTTGAAGGTCAATAAATACCTGATTCGATGGAAATGGGCCTTCCGCTACCAATGGATCATTTTTTCAAATAATGCAAAAAACAATGAGCAGATAAAGCCCTTATGAGCGTAAAAATAAAAACTGTTTCAACCCTATCTCCTCCGCATTCGAGGAAAACCGCTGACATTCTTCCTTTTTTGGACGGATGGCTCTACGGGCAGGATGAACGTTTCATCAGAAAGGTAAAAAAGATCTTTGAAAATGCCGGGGTGGACGAAAGGTATTCGATTATGTCGCCCGAGGAGGTCTTTGCGGCAACATCATTTGAAGAACGAAATGACATTTATATCAGGTCCGGCATTAGTCTGAGTGCTGCTTGTTTGCAGGAAGCACTCGAAAAGGCCGGTTGGAATTCGGGTGATCTGGACTACATCATTACCGTAAGTTGCACAGGGATCATGATCCCTTCGCTTGATGCTTATTTGATCAATCAACTGGGACTAAACCAGGACATCATCAGGCTGCCGGTTACCGAAATGGGCTGTGCTGCAGGGGTTTCGGGAATGATCTATGCCATGAACTTTCTGAAATCCAATCCGGGCAAACGTGCTGCAGTCATTGCCTATGAATCGCCTACTGCAACTTTTCAGTTGAACGATTTTTCGATGGCTAATGTCGTGAGCGCTGCCATATTTGGGGACGGTGTAGCCTGCGCCCTGCTGTCTTCGCATGAAGATGATGAGGGACCCGAAATGATTGCAGGGGAGATGTACCATTTTTATGACGCCACACACATGATGGGCTTTAAAACAACCAATACCGGCCTGCAAATGGTTTTGGATGTACGTGTACCGGAAACGATTGAAGCTCATTTTCCAGCGGTAATACACCCCTTTCTGGCTAAGTATGATTTAAGAATCGAAGATATAGATCACCTGATCTTTCATCCCGGCGGGAAAAAGATTGTTCAGTTGGTGGAAGGCTTGTTTGGCAGCCTGGGTAAGAACATTGACGAGACCAAAGAGGTATTGCGGTTGTTTGGAAACATGTCCAGCGCCACAGTGCTGTACGTACTGGAGCGCTATTTATCGGGCATCGCCGCCGCAGGTGATACCGGACTCATGCTTAGTTTCGGCCCCGGTTTTTCCGCACAGCGAATATTGCTGAAGTGGTGATTTAAAGTTAGTTTTGTTGAGTACTGGTCTTGCCGCTTCTTGCCGTCTCGAACGCAGAGAGAGATCTCTTGGTAAGGATGGCAATTCAAGAGATCTCTCTCTGCGTTCGAGATGACGGAATGAACATCGAAGGACGGCATTGTAATGATGACGGGATGGTTAATCCAAAAAAGACAAATAAAAAAACGAACAATACCATACCATGAATAAAGAAGAAATTTTAGCACACCTTCCCTATAGCAAGCCTTTTCTTTTTGTAGATGAATTGCTGGAGATAGATGAAAATAAAGCCATTGGCACCTATACTTTTGATAAAGATCTTGATTTTTACAAGGGCCATTTTAAAGACAGCCCGGTAACTCCCGGAGTAATCTTAACCGAAACGATGGCTCAGATCGGCCTCGTTTGCCTTGGAATTTACTTGTCAGGCAGCGCAACGGGGGGAATGCCCGGCCACGTGATGCTTACCTCAACTGCGATCGATTTCATGAAGCCGGTATTTCCGGGAGAAAAAGTGACCGTTGAGGCGGAGAAGGTCTACTTCAGGTTTAAAAAACTGAACTGTACTGTGAAAATGACCAATGCAGCAGGAGAAACCGTATGCAAAGGGACGATTGCGGGAATGGTGACCAATAAAATGAATGCCTAACAGGGTTGTCATCACCGGACTTGGCGTAGTGGCTCCCAACGGGGTTGGCCTGAATGCGTTTACGGAGGCACTTAAGATTGGTAAATCAGGCATTGTCCACGATGCTGAACTGGAACGTTTGCAGTTTTCTTGTCAGATTGCAGGTAAGCCCCGGGTTTCGGCTGAACAGGCGGGCATTTATTTCAGTGAACTGGAACTCAGGAATCTGAATAGTACGGGCATTTTATATGGGGTAATCGCTGGAATGGATGCCTGGAAAGATGCAGGCCTTTCCGTAAACCAGGGTAATGAGCCGGATTGGAACAGCGGTACCGTATTTGGTACGGGAACATCAGGAATAGATAAATTCCGCGAAGCGGTGTATAAAATTGATGCGTTTGACATACGCAAACTAGGCAGCAGCGTAGTGATACAGACCATGGCAAGTGGGATCAGTGCATATTTGGCCGGAAAACTCAAACTGGGCAACCAGGTAACTACAAACTCGTCGGCCTGCACTACTGGGGCCGAAAGCATTTTAATGGCTTATGACCGCATTAAAAACGGCAAGGCGGCAATCATGCTGGCTGGCAGTACAAGTGACGGTGGCCCTTACGTATGGGGCGGATTTGACGCCATGAAAGTTTGTACCTATAAGCACAATGCAAATCCTGAAAAAGGATCAAGGCCAATGAGCGCGACAGCAAGTGGTTTTGTACCGGCAAGTGGTGCAGGGGCCCTGGTGCTGGAATCATTAGAAAGCGCAGTTGCGCGTGGTGCCAGAATCTATGCCGAGGTATTGGGCGGGCACCTCAACTCCGGTGGACAGACAGGTGGTGGAACGATGACTGCACCAAATCCCATCGCGGTGCAGCGCTGCATTAAAAATGCGCTGCTCGATGCAGGCGTAAATGCTGCATCGGTTGATTCGATAAACGGCCACCTAACGGCTACCAGTAAAGATGGATTGGAAATCAGGAACTGGAGTGAAGCCCTGGGCAGATCTGGAGCTGATTTTCCCTATATCAACTCGCTGAAATCCATGACCGGACATTGCCTGAGCGCTGCCGGGAGTATCGAAAGTGTGGCTGCCATATTGGAACTTCACCATGGCTTTTTGTTTCCTAACCTCAACTGTGAAGACCTACATCCTGAGATAACTGCCCTGATCAGTGAAGACAGGATACCCCGAAAAATAATTACCACAGATCTCAACATCATTGCCAAAGCCAGTTTTGGATTTGGTGATGTCAATGCCTGTCTGATCTTTAAAAAACATAAAGCTTAAATGGAAAAAGAAGAAATAATCTCCCGGCTAAAACCGATAATATCCACCTATGTGGAGGATAAAAACACATTGGAGCAACTCAATGAAGCTACAGATTTCATTAAAGACCTCAAGATCAATTCGGCCAACCTGGTCGACATCGTGCTGGATGTTGAGGAGGCATTTGGGATTGAAATTGACAACCTTTCTATGGAGCGGATGCTGACTGTAGGAGCAGCTATTGAGATCATCCAAACTAAAATGGAGGGATAAATGATAGGCAATGACATAGTTGACCTGGTACAGGCCGATAAAGACAGCAACTGGCAAAGAAAAGGGTTTCTAGACAAACTTTTCACCGCGGAAGAACAGTTCCTTATCTCATCTGACATTCAGGCACCGCTAATGGTCTGGCTGTTGTGGAGCATGAAGGAGGCGGCTTACAAGATCAATTCGAGACAAACCAAACTGCGGCTTTTCGCGCCAATAAAATTGATCTGCAACAACCTGATTGTCTTGAACGACAAGGCAACTGGACAGGTTTTTTATGAAGATCAGGTCTATTTTACAGCTACCGAAATTCACGGGCAAGATTATGTGCATACACTGGCCTCTGATCAGAAACCTGAACTTGAAGCAGCCCGGATCAGCATCATGAATTTTCAGACCGGATACAGAACTACAAATCCGGAATCGGTAAGCCACCATGGCAGGTACCTTGCACTGGCTTATTTATAGGTCTGACCGTTCAGGTTTTCTTCAATCAACAAATTGATGATGCCATCCACCATACCTACTTTAGGCACATAAATCTGCTTGATCCCCGTCCATTTCATCAGTGTGATATAAATCTCTGCAGCGGGGATAATCACATCCGCACGGTCGGGATTAAGGCCGTACAGACTGATCCGTTCTTTTAATGAATAGCTGTTCAGCTCATTATGCAAGCCTTTGAGTTTGAGCAGCGACAAAGGCATACCTTCTTTCTCGCCCGACATCCTGAAGAGCTTATTGATGTTGCCACCAGTACCTATACCAGCTACATTTTTAAGCGACTTGGTATGCTCTTTTGCCCAGGTTTTCATTTCCTCCCAGGTCTCATCCTTGTCTTTATTGTCCAGGATCCGGATGGTGCCAATGTCAAATGAACGGGAAGCTACTGGCTGTTTATTGACAAAAATAGACAGTTCAGTACTGCCACCGCCAACATCAATATAGAGATAGCTTTTATTGGCATCCAGGTTTTCCTCGATGTGATTGGAATAAATGATATTTGCTTCGCGCTGTCCCTCAATGATCTCTAAGTCCAGGTCTGTCTCTGTTTTAACCAGTTCGATGATCTCAGGGCCATTTGACGATTCCCGCATCGCGGATGTGGCACAGGCCAGGTACTTAGAGACATGATATACATCCATGAGGTTTTTGAAAGCACTCATGGTCTTGATCAGATCTGTTACCTTACGCTCAGAAATGCGCTGTTCCAGAAAGGCATCGTCTCCCAGACGGAGTGGGACACGGATCAAAGTATTTTTTTTGAAGATAAAACCGTCTTCGCTACTGGAAATATCTGCTATAAGCAGTCTTACTGCGTTGGAACCTATGTCGATTGCCGCGTATCTTAACATTACTGATGTTTGTTCTTTAAATAATTATAGGTCTGTACCTGCGCCCTGACTTTGGAAGCTGATTTGCTTTTATGGTATTTGTTGTTGTTTAGTCTGGTAATGTCACGGGCTTTTACATTGTCCTGTAGCTGAAATTCGATGATGTCCCTGATCTCATGACAAACTTCCTCATCAAGTACCGGAAAGCCGACTTCTACCCTGTGTTCGAAGTTGCGGCTCATCAGGTCACCAGAGGACAAGTACATCTCTTCTTTTTCATTGTTCCCAAAAATGAAAACGCGGGCATGTTCGAGGAACTTGTCAATGATACTGATAACGGTTATGTTTTCACTGAATCCTTCAATACCGGGTACAAGTGTGCAGATGCCCCGTACGATCAGCCGGATCTTTACGCCTGCATTACTGGCATCATATAATTTCTGGACCACACCTTCATCGGCAAGGCTATTGACCTTCAGGATCATGTAGGCTGGTTTTCCCTGCTTTGCGAATTTTATCTCACGGTCAATCAGTTCATAAATTCTGTTCCTGGAATCAAGGGGTGATACAATCAGGTATTTAAAGTCCTTTGCCACTGTCCGCTTGTTCAGCGCCGTAAACAGCTTCAGGAGATCGTGTGTAATTTCTTTTCTGGCGGTAAAAATACTGTGGTCACAATACAGTTTTGCCGTCTTTTCATTGAAATTTCCGGTAGCCAGATTGGCATAGTAGACTGCCCTGCCTTTTTCCATCCGCTTCACCAGGCAGATCTTAGAATGTACTTTGTAATCCGTCAGACCATAGTTGACATGTACCCCTTCTTCTTCAAGTTTGCTGGTCCACTGGATGTTTGCGCGCTCGTCAAACCGGGCTTTTAACTCTACCAGGCAATTGACTTTTTTGCCGTTCTTTGCTGCATTGATCAGCGCATTGATAACCCTTGAATTTTCTGCGAGCCGGTAAAGTGTGATGTTGATTTCCGTAACCTTGGGATCGATCGCTGCTTCTCTTAAGAAAAGAATGATATAATCGTACGACTGGTAAGGGAGATTGATGACAAAATCCCGATGCTGAAGCTTGTTAAAAATACTTTCAGTGCGGTGCAAGCCTGAAACTTTCAATGGAACATTAGGGGCATATTCCAGCTCTTTTGAGCCGACATTTGGAAATTTAATAAAATCACCAAAACGATGGTATCTGTTGCCGGGAATGAGACTTTCAGCTTCTATCTTCAACTTTGAAATTAATACCGTAAGCATGTCAAACGGCATTTCTGTATCGTAAAGCAAGCGCATCGGTTTCCCTTTTTTACGCTTGTCAAGGCTACTTTTTAACTCTTCAATAAATTTATCGCTAATGTTTTTGTCTATATCCAGCTCTGCGTCGCGGGTGAGCTGGATTGAATAGGCATCAATGACGTCATAACTAAAAACGTAAAAGATGTCGTCCAAACAGTATTTGATGATGTCTTCTGCGAGGATAATGAATTTTAATCCATTGGTTTCGGGCAGCACCAGGAACCTTGGCAGATCAGCAGGGAGTTCGATCAACGCGAATTTCTCACTCTTCTTTGATGATTTTCTGGAAAGACGTACAAAGAAATAAAGGCGTCTGTCCTTCAACTCCGGAAAGGGCTTATCGAGGTCCAGCATGATGGGCACCAGTGTGGACAAAATTTTGTCCCTGAAATGTTCCCGCACAAATTCTCCTCTGGAAACATTCAGCTGCGTTTCGTTGAGGATAAAAATCCTGTTCTGTGCCAGTTCATTGATCAGTGTCGCCTGAAAAAGTTGTTCAAACTTACGTTCCTGCTTGACAACAATATTTTTAATCTCATTTAAGACCTTTTTGGGATTGAAACCCAAAAGGGCTTTAGCTTTATCATTGAGGTTGGCAAGCCGGCTCATGGTGGCGACTCTGACGCGGTAGAATTCCTCAAGGTTGGACGAAAAGATGGAAAGAAACCTAATGCGTTCAATGAGCGGGACCGTTTCGTCTGCAGCTTCCTGCAACACGCGTTCATTGAAATATAACCAACTGATCTCCCTGTTTAGAAATGGTGCCTTTTTCTTCATTAATCTCTTTGTAATATGACCTGTTGCGAAGCCGGGCAGGTATGCAATTCCATAGTTTCAAAACTGCATATTCTATTGTTAAGTAATTGTTAATTATTTCCTGTCTTTAAAAATATCTATTTTCTCTTAATCCTTTTTAGGGGCTGCAGGTTTCCTGGCGGCCGTCTTTGAAACTGCGGGCTCCACTTTTGCAGCTGCAGTTTTTTCGACAACCTTTTTGAGCGGTTTTGCAATGGCTTCAGCAGCCTTTTCTTCAGTAGCAATGGCTGCAACTTTGACGCTTTGTACTACAGGCTTAGCTTTTGAAACGGCCTTTTTTACGATCTTTTTTGCAGTTTTAGTCCCCTTAACGGCACTTTTTTTAATTTCCTTCACCTTTGCAGCCGCTTCAGTAGCGGTCTTTACTGCTTCCAGTTTATTGTCCGTGGCTTCTTTTAAATCTTTGAGTCTTTTCGAAAGTTTCTTTGCTACAAATTTACCCGCGATCTCTATATCTTTCCCGATTTTTTCTGCATCATGCCCAAGCTGTTTTACGACTTCCAGAAACTTGTCCGTGAGACTTTTTTCCAGTGCTTTTTTAACTGCTTTCTTTACTTCTTTTTTTTCTGTTTTTGGATTTTGCGTTTTCATATTTTGGGATTTATATTTTTATGCCTGCAAATTCATACGATCTCATTATATTTTCGTTTTTTTGTGCAGGTAAATGAACATTTTACTTAAAAATAATACATTTTTTACTATAAAGCTATAACCATGCCCAGTTTCGATATTGTAAGTAAGGTAGATCCGCAAACATTTGACAATGCGATGAATAATGCAAAGAAAGAGATCCTAAACCGGTATGATTTCAGTTCGTCAAAAAGTACGATTGACCACGACAAGAAAACCAATGTGATTACGATTGTTACGGAGGACGACATGCGCCTAAAAGCGATCACTGACGCAATTATTTCTAAAATGATCAAACAAAACCTGGATGCGACAAGCCTCGATTTCGGGAAGGAATCTTATGCTTCGGGCAATATGATCAGAAAAGAAGTGACAGTAAGAGAAGGGATTGACAAAGAAACCGCAAAAAAGATAGTCGCTAAAATAAAGGCCAGCGGTTCGAAAGCGCAGGCATCAATTATGGACGATCAGGTGCGCGTACAGAGTAAAAACATAGATGACCTTCAGGCCGTGATCGCCTTGTGCCGGAAGGAGGATTTTGGACAACCGCTGCAATACATCAACATGCGGAACTAATGGAAATTTCTGAGCATGGTTTTGTTTTTTCTGACGACAGGAACAAGCTTAATCCTGAAGCTGTTCACCATTATCTGACCCACGACTCCTATTGGGCCAAAGGTATTCCACTGGAAACGGTAAAACGTTCTATAGAGAACTCCCTTTGCTTCGGGGTGTACAAAGAGGGCAAACAAATCGGCTTCGCGAGATGGATCACCGACAAAGCTACTTTTGGGTATCTGGCGGATGTTTATATCCTTCCATCTCACAGAGGGCTCGGCCTCTCCAAAAAACTGATGTCGCTGATGCTTTTTCATCCGGACCTTCAGGGTCTGCGCAGGTATATGCTGGCTACATTGGATGCCCATGGCCTTTATGCCCAGTTCGGTTTCAAAGCAATTGAGCATCCTGAGCGATTAATGGGCATCGCGGTGCAAGACATTTATAAGAACAACACTTAGACTGTCTTTACGTCCTCTTCGCTGTATTCCTGAATGTCTGTGATGTAACCATTGATGATTAAAAAATCGAACAATGGCCTGGCATCCGGACTAACCGGCATATTTGCAGTTGTGATAACCTCGTTTGTTTTCTTGTCCATGAATGGATAAGCAAATAACTTTACGTTTTTGCTAAACATGTCACTGACATAATTTAGCAGTTGACTAGAGTAGTTGTCACCAAAATTGCCTGAATTAAAAACGAATTTTAAGTTGTTGATATTGGTAGAAATCCCAACACTTTTTGGTCTGCAGCGATCCAGGTATTTTGCCAGATTGTTGTGACGCGCAAAGTTGGAGACAATAACCTTATTTCCAGTCTTGCACATGTCCTCAGCACGCTTCGCAACCGCTCTTAAATCAATTTCCTGAGATTCCTGCTCAGTCGACAAAACATTGGACATCAGGACTTCGATCAACACGCTGAGGTTTTTTTCCTGCACATTTTCTGTACGGACAAATTGCTCAACTGCCTTATTGAGCATGCTAAAGTTAGGATTTGATTTCTGTGCGTATTTGGTACGCAGGATCATGATATCTTTCTTATACAACAGATCTTTTGGTAAGGTGGGCTGGCCTTCAGCGTCAAAGATCGCCGCATCAGAGAAGTCTTTTACAATCAGGTACAGGTTCAGCAAAATGTTGTCCGCCCCTTTAAATATAGGTCCATTTACAGAAATTAGGTCTATCTCCACCGACCCTACGGTCAGGTTATCTGCCAGCGACTCAATCATGGCCCTTCGATCCTGATTGTAATAAAAAGCAGCATATACAAGGTTTACGCCTATGATTCCCAGTACATTTTGCTGCAATGCTGCATCGGTATCCAGCAGACGCACATGGAAAAAGATTTCATTGGCCGCACCGTCCGGTTCGGTCTGGAACTTTAGTCCGATCCATCCATGTGGATCGTTTGATTTGTTGTAATTGAGTGTGGTAACGGTATCTGCAAAGGCGAAGAAAGTGCGGTCATCATATTTCTCGCTGTGCAAGCGCTCATTGAGCAAACCGTATTCGTGATCAAGCATTCTGAGCAGCCTTGACTTGCTGACATATCTGCCTGATTCTTCTACGCCATAGATGGCATCACTGAACGTCATATCATAGGCAGACATGGTTTTGGCTACGGTTCCTGATGCAGCACCAGCTGTAAAAAAATTACGTGCGACTTCCTGCCCGGCACCGATCTCTGCGAAGGTCCCATAAATTTTAGGATTAAGATTAATTTTAAGGGCTTTTCGCTTGGTATCAAGGATTTCTCTTTCCATGCTGCAAAAATAGCACAAACAACCGGAATTAAGGGATAAATCCCTACCTTAATGCCGAAATATCATCCATAAAAATCTTGATGCTAACTGTTAGGAACCTCGATATCCAATTTCTGAATGAAGAAGACAAAACCTGGTCGCTCGCCGTATCGGGTGTAAGTTTTAGTGTCGCCAGCGGAAAGGTACTTGGTATTGTAGGAGAATCAGGCTCAGGAAAGTCGGTCACCTCCTTTTCAATCATTAGACTTCAGGATCCAAATAGTACAAGGATAGCAGGTGAGATTGAATTCAATGATGTCGACTTGCGGAGTCTGTCGGATGAGGAGATCCGGAAATACAGGGGAAACAAAATCGCCATGATCTTTCAGGAGCCTATGACTTCCCTTAATCCGGTCTTCACCTGCGGGGAACAAGTTAAGGAAGCGATCATGCTGCACCAAAACCTGAAGCATCAGGAAGCCAAAGACAAAACAATTGCCTTGTTTAAGGAAGTTCAATTGCCCAGGCCGGAGCAGATCTTTGACAGTTACCCGCACCAGCTTTCTGGCGGACAAAAACAGCGGGTGATGATCGCTATGGCACTAAGCTGCAATCCAAGCTTACTGATTGCCGATGAACCTACAACAGCGCTTGATGTTACAGTACAAAAAACGATTTTAACCCTGCTGCTCAGACTTAAGACAGAGCGGCAGATGGCAATGATCTTCATCTCTCACGATCTTGGGGTAATCAGTGAGATAGCGGATGAAGTGGCGGTGATGTACAGAGGCACAATCGTGGAACAGGGACCTGTAGCTGAGTTATTTAACAATCCACAACACCCCTACACCAAAGGCCTGCTCGCCTGTCGCCCTGCACCCGAACGAAGTCTTAAAGTACTTCCGGTGGTGTCCGATTTTCTGGAGGGGAACACGGATCACTCTATCGCACATTTGCTGGCAGAAAACACGTATACTCAGACAGAAGTTGATCAACGCCGCTCCACACTCTATGCGGGCAAACCTTTGTTGGAACTGAAGGACTTATGTACTTGGTATCCGGTAAAAAAAGGACTTTTTGGAAAGACAACTGATTATGTGAAAGCAGTAGACCAGGTCGGCTTTGACGTTTATCCGGGTGAAACCCTGGGCCTTGTTGGCGAATCCGGCTGTGGCAAGACGACTTTGGGCAGAAGCATACTCAGGTTGGTGGAGCCGACCTCCGGGCGGCTCATTTTTGACAGCAGGGATGTCATCTCATTAAACAAAACAGAGCTGAGGA